>ERZ794936.101-NODE-101-length-61635-cov-68.801267_pt1 | contig 61635 bp, 36 predicted proteins | sample MGYA00511083_ERZ794936 | MGnify/ENA primary metagenome ERZ794936 (study PRJEB30137, sample SAMN04331409) | food metagenome | isolation source: Y2 must sample point D1 replicate A | place: Australia: South Australia | collected 2014 ... | reverse complement strand
CACTTATGTCAATATAACCACAAAATCACCACCAAAATCACCTAAACATAAAAATTAACCATTCATTAATGAGAAGATATAAACATACTAAATATTAACATAATTGAAATATCGTAAACATAACACCCTATTCATTAAATTGTCTATTACTTGTGCCATTTACCCATAACATTCATGATCATCCACATTTTAATTTTCTAAAATTGATCACAGAACCTCCATTATCATATCAATACTCTCAACTTCATGCTTTATAACGTTTTCATACAAATTAACCACTATAAGGTATCATAGCTATTTGCATTCTCATCACCTTTCAGTGAATTCCAATTTAATAGCAGAATATACTCGCGCAGCTGCTATGGTGCGTTTTTAATCTCTCCCCACCTTGGTATTCTATAATTATGCATACATGGTCTTGTGGTATCTTTGATATCGAATAGTTTATGCTTGCAATTTCAGCCTAATAATGGCGACATAAGACGTGTCCTCATGTCGCTATTCAAACGCAACTACAAGATCTTCTTACTCCCTATACTCATTCCCGGTGCCACTATATAACACCACTATGCTATACTATAATAGCAATACACATTAACGCAGATGCTATAATATCTTTACTTCATCTCACCAACTCAACTGATAATCATACAGACAGTACTATACAATACAGTCATTTACTAAAACGAATGCCGCTCCATGATATCCCAAACTTATACTGGCACCATTTTGAAACATTATATGTCACCTCTTCATCCTAATGACTTCAACTTCATGCATTATAAAATGGCAGCTACACGTACTTATGCGGGTACTACGACATAAGCTTATCTTGTCCTATTTCGTTACGTTAATTTTAATTAGACACTAGATGCACGAATTCCATTTTTATGCGAATGATCTATGAAGCCATTGTTGTACCATCACCATGTGCTATTCCATCGGGCTTACAATACTTGGGTTTAAAGCATTACTAATCTTGCAGGAAAATCTCAAAAATGACATACAATACGCAATAATAATTTTTCAGCGAGTTTCTAATTCAAAGACATTGTATTTAGAAGTGATGTACGTAACACAGTTTGCCACTTGAGTTCATTAGACTTTCAAAAATGCAATAGTAAGATTACGTCCCCTTCTTACTGAACTCCAAAACTGTGCGGAGTTTTTGAATGATGCGGGATGGCGTGAACAAACCCATTTTTTCATCCTAACCATCACTAAGATCAATCAGTTGTCCTTCAAAAAAAATTGTCAATTTTATCTGTTTTTAGGGTGAACTTGGATTAATATAGAGTTATAAGTGGTATTATTCATTGGTGCCCAAGTAATTTTTTGGTGAGTCAACAATTAATTTCTATTGTTCCATATATAATATGGTTTAAGGATCCTCGCGACTATTGCCAAAATCAATAAAATTGGAACTTCTAGCAACGGCCCAAATGTTGCAGCTATTGCTTGCTTGCTATTGTTACCATATAAGGAAATAGCAATTGCCAGGGATAGTTCAAAATTATTTGAAGCCATAGTGAAACATTGCGTCATCGTAATAGAAAAGCTAGCTTCACAAGACTTTCTTCCCCAGACCCTCTTTAAAAGTAGTTCTTGGTCACAGCTACATTCTCTTTGTGTATCACTCCTAGATATTGATAAGTACCTCATTAATGCGAAGGTCAAAAACCATGCAATAAAGAAGTAAAGCACCAATGGGACAAAGCACAATATTGCAGAACCAATTTCGTGGATAAATTGATAACCTCTACTAATAAAAATAACAAATAAAGTGTAATGAAATCCGATCATTGCCCATGGAGAAATAAATCTCAAAATGTATTTTTCATAATTACTTTTACCAGCTATGGTAAGACTTCCCAAACGTATGATAATGCCAATTCCCAGTGGTATGCCGAGAAAAACTCCGACAGACTTTGCAACCTCTTCGAATAATACCCTATTTGAAGTATTCAGGTGGTCATGAGAAATAACATAACAGTAAAATATCTGCAATGGTGCATATAATACCATCTGTAAAAGCGAGTTTGTAATAACAAGCACGACGCAGAGATCATTGTCTCCTCCAGCAATCTGATTCCAAATTAGCACCATGGCAATGCATCTAGCTACTCCGATCATAATAATGCCTTGACGGTATTCCTTATAATCGAATAGCGCCATCCACGCCAATGCTGTCATCAACAAAGGACCGATGACCCAATTCAAAAATAACGAGAGGGCTAGTTGCTTCCTTATATAGCTCCTGTAGAAGTACTTGTGAATAGACTCCCAGGAAACTTTGCAGATCGGGGGAATCATCATTACAATCATACCAACAGTCAAAGGAATGGACACTCCCATTAGATTGGGATGACCTTCAGCGTCAAAAGTGTGACGGGAAGAAGGCACATAGACAGAAATTATTACTGCAATGATTATGGAGAGAATTATAGTAAATGGCAACATCAAGTCAAGCCATGACAATGACTTGATCGTAGTCAGTATATCGGTGCGATTCACCATATTAACCTTAGAAGGTACCGAATTTTCACTTTTTTGATCTTCTGACATTATTCTACTAACCTGATGATTTGTTGGTTGGGTTCTCTTGAATTACAACGAGAGCATTCATTTATATTCTTTTCCGTTTACATTATAATTATGTAAGGAGCGTTGCCGCTAAAGTTGATTATTAATCAAACAAAAAGATAATTAAGAGCATTCAAAATTTGATTTTAAATCAACACTTTTGAAAAGTCGGTATAAAAACTAATGTATAACAAACTAATATTGAGGAAAACTTGACAATCCAGCAAGCGTAATGGTAAGTTTCATAACGTCTAGGCAACTCAAGGGCCTAATTGAAAATCAGAGGAAGGATTTTCAAGTTGTTGATCTTCGAAGAGAAGATTTTGCACGTGATCATATTACAAACGCTTGGCATGTTCCAGTAACAGCACAGATTACAGAGAAGCAACTGAATCAATTAATTAAAGGTTTATCGGATACTTTCTCAAGTTCTCAATTCGTCAAAGTGATATTTCATTGTACTGGGTCCAAGAATAGGGGACCAAAAGTAGCTGCTAAATTCGAAACCTACTTACAAGAAGAAGATATTACAAGTAAGTTTGAGAGTTGCATCCTCGTTGGAGGTTTTTACGCTTGGGAGACCCATTGTAGAGAGAGTAACCTTAAATTGATTGTTAGTGGTTGAGCTCCTCAAGCTTTATTGTTCCAGCATTAATGTAAAAGTCTTTTCAATATTTTATGTACGGCAAAACTTTTTAATTCCATTTTTTTTTTTTTTTTCGTTTCTTTTCTTATTAAATTAAATATAATTATAATTATAATATTCCTATCTTTACAAAATCATATTAGTATATAATTCTAGCATGCGGATGGTCTTTAAGGAGCGGCCGTTGAAAAAACATGTCAAAACGGAAGATAAGTGACCAAGATAATGGCAAAACCGCGTGGAAGAAAAGGCGGCAGGAAGCCTTCACTTACTCCACCTAAAAATAAGAGAGCTGCGCAACTTAGAGCATCCCAAAACGCATTTAGAAAACGAAAGTTGGAAAGATTAGAAGAACTAGAGAAGAAAGAAGCTCAGCTAACGGTAACAAATGATCAAATTCACATATTAAAGAAGGAAAATGAACTTCTCCATTTTATGTTGAGGAGTCTTTTGACTGAGAGGAACATGCCTTCTGATGAACGGAACATTAGTAAGGCCTGTTGTGAAGAAAAACCGCCCACATGTAACACTCTCGATGGTAGTGTGGTTCTTTCCTCCACATATAATTCCCTTGAAATACAACAATGCTACGTATTTTTCAAGCAACTGCTCTCAGTGTGTGTTGGAAAGAATTGTACAGTGCCGTCACCGTTGAATTCCTTTGATCGGTCCTTCTATCCCATAGGCTGTACGAATCTCTCAAATGACATACCAGGCTATTCTTTTCTAAATGATGCAATGAGTGAGATTCATACGTTTGGTGACTTTAATGGGGAACTTGATAGTACCTTTTTGGAGTTTAGTGGGACTGAAATAAAGGAGCCAAATAATTTCATTACTGAAAACACTAATGCAATAGAAACAGCGGCAGCGAGCATGGTGATTAGGCAGGGTTTCCATCCAAGACAGTATTATACAGTGGATGCTTTTGGAGGGGACGTCCTATTAAGTGCGATGGATATTTGGAGTTTTATGAAAGTGCATCCAAAGGTTAACACATTTGACCTTGAAATTTTGGGAACAGAACTTAAGAAAAGTGCTACGTGTTCTAATTTTGATATTTTAATTAGCCTCAAGCATTTCATTAAGGTCTTTTCGTCAAAATTATAATATTCTTCCTGTAAGCACAGCGCAACATTGTCTTTCTTATTGTTAATATATAAGTTAAAAGCCGAATTTTTCATTTATTTATATAGATGGCGTGAAGATTATTACGGTCAGATACCTTCGCCTATTTATGTACTTGCATGCGTTTAGATTTTATTGGAAAAAGTATTAATTTATCGTCTATCGACTAGTATTCACGTTACTAGTATATTCTGTATAGTTAATGATAGAGCCTTTATTTAAAATGGAAGTCCAATAACTATTTCAAAATCAAATTATATGTCAAAGATGTTCAACAAATTGGGAAGGCAAGAGGCGAGCACTAGGCCTGATACCCTTCTTAATGCCTTGACATACACGTGTCTATTTCTTTTTTCTTGTCGAGGTATTGAGGTATTGACCAATGCTGAATGCTTGATAATGTAATTAGGGATCGCGTACGACAAGTTTCAGCAATTGTTAGGGTGTTATTTTCATTGTTCCCGATTATGAGCACAATATGGCGGTCTTGTACTAGGATAACTTGGGCGTATGTTTCACTATACTAGAACCATGATTTTATCAGTGTAGAACAAATGCTGAAACTTTGATTCAAATACAAACATTTACTAAAACACTGTAATACGATCGATGTGGAGTATTCGATGAATATTTTTCATGTTTACGTTTATATAATTCCTTTCCAAACGCTTTTCGTCGATTAACTTGGAATTCTTCATAACATTGATTGGAACCCTTAGTTATCCATTCACCATGGAAAAGGTTTGAGAAAACTTTTTATAACTTTGTTGTAAACATATTATAGTAAAGTAGAAGAGCCTCTGCTATGCATGGTTAAGTAAAATTGCAATGTGCACGCAAGTATACATATATTGTAATTGATCGAAAAGAAGTTAAGAAATTTTTAATTACTAATGATTAATGGAAAGGAAAGGTCTTTTCTCATTTCGTTTTGTCATGATGTTCACAATAAGGGATATCAAGTAATCGGGCAACGCAAGTTAAACAGTTGCCAATTTGGAGCTGATATTTGATGGAATTTTTTTGGACTATTACAAATTGATTTATCGTCCTTCGTATGGACGTATCCATGGCAGTTTATTGGTTAGTTTCAGGTCTTTTTACGTAAGGAAGAATGCAATTAGTAGGTCACAGAACATAAGCGATAATGATTTCCAATTTCTGTATGTACTTATAAGCGTTCGTCAAAGCAGCTCTTTTAAGATTTCCCGAGTATAAGTTTAATAAAATATAAAGAATCATACCATTGGATGGATACAAAACAAAAAACAAGGGGACCTACCAATTTTTAATCATTCAAGATTGTTCTGACACTACCAGTCAAAGTCAATGGGTCCAGCGTACAACTCAGGGGGGCAATCCATTAAGAGAACATCAATGAGATTTTTTTGAGAAATTGATGAAGTTGCACAGAAAACGAATAGGTACCTCTTTGAGCAGACAATGTTTGGAAGATTTCTGAGTTTTTTTATAAGAGTGGTCATCTAGTAACTGATACTTCATCAGCCTTGTATTTTAAAAAAATTCCTATTCTTTTGGTCATTGACATTTGAACTATTGCTATGTATAGAAAAAACACAACCGGCCAATACCAATAATCCTTCAGTGTCAGCATGAGTATTCACATATCCACATAGGAGCTGTAAGCCCGAAAAGTATCGATAAACTAGTTGAAAGAAAGTAACACTGAAAGGGCGGCAAAAAGAAAATGCCTTTACTAGCTATAGTTCAAGACTCACGATCTCTATTGTTCCAATATTGGAGATGGAATAATCCAAGGATTATCAATGTCCCGCTTTTTATATTTCACCTTTTCAGGCATCAGAGTTTGTGGAATGACGGGAAAAATCAACATCAGATCCTCGAGAGTTTATTAACAGTTTTATTGATATTATATACGATTATATTATCCCAACCCACAAAACAGTATTTTCAACAGAAGTGGTAATTTTTCTGTATTTAATGTACGGAAAGTAAAGCTACCACCTTTCTGTGACAACTGTTTAGTACAGACACTGAATCTGGTTTGGCTTAAACAATAGTTCTCGGAACAAGAGACCTCATCAAATTCGAATCTTCATTTGCTATCCTACGATATTCATTAACACTTGCTCAACTGAAAGTCCACATTTAATGCGGATTTTATGTATATGTATTTACGAACAAATTTAATTTTTATACAGTTGGTCAACTTTCTGCTAGTTTAGGAACGGTGTTGTTAGTAATAATGATATCCTAATCACAGGGTATTTTGTAATTATGAGCTTTGATTATATCTTTATATTCGAATGCTATATCCTCAGTAGCTTAATATTAATCTTTCTTGAGGCAACTAAGCTTGCTTAAAGCTAGCATTAATCACTAAATAAATAATGAAAGACAAACCATCTGATGTTAGATAATATATAAGTACTGTCTAGTTTTATCGAACTACGATAAGTTAATTTATACGTTGGAAAATTGTTCATTGTTGCTTTTTGGCTGATATTGTTGTTTTCTTACTCGAAGTGAATATTCCAAAGAAGAATGAAAGAGCATAGCATCCTAAGGCGCAGTAAAAAACGTCATGGATAGCTGTGTTTATGAACTTTGATAGTGAAGATTGGGGGCCATCATAATGTTCTGTGCTATACGCTAAAAGTGTTTCTACAGACGTAAATTGTGGTATGTTTAATTGGGAAGAGCGCATCTGGTTTTTGAGTGATGCAGTGAATATCATTGCCCCCATATTCCCTCCAAACGCAAAGCCCAAGGATTTGGCGAACGAGTTGAAAGCTGTGACTTCAATAAACTTGTTTTGAAAGTCTGGATCGTCTGATGTTATCTGCACCTGGGAGCTTAATAACGTTGCTTGGAAAATACTACCAAAAGCTATTCCAGGGAGAATTGAATAACCTATTGACTGAGAGAGTTCGCCATTGATTAGCGTAAATAAACCAGATCCAACAATCCCACAAAGCACACCAAAAACAATTGCCGGTTTGATGATGCCATATTTTGAATTTAGATATGCTATGGCCATAGTTGCAATCATAGCTGGAATTGATAGTTCCCAAAGATGTATACTCGCTAATGTAGGCTTTTTTTTAAATACTAGTTGATAAAGCTGGACTAAATAAGCAGACTGTAATTCATAAGCAAAGCAAGAAAGGAATCCTGTTATGGAGCTTGTAAATATGCCACAATTTGAGGCAATATTCCATGTCAGTAACGGTTTGATCCGCTTGTTGTCATAGTGAAGCCCCGATAATGACAGAAAATGAAAGTCGTAAGCACAAAATAGTAACAATAAGATAGGGCCCACGGTAAAAAAGCAAATAATGATACCCGAATTCCATGGGAAGTTGTTTCCACCAAATGAAAGACCTAACATCAGTAGTGTAAAGCCTGCTGAAGATAAAATAATCCCAACCATGTCTAGTTTAAATACAAGTACTTCAAATGTATTCTTCCAAAAACTTGCTTTCAATAATTCGCCATAGTCATAGTTCATAATTTTTTTGATTTTTGATGGTAGCCACATTTTTTGATGTGGTTCTCCAGATGTGTTACAAAATGCCAATATTATGAACGCAAACGCACCGATTGGAAGATTTATATAAAAGCACCATCTCCAAGACAAATGTTCATTAAATGCACCACCAATAAAAGGCCCGACTCCCTCTGCAATGACATACGATATAGCGAGTGCCGTTATCATAATTCCTCTATGGTTTTCTCGGACAATGGATGTTCCAACTACAAAAGCAAGTGATTCAATTCCACTTCCTCCAAACCCAGCAACGACTCTTCCGCTAATCAGAGTCGCCATTGAATTCGAAAGAGCAGAAATCAAAGACCCTATTTCAAATACAATAACAGAAATCATTAAGCACTCCTTTGTACCAAGTATTTCGGCCAAGCGACCCCATAATAACATGAAAACAGCATTAGAAAGAGCATATCCAGTAACTAACCAACCAATATTGCCGAAGTCATGGAACTTAATGCCAATTGTATCATATAAAGTAACCACTATAACAATATCCAAGGCCGCCAGAAAAAGGGTTAATAGAAGCGATATAACACATAAAGTTAAACTCAAAGTACTCTTCATTGCATATATGTCTGACGGTGAAGCTTATGTGTTGTACAAACAGATGAGCATGATCATGAGATTTAAACTTCTATTTAAAGTAGTTCCAAGATGTCATTTCTTTTTACGAAGCGCAGCCGTTTATCAACCATTCTAACTAAGCCGCTTTTCGATAGAAAAATAAACGGACCGATAGCTTAATTTACATTAACAATATTGCATATTCGAGTTTCGATTAATAGTGCTTTTTTTCATTGGTTAATGCAGTTTTATAATTTATTGTATAGTAACGTTCTTTTAGAAATACAGTTTTGTTAAAGCTTCTTCACTTCTTCACACGAAATAAAGCTCGTCTATGTTTTGTTAAATAAAACTTGAGAAACGAGTAAACTTCTAGATAGTTTTCGGATTCTATTTTTGTAAAGCTATTGATATTATGCATATATCATATACTAGAAATTTTCTTTACGGGTTTGAACAATTCGCAGAATGAAGCAAGTAATATTTTTACAATGTTTTGTGAATATTACTCACCATCTTCGTTTAACATCTTGAAAAAATAAACAAATTCTATTTCAAAAGTAAGATCGTAGTGTACATGGTCCTCTTCCTTAATCTTTTTTGTTATATTTTGCAAAAACAATGTATTGTGTTTATGAACAAAGGTAAAAAGATAATATTAATGAAGGTTGAATACGGGTCCAAGACTAATATAATAGAGGTAAAAACATGCTGATTGGTTTATTATTAATCATGACCAATATGATGGTAATTCCCGTAGTTTCATATATTTAATGTGACGACTCATATTGCTTTAATACAAAATTTTCATGTCATGCTCAATTAACAGATTCTTAACTCATATCCAGTACTTTCTAAACTACTTATTTACGTTTAGCTTTGCTGTGGTTCTTTTATACTTAATCATATAAGATACATGCATCTAGATTGCCACTATATAGCAGCACATGTTACAGTTAACTATCGATTGTCCAAAATATTTTGAATGAGCTATTGATTCAGGCAATCTAAAGGATTCAAAGACTAATGTAGCCAACATGGGCTTTGTATAGCGCCAAATTGCACAAATTATGTGGTTGAAAACAATTTCTTCAGATTAGTAAACCAGATCTATATTTAATGCCTTGGTACCCATTTATAAAAAAAATAAATTATAATGAAATTTTCTCAATGAAAACACAAAAGTTCATTTGAGGAAAATCATCAGGTCACAAGATGTTGAAACTGTAAGAAGATAAAGTTCATTTAGGGAATAATGTCGACTTCATCTTTGGAATCATCATTTAGGCGCAGTGGTCTAGAGATAGGCAAATCGATTAGAGCACTCTGACATTTAGTTGAAAACCTTTGAAACATTTTATGATTGCAATGTTTCAGGGAGAAAACGAACTTAGATACATCGCACAAAATATTCCAAGCCTCCAACTTCATATTGTGATCATACTTACTTACGACGTCTACCAATGCATTGGCTATTTCTAGCGCCTTCATCGGTACGCCAGGACCATGCACATCATATAGGTCGATTGGAGTTAAAAGTGTATCCTGTAACATATCCTTGGCTATTTCGACTGGAATGTGTGTGGCGTTAGTATTCGAAAAAAAATTCATCCGCATATCCTTCTTATTTAGTACCAACTTCCATGCTAGAGTCCTGACCCAGTGCCGAGAAAAGAGATAGTCTATGTATCCGTAAGAGTATGGCTCTATATCAAGTGAGCTTGTGTGAAGTTCATTCCATATCCTTTTTAGAGAGTCTTCAGTATAGGAACCATTAACACTGTTGGTAGCTAAGGCATCGTAAAAGTATTTCCCAGGAACAGTGAATACTTTAATCACCTCAAGAAAACTATCCAAAGAAAGTCGGGAATCAGTTACGATTTCGGGTTGTGGTGGAGATATAGTGGTATCCAAACTTGTTACACATTTAATGTATACGGCATAGTACCTCTCTGTCATGAGAAGCAGATAGTAAACCTTTCTTATAAGTTGTTGCTCACCAAATGGAAGAAACTCATAAGTTTCTTCCCGATGAAATCCAGCTATTTTTATGAGGCCAATAGCCTCACAAGAAAGTCTGTATGAAGTTCTTGTATCAGCAAACTGTGCATAACAACGATGCAAACAATAATATGTCATAATTCGAAATATATCACTATTACTGAGATCGTCGAAAAACCGTCGCGATGACATACAAAGATTACACAATTGTTCTCCAGCAAAAAAAAATCCCTTCTTGTATTCTATTTTTGTATGCAGATCACTAAGAGTTGCTGCAGATAGAGACACTAAAAACCAATAAGTGCTGCAGTCCTCATAATTTTCCTCCAAAAGCTTGTAAAGATCATCGTAACTGAGCATTGGCCAAATCACGTATAGTTGATCGTGATATAGTCTCAAACATTGATCAATCACCTTCTTTGGAACCTTTTTATACATTACTGGGGCCGCCATGATGTTATTGTTTACAGTCACCATCTGTATTTCAGCTGCTCTTTCAAGGTTGCTTTCTCCGATGGACTTGGGACCTCGTTTCCTTAACGGTTGTAAATAAGTGCATCTCAAATTGCGCTGACGGCAACGATCACACGGTCTATTCCTATCACACTTCACTCGACGAACGCGACAGCAATCACATGACTGTCTTACAATACTCATATTCCTTCAAGGCAGAAATTTTGATTGTTAGTTTTTTTCCACAGGATATAAAACTTCTCGAAGCTCTGTCTCTGCTTTCCGTGTATAGTATTAATATACAGGAACGGATGATTAAACCCGGAGTGGCCTGAATTACAGCAAAAAATATATAGTAACGCAAGCAGTCATCCGGACGATATTGCAGGTTTGAACCTTTTAAGTGTGAACAATACAATGACGACTTTTAATTGCCGCATCGCAAGTATGTATCGCGGTGTCATGGGGATATACGTGGATACTTTGATATTAGCCAAAACAAGTCATCTAAAATCATACGAAGACTTCCATAGTTTGAGTTCAAGAAGGCAATCGTTCACATCCTTCGGTGTAGGCAATTTGAAAGAAAAAATTTTTTACTTCCACGAGTGCTGCTAGAGAAAAGAAAAACTTTAAATCTGCATTGCAGATTTAAACTACGAAAAACGGTGAGAAAAAAACTAGGCAGGGATTAACTTATACTTTGCATAAGCCGGAGAAAGTAAAACGAGGGTTCTTTATGCTACAGTTGTATACTTATGCCAAGCACATTCAAGGTGAGATTTGGATACACCTATAACATTCCTATTAGGCGTCTCTAATGATGCAATGATACGAAGGTACTTTTAAAGGATTACGTTTCGGCGAGTATTAGCACAGATACGCAACTATCGTACGATATCACTTAGGTGAACATGATTGTGACTTTTACCTTACGTGTTGCTCAAAAAACTTTAATATGAAATCCGTGTATTTCCGGTCATTAACTCCGGCTCGATATTTTTGCTAGAGTAAAAAAGAACACGCAAGCAGGCGAAAGAGTTGGGAAAGAATCATGTGACTAAACAGAGCAGCCTTCCATATAGTCTTCCATATCCTCACGAGATGCTAAGCCACAAACTTTTTGCATGACTTTCATTGTGCACTTGACTTCCGAGCACTAAATTGATCTATAATGATACAGATAATTGCGTACCTCCAACATGGTCATGGTTCAAAGTTTGGTGATATGGGCGACATGGATTTGTTCGGAGGTAAGAAACAGGAAAAGTTATCTGCAATGGTTCTTACAAAACAAATAATCTTTGCTCTTTAAACTTTTTACTCAAAGAGATATTTAACCCCTTCTCTGTGATTTAACTCTTCCACTAGAGCCCATTTCTTGTTCGTTAATAGTGTAATTTGTACAATACATATTATTTTTCTTTCTTATAAGAGTTATTATTTTGTATCTCTGTAATATGTAGCATCGTAGTATCGTAGTATCGTTAGGAAGCTGTAAAAGATGGGAGTGGGAAGGCAGTATTCAAAAAAATGCGAAGTCATCGAAATGAGAGATGCTCTGAAGTAAAGAGCAGCAACTTCAAGATCCTAAGGGTGTACATGAGGTTACAATGACCTCAACAGCTACTAAACTAACGGACCTAGATATATCAGTCCGAAGGCTGCTTTTGGTCGAGCAAAAATTGATTTTTCGTAATAACGATAAAATATAAAACGTGTGTTTATAGGTTTTCAAATTGTCTCTATGGTTTTACATCTCTTATCTTCGATTTTACTGTGTTTTGTACATTGATTACAAGTTGAGGGTGTAACTGAGTTATTAGAATTGAAAAGGTCTTCGCTCGCCACTTGTTTTTTGTGATTTAGTACCCCCCGCCTAAACGTGAATATTAGGCTCGGATTATGGTTTAGTCAATCTTAAGATCGAACAGGAATAAATGGTAGCAATTTCAAATGTAAAAGAGATGTGTTATTTGGCCTAAGTGCGTAGAATGGCGACGTCGAAACGAATATGTAACTTGTCAGACTAACATGATGTTAGCAACGAGAGTTTCATAACTAGAAATGCCAACAAATAAACTTTGTGGAAAAAAAAATCTTGCAGTAGTAGTAAAAAGCATGAAACATATTACCCACCTAATCTTGGCCTCATCTTAATTACAACAATTATAGTTCCATAAATTTAAGACCCGCGCCTGTAATAATGCTGACGCCTATCATGAATTTCTCTTCTTCTACGAAATTATGGCGACAGTAGTCTACCCTATGGACTTTCATATAAAAAAGTTCACATTTCATTTGATAATACAACTATTATTTGCGCTAAATCTGTATTACCATCCTTTCCATATATTACTTTTCAAACTCACCTGTTAGATGTCTCTTTAACAATTTGGTCCTTCTAATATATCTTACCTTGCTTTCCTTATTCGTAATATTTGCCATGCCAGAGAATCTCTGAAATGCAAAGTTTATACTTTAAAAGGGTTATTTTTGAATTTGGTAATCCTAAGCATTAGTAGATATTCTTTCACTTATTTTTTGGAAATTGTTTCGCTAGATTACTCGTGCACGCAAAAATAAATGTTTCTTGGATCCGATGAGGCGTCACAACTTGCCGCGTCTGCTGTCATTGACTTTTACCCGCTAGAGCAGTAATGAAAAAGACGTTTTTAATAAACTTACCTGCTCAACTTTAGACTTTAGCATCGAAAATTATGGGTCGTTTAGATAAATAATGAAGTTATTCTAAGCCGCACGTAGTAACAAATCTTGAAGTAAAGGACACCAAAAATTGTATTCCGTGCTGTGGAATGTTGGTGCCAGCATTAATCGAATGGTCCATTTCTTTTCTTACCTTTTTGAAGGAACTGATCCTTCAATTCATATTTTTCACTAACGAAAGAAAATAAAGATTTAGTAGGATACCAAGTACTAAAAGCAAAAAAAGAGTATAGTATTTACATAATCTACATATGTGCAAAGGCTCCTCCTTATTTAGAGAAGAAACTTTCCCTTTCCTTAACCGATGCGGTAATTCAACACGTGAATTTCAGCTATTTTAAGTTTGTTTGGTATTCACAGTTCAGAATATTTCTTTTTGAGTCAGCTCATTTCACGTATTTGCAATGTATGTCATTTAGTTGAGATGATAATGAAAGAGCCCCACGCGCTGGTGCGATCTATGATGAAAAATGTAAATACGAAACTTTACTAAAAATAAATAGGGCAGAATATAGATAAGCAAGAATAGAAAGATCACAGATTTGACTGCACAGTCAAATGAATTCTCTCATCCCTCTTTTAGTGGAAGCATCAACATACATTGTAAGAGGAGAAAGCAGCATCTCGATTGCCATTGGAATAGGGCCTCAAGCTAGCAGGAGTGTGCCGTACCACATTCTTTGCAGGGGATGTGACGGCACGGTAACAACTTTTCGTACGTGGCATACGCAACCACTCGGGCCTTGCAATACAATCATCATAGGCAGAAAAGGTAATGAGACAACCGGCGGCGCAGAACAGAGGAGGCAGCAGCACTTAACGTCTGATTCAGCAACAAAAGCGTCATTGGTGGGTTTTTGTGGGCTGTATTACTATTTCAGGAAATAGTAACTGAACGTGTCAACTTTGCATTAACGCGTTTTTCCTATTTGGGTACGGAGATATGTATGTTTTGATAAGCAAATGCTTCAATTGTGCCGTGCGCATCATCAATCCCACTCACTGAGGAACTCTATAATGAAAAAAAAACAAACAGGCAAAAGCAGATAGACCAATAATTGATATCTGATTTTTCACAAAAAATGCAGGAGAGATCAGCATTAAACGGATCCATCACATCCACCGGACGAATCCGTCTCAAATATGGCAGCCACGCTGGTGTGACACATAATATTACTGCAACACTTCTTATCTCATTATTTTTATCATGGTAAAAGAAGTCAACACTATGCGAGGAATACCAAAAGAAAATTTGGTTCACATCATGGTGTCAGTAAAAGCAACCGACAAAAATCGGGGGGTTGCTGTCCGACGTAGTTTCTTCTCTTATCTACAATAATAATAGCGTTCTTTTACAATTGGACGCTGTTATCTTACTTCTGAATGTTCATGGATTGGAAATTTTCAATCATTTCACGAATTATTAGCAATGAAGATAAGTAACATTAAAAAAAATATTGATATCAACTTGCTAGGTTTCTTCTCGCTTCAAAAAAATTTATAAATGGGAATGGAACACTATCCTGTGTAAACTTAAGTCATGTCTCAAGTCAGTTGTTACTTATATTCATTCCTATCGAAACATCCCAAAAAATAATATTTGAAACACTTACAATCATACATTGAACGTCTAAACAACGGCGGCATTTTTTTAATAGCAGAAACGAACATATTAGCTTATTCTACAACTAGTAGGGTTTGTTATACGCAATATTGCTGTTGAATTATTAGAAATTATGAGTGAAACAGTCAAAGATAAAGTTATAATTGATGAGAAGGTATCCACAAAAGGTACTGTTGATTACGCCGAGGGTGCTGAGTATTCTGAGAGGCTTTCAAATCATTCATCAGACTTTTCTCAGTGGTATACGGATGAACAGATACTGCACTTTATGAAGAAGCTGGGTTATGAAAATCGCACTCTTTATGATATTCCGGAAGACGTTGCGTATATCCTCAAAAAAATGCCTGAATTGACACTTGAGGATTCCTTCAAAATACTAAAAGACTCTATCATCTATTTCAAGGATGATGAGAACATTCCACACGATCAATATGAGGAGTGGAAGAGATTGGTTGACTTGGAGGACTTGGATTCAAAAGAGGGGATAGATGAATATGATAGCTTTGACATTAGAGCATTTGCTTCTGCTATTAAATTTCATTCGCCTTACCAAGAGGTTAGAGCTGTTGTTGATCCAGAAGATGATCCCACCATTCCAGTGGAGACATTCCGAGCATATTTTCTGGCAATAATTTGGTCTGTCATCGGTTCAGGATTTAATGAGTTTTTTTCACACAGGGTGGTTTCAATTTCACTGAATACTCCAATTATCCAAATGTTTTTATATATCTGTGGTAAGGCTTGGGCTAAAACTATCCCCTGTTGGACTATAACCATCAGGGGCAGAAAGTATGGTATCAATATCGATAAACCATGGACCCAAAAAGAGCAAATGTTTTCAACCTTGTTATATGCAATTTGTCAAGGCACGTTCTATACTCATTACAATATTCTAACGCAAAAACTCTTTTACCATTCTGCTTTCTCGTTTGGCTACCAATTTTTACTTTCGTTATCCGTACAATTTATTGGATTTGGATTTGCTGGCATCCTTAGAAAATTCGTTGTTTATCCAGCCCGTGCACTATGGCCAACAGTCATGCCAACTATTGCTATCAACAAGGCACTATTGGGTAAAGAAAAGCATGAATCTGGAATGAGCAGGTATAAGTTCTTTTTCTTGACTTTTTTTATCATGTTCATCTATAACTGGTTTCCCACTTACATTATTAATATTCTAAACACTTTCAATTGGATGACCTGGATCAAGCCAAGTAACATTAATCTCGCAAACATCACGGGAGGAGTCACTGGTCTTGGGATTAATCCTATCTCATCTTTTGACTGGAATGTTATTTCGTTTTATTCTCCTTTAGTTTACCCATTTTGGTCATACTTAACACAATATCTTGGTTGCATATTAGCAGCTTTAATTGTTATTGCAGTATACTATAGTAATTATATGAGTTGCCAATACCTGCCAATATTCACAAATTCTTTGTATACTAATACTGGCGATTCCTTTGAAGTTACTGAGATATTAGACAGTGGCAATAAGCTAGATGTGAAAAAATATCAAAGCTACTCGCCACCATACTATAGTGCTGGAAATTTGGTATCATATGGTGCTTTCATTTGCGCATATCCTCTGATGATTACATGGTCGTTTATTGTACACTCAAAGTTATTGTTCAATGCTTTCAAAGATTGGGCTTTGAATTTGTGGGCCATGAGAAAACTTAAATCTTGGGTCACAATGTTCAAAAGCGATTACAGGGCGCTCGACGATTATGATGACCCACATTCTAATGCCATGAAAAACTATAAAGAAGTTCCAGATTGGTGGTATTTTGCCATATTGATAGGTTCTCTTGTTGTTGGAATAGCTGTTGTAGAGCACTACCCAACAAATACACCAGTTTGGGGTCTTTTTGTTTCTTTAGGATTTAATTTTGTTTTCTTGATTCCAACCACTATCCTTCAAGCAACCACTGGTTATTCGTTTGGTTTGAATCTGCTAATTGAAATGGTGATGGGGTACGCTTTACCAGGTAATCCAATCGCCATAATGATTTTGAAGGCTTTTGGTTATAACATCGACGGCCAAGCAGATAATTACGTTTCTAACTTAAAAATGGCGCATTATTGTAAGATTCCGCCAATGGCGCTATTCAGGGGACAATGTGTTATAGTTCTCATTCAGATATTTGTCAATCTAGGTGTTCTGAATTGGCAAATCTCCAATATCAAAGACTTTTGCACACCTCATCAAAACGCAAAATTCACCTGTCCTGATGCTGTGACCTACTATAATGCTTCCGTTGTCTGGGGTGCAATTGGGCCAAAAAGAATTTTCAATTACATTTATCCAATATTTAAATGGTGTTGGTTGATAGGCGCATGCATTGGCATATTTTTTGGTGTTTGGAAGCGCTGGGGTAAGTTTTATCCTAGATATTTTGACCCAATGTTATTTGTAGGTGGAATGCTTAATATGAGCCCTCCATATAACCTGATGTATTACACTTCTGGTATGATTGTTAGTTACATTTCCCAGTACTACATGAAAAGACACCATTTAAATCTGTGGGAGAAATATAATTATGTTTTATCGGCAGGCTTTTCAACGGGCTTGGTTTTATCAGCTATTATCATTTTCTTTGCTGTCCAATATAAAGACATAGCTTTTAATTGGTGGGGCAATACAGTTCCGTATGCTGGTGCCGATGGCGTTGGCTATCCTCTAAAGAACATAACTGATACAGCAAATGGCTATTTCGGCTATGCTCCAGGACACTATCCATGACTAGAACTTTTCTTAGAACGCTATCATTTCTTTATTTTTTTTTCTCCCCTGCACTTGTCTTTTCTATCAGTCACCTGCATGTATTTAGTTTTTATTCTTCTATCTATAGTTACAGAGTTACTTTAATATGTAAAAAGCCGTCATTTTGTCTTCATACCTGCCAAAACTATAACAGTACACTCTAGTTCAATATTTTTGACACTTTTCATGTTTCTCGCCTTTTCTCTGTGTATGCGGATGTTATCAATAAAGAAAAATGCTTTGATACCAGAATAGGAACTACATTTTTTTTGGCTCATCGACGAAGTGATAAGGAGCCTCGCAATTGAAAATCAATCAAGAATATTTTTTGCTTCCAACTACAAGTAATGATGGTGTTTATTTTGCATGAATTTTGGTATTATTGCAGAAATACAAGTGGTAAATAGTTTTGTAAACGTATATTTCAAGTTGCAATGAGATGCGTTGCACTACTGGATAATTACTCCGGTTGAAGCATATTCAAATACAGTATCACCGTTTTTTGGGATGATTCAGGGTTAAGCCAGCCGAGTATTGAGAGAGATTGACAACATAGCATGCGGCTGATGTCAGATTTCGAACATTTGAAATTTTCTTGCCTTTATAAGACGTTTGCGAAATACAAGTTACAGGCCGACTACACAATGTATTTATTTCTATTTAATTTCTGCATTGGGTTAGCCTTTTAACGTCATAGTCCCATTGTACTTCTCAGTCACTTCTTGATTTGCTTTTATTGGTTGAACATTTTTATGGACGGAACTAACGGGTGGCAAGAACTACCAATTATATTAGGGGAGCGGCAATCATTAAGAGAGGGAACGCTATAAATAGAGCAAAAAGGGCTAAGTATTGCTCTTAGTATTTTATATGCCAAGAAATCAAACAGCCCTTTCTGTGTAGCATGTCCAACACTAGCGAAGATAATATTACCGTAAGGTTTGTAACCGAAAACGATAAGGAGGGTTGGCAAAGGCTTTGGAAATCCTATCAAGATTTTTATGAAGTCTCTTTTCCCGATGACTTGGACGATTTCAATTTCGGCAGATTCCTAGATCCTAACATTAAAATGTGGGCAGCCGTAGCTGTGGAAAGTTCGAGCGAAAAAATTATTGGAATGATAAACTTTTTCAACCATATGACTACTTGGGATTTCAAGGACAAGATATACATCAACGATCTCTATGTTGATGAGAATTCTAGGGTCAAAGGCGCGGGCGGCAAACTAATCCAATTTGTCTACGACGAAGCTGATAAACTGGGCACACCAAGCGTGTATTGGTGTACGGATGAGTCAAACCATAGAGCTCAGCTGCTATACGTCATGGTCGGCTATAAAGCTCCAAAAATATTATACAAGAGGAAGGGATATTAAAAACACTAATTACCTCAGTAGTATGTAGGATGTATAGAAAAAAAAAATTAAAAACAATTAATCTTACTAGTTTTTGCCGAATATTATAACATTAAGTGCTAGTGAGCGAGAAATAAAGAAAAGGAGGGAAAAATTAGACTTCAGCCACAGCAGAGGAACTGCTGGTTTCACCTTTTTTTGAGCTTTTTCCTTGGTGCTGGCAGCCTTTTCAGCGGTAACGTAGGTTGTGTAGTCTAAGATTTGCAATAATTGCCATACAGACCATGCTAAAATGGATCCTAACAGCGGGCCAATCCAATAAATCCAGTGGTAATGAGGGAAGTATCTGGCTGCGACAGCAGCACCCAAAGACCTCGCAGGGTTGACACCTGTGCCTGTGTATGCAGTCAAAGCGACGTGTGCGATAAACAGGGAGATGCCGATGGGCAGCGCGGCCATAAAGTTGGTTTCACGCTTCTCCACAGCCGTCATTAAGACTGTTAAACATAGGATAGCGGTGCCGAACATCTCCAGGAACAGACCCCTCGTCCTAGAGCAGCCCAGGCCCAAAGAATTGGCAAAGAGGACTTCACCAGGTGTCATGGCGCTTGCAGCGCCTCCAGCGGCCATTCCGGCAACAATCTGCGAAACCCACATAACGACACATCTTGTAGGAGAGACGGCTCTCGCCAAGCACAGCGAAAGCGACACAGCAGGATTCAAAGCCCCACCAGAGACACCGGCAAAACACCAGATAGAAAACATGACGGAAAATCCGAAACCGATGGCAATCATAATCAATTGACCCGGATGGGAACCGTCAGGCGCTGCAACGAGTGCGACATCATGGTTAGCGACATTGCAGATAACGTAAGCGCACCATAAAAACATGAATGTGCCGCAGAACTCACCGGCCGCAGCGATAAAGTGGTTTCTCAGGGTGTCTTTAGAGATTTTAAAGCGATGGTGCTTTGTTTCCGGCTGCTCCGGAGGAATGTAGGCGTCGTCCACACCGGTAGGATCCAGACGTGTATGTTGCTTGTCGGTATCGTTCGAATCGTTCGAAGACATGTTATAGTTAATTATATGTTACTTTATGTGCCGTATTGACAGACAGCACCAAATACAAAGAATAAAAAAAGAGAAGGAAAAAAAAAAACAAAATATCAAAAGGACAAGACGAATTGTGGGACTTGACACTCGAAAGAACAGACAGAATGCGATGCAGGGAAAAGCACTACGCTTAATATACCTCGAATTCAAACGGCATGTCACACAATTTCCGACGTAAAGTATTTTTCCTTCTTTCTTTTCCTTGTCGCGTATATGCTATCCTTCAATTTACCACTTCTAGACTAATCCTACTGTGTAAGGGTGGAAGAACATCAGGCATAAGGAAGTCTATACGAATAAACTTTTCTTCTTTCTAATTCTTGTAAGATTAGGCTTTGAGGAATAAACGACGGCAATAATGAGTTTAAGGCAAGCTTATCGAAGTAATATAAAACGGTGGCCGATGCAGATATTCACTTGGAAAAAAATTAGGGGACGCGTGGGGAGGGCCGGCTTTCATGGCAGCCCGATTTACCGTGCAGGAAACAACCTCGCACCCTCGGGGCATGACCACCTAACGGAGGAGATTCTGTGCGGGCATTTCTGGGGGTATTTATCGTCGACAACCGGCGTTGTTAGGACGGGAGAAAGTATGTTTTAAGTTTGCATTCCTGAGAGGATAAGACGATATCAATTAGTACTACATTCTCCCTTGTCATTCGGCATGGCGGCGTCCATATCGGCAGTTGCTATGTATCGCACGTAAGTCTGCGTTTTATGTATAGACCTTTTAGTGCTTTTAAGTATCTATATCTGGAAATCGTGGTTCCGTCATGCCCATACTAGCTGGGAGATATCCGCCTACGGTGCTTTTCGGTGCTTTTTGCAGTGATGTTCGGCGGAGTGCATCGCGCATAAGCAAGCAACCACTTATTTCAGCCTTGCGTGCTTGAAAATACAGGACCGTTAAATATGTAGATATGTACGCAGAGGCGTATAAGCCACACAGTATTGTTGATGCGTAAAAATGAGGGTGAATCGCCTCCTCAAATTAGATACTTTTCTTTTTTTGCCAGGATCGTGAGATGAGACATAAAATAACGTACCGCTGAAACTTGACAGAATTGAAGGGTCTAACTATAAACCTGCGGCAAAAGAAGGATTGTATGCTGAAGTAGAAAAAAGGATAATTAAATATATATTTACTAGTATAGTAAGAATTTGGAAAGGGTAAGGAATAAATAATGAGGGATTTTTTTTGGTCTTACATGTTGTTATTTGAATTTTATTTGTTTTTATTTTCAATATTTGTGTGAATATTCATTAAAAAAAAAGGTGCGCGGCAACATCTATATATATATTTGCCTGTAGTTTTCGTTTTGTACAAATACTTTCCTCTTACAATTCGTCCAAATATGGCAAGTTGGAAACATCACCGACGGCTACATAGTTGAATTTTCCCAACTTAAAGTCCTTCACGGCGTCAAAATTTAGTTCAATTGGGCTGGAAACAGATTCATTTTGGACGGCATTCTTTAACTTTGTGTAATTTATTGCAGGGGATAAGTCCTTGCCCTTCTTCAAATCCGCAACAATTTTCTTGATGTTGGAAGATACCACGGCGCTGTCCTGGTCTCTTACAAACAGAGTAAATAGGCCGCCGTCAGTGAATTTATCAAGTTTAGCCGAGCTGAGTAAACCGGAAAGGTCGGATAGGGCAGAGGTCAAATAGTTGGCCAATACTTCATATTGAGCTAGGGAGGCTTTGTTTACCGGGATACCAATGGCGGCAACGGAGTCACCGATAAACCTTACCCTGTTTTCTTCACCCAAGAAGGATTTTGGTTCGGATTTACTCACCAATGACTTACCTGCAGGCAAAGTGCTTAACAGTGACTCGTCAACAAATCTTTTCAAATCGGCCTCAACAACATTTTCACCGCTAACTTCAAGGTTCTCCTTGGTATAGACTTTGTCCGCAAAGTCCTTAATATCTTGCAAACTGACTCTTTCCACACCATCGTATAACAATGGGTTCCCTAAACCCTTTCTGAATGTAATGGCATACAATTGGTCTTCGGCGCTCTTTACCGGACATTGTTCAGCGACCGCATAATCGTATCTAGCAGCAGGCAAAACAGATTCGGTGAGCTCGTGAGGTTTGAAGGCAGTCTTGTATAGTACGTCTGCTAGGGCATTGACGTAGTAGGGAAGGTCGTCTTTCAAAAAGGTAGCTTTCAAAGTGATGTATTCCCTATCCAAGGTAGACTTAAAAGTTCCCCCTAATAATTCGGATTCTCTGACTAATTTCAAAGCTGATCTAGTGTTCGTGTTTTGAAAGTTGAATCTGTTTAAAAGATGGGCCACACCATCCTTGGTTGCATAACGAGACCCTCCATGGACCTTAACAGCCAATGTAGATATTTTAGTAGGTGCGTCTCTAGCGGAAACGGTCAACCTTCTAACTGACCCCTGGGCAAATTGCAATCTAGCTGCTGACAACATCAACGTTCTTCTTTTTTCCTTTTAATAATTTTAACTCTCCCGTCCTAATCGTTCGAGCACACTGCTGTTAAAAACCTTATTAACTTCTAAAACTTCGTCAGCAAACGCTCTGAGGAAAGGCCCTTGTTCTTTATATATATATTTGGTAGGCTAACGGATATAAGACGGGGCGGGCCTTCTATTGGTTCGTTGGGAATGATCAGAAATTTTTCAAAAGCTCATCGCATTGAAGGAAAAAAATAATTTTGGATCAAAATAATAATAGTGGAAGAAATATTGAGAACAATAGAGAATTGCTGACACAGGAATAGGGAAAAATTTTTGTTGAGCAAGATCCAAATGGACGAGTTACTGGGAGAAGCGCTTAGTGCAGAGAACCAAACAGGTGAGAGCACTGTCGAATCTGAGAAGTTGGTCACCCCCGAAGATGTTATGACCATATCATCCTTGGAACAGAGAACCTTGAATCCCGATTTGTTTCTTTACAAAGAGTTGGTGAAGGCACATCTGGGTGAAAGAGCAGCTTCTGTAATTGGGATGTTGGTTGCGCTGGGCAGATTGAGTGTGCGCGAGTTAGTGGAGAAAATAGATGGTATGGATGTAGACAGCGTCAAGACGACACTAGTCTCATTAACTCAATTAAGGTGTGTTAAGTACCTGCAAGAAACAGCAATATCCGGGAAAAAAACGACTTATTATTACTATAACGAGGAAGGGATACACATTTTACTCTACTCAGGGTTGATTATTGACGAAATTATTACGCAAATGCGTGTAAACGACGAAGAGGAGCATAAACAGCTGGTGGCTGAAATTGTACAAAACGTTATATCATTAGGGTCCTTAACAGTGGAAGATTATCTAAGTAGTGTCACGTCAGATTCCATGAAGTACACCATTTCATCACTATTCGTGCAACTGTGTGAAATGGGATATCTTATTCAAATATCAAAATTGCATTATACCCCAATCGAAGATCTCTGGCAATTTTTATATGAAAAACATTACAAAAATATTCCCAGAAACTCCCCGTTGTCCGATTTGAAGAAAAGATCCCAAGCCAAGATGAATGCGAAAACTGATTTTGCCAAAATCATAAATAAACCAAATGAGCTTTCACAAATCTTAACGGTTGATCCAAAGACCTCATTGAGGATTGTTAAACCTACAGTCTCTCTGACGATTAATTTGGATAGATTTATGAAAGGTAGAAGATCTAAACAATTGATTAACTTGGCCAAGACAAGAGTCGGCTCCGTCACAGCTCAAGTTTACAAAATTGCATTAAGACTCACAGAGCAAAAGTCTCCTAAAATTAGAGATCCACTAACTCAAACTGGGCTTTTACAAGATTTGGAGGAAGCAAAATCGTTTCAAGACGAAGCCGAACTTGTTGAGGAGAAGACACCAGGGCTTACCTTTAATGCTATTGACTTGGCAAGACATCTCCCCGCAGAATTGGACTTGCGTGGAAGCTTATTATCTAGAAAGCCCTCTGACAATAAAAAGCGTTCTGGCTCAAACGCTGCTGCATCATTACCCAGTAAAAAATTAAAAACCGAAGATGGATTTGTGATCCCGGCGCTACCTGCTGCTGTTTCCAAATCTCTTCAAGAAAGTGGAGATACACAAGAAGAAGACGAAGAGGAGGAGGATTTGGATGCAGACACTGAGGATCCTCACTCAGCTTCTTTGATAAATAGTCATTTAAAAATCCTAGCATCATCAAATTTCCCCTTTTTGAACGAAACCAAACCAGGTGTTTACTATGTTCCATATAGCAAACTAATGCCAGTATTAAAGTCATCTGTTTATGAGTATGTTATCGCGTCTACGTTGGGACCCTCAGCAATGCGTTTAAGCCGTTGTATTCGTGATAACAAGCTGGTGTCTGAGAAAATTATCAACTCAACTGCGTTAATGAAGGAAAAGGATATAAGATCTACATTAGCATCTTTAATTAGATACAATTCTGTGGAAATCCAGGAAGTTCCAAGAACAGCCGATAGATCAGCATCAAGGGCAGTTTTTTTGTTTAGATGCAAAGAAACGCATTCCTATAATTTCATGAGACAAAACTTGGAATGGAATATGGCAAATTTACTTTTTAAAAAGGAGAAATTAAAGCAAGAAAACTCTACATTATTAAAAAAGGCAAATAGAGATGATGTTAAAGGAAGAGAGAACGAACTACTATTACCAAGCGAATTGAATCAATTAAAGATGGTCAATGAAAGAGAGCTAAATGTTTTCGCTCGTTTATCGAGGTTGCTATCGCTTTGGGAAGTTTTCCAAATGGCATGATTACTCTATACAGCTGATAAACTCTGTCTAATAACCTTTTATACTCTATAGAAAAGATAAAATTTATTACTAATGTTACATTAAGGTTTGATTGACTATCTCGAATCCAAATTTTTAGAAACATTCGTTTAGCGCCTTCACTGCAGTAACGTTCCAAGGGCACAAAAACATACCTCTTTGTATGCTTCTCAAATTCTTACTCTCACAATATAGTTTACTCATCTCCTCCGCAGTAACTTTATTTTGACCATTAGAAGCTATTCTTCGTTGAATATTCTTATCTAATCTCTCCCAAACCTTGAGGTTATTAGGGAAAAAGTACGCACTCCTTTGCCATACTTGTTTACCGGTATCGTTACGATAAAGTCTCTTAGTAATTTCTTCTATCAGATATGGTGCGTCTTTGTGCTTATCTATTATTTGTTTGGATAATGGCAAAGCTTTCAATTCTTCTAAAATAATGCTTAAATCTTCACGCTTATCGTCTAGAATTGACATAGCTGCAATCGTTAGTGTTACTAACAAGTCTGCGCCGCTTGTGGCTATATATTCTGTTAGTTCCTGTAAAGCAATTTCCTTTGTGTCAGATTCACCTACATCATAAAGCACCTTCGCAATTAAAACAACTAGGTGCTTAGAATCCTTTGAAATGCTTAGCAGTTCTTGGAATTGGTTCAAAGTCTGATCAAAGTCGTTTAAGAAGAAATAACTTAATCCTAAGCAAATGTGATTGGATATTTTGGTTTTCATTGATTTTTCGTCGCTCGATTCAGATATAATACCTTGAGAAAGATCAGCGTTTTCAATAGAGAGTTCGAAATTTCCTAAACCTAAGTGAATACGAGCGAATTGTCCTTTAATTATCGCAAAATTAAACAGTTCTCTTTCATCTTGAGTTTTCTCAAACTTTTTTTCCAAAATGCCTATCAACCGATTAGCCAGTTCGTTTGCATTTTCATAGTGATGTAACCTTTCAAGAGTTAGAAGAGCACATTGAAGAGCAAATTGATTATCAGGACTTTTTTTGAAAAACTGCTCTAAAGCTATTGAAGCAGTGGTTAGTTTTTCCACTGTCTCAATATCTCTTTCATCGTCACCATTATTAATGTGATTCTCAAGGACATTTTTAGCATACATAAATTGCGCAGCCTTTGACCTTCCATTAGATAATATGAAGGAGTGTGCAAAAAGTTTAGAACTTCCGATAATGTCTCCTTGTTCCTCAAGAATCAAGGCCATACCTAGCCAAGGTGACGAATCTTGTGGGGCAAGGCTTTGTAATTTATTCAGAACCTGTTGAGCAAATTCAGTATCCTTTTTCTTTAAACCTAGCATAGCCAAGTTGAACCATGTATTTGTCGCCTTCGGTTCCAAAGCAGTTGCTTTAATAAAGCAATGTTGAGAGACACGAAAGTTGATGTCCATAGTGGCTATCCCTAGACCAATCCAAGTTTCACTTGTATTAGACTGTAATTGAATGGATTTCTTAAAAGCAAAAATAGCAGCATCTCTATACTGCGGTTCTTTCAATGTTATGAAAGCAGTAAGCTCTGAGATACCTATATTATACCAGTATGAGGCCCTGACCGTTCCTGCTATATCTGTAAATTTTTGATCCGAAACACTATATTTTGAAGCTAAGATCAAAAACTTGCACGCAATGGACACATTATCATCAGTAGTGCTATCGAGTAAAGTATCGATTTTGATATTGTCGACAGAATCAATTTCTTCACTACCAGAAAATTGAGAATTTTCAAAAATTGATACTAGTGATTCAACAGGTAAAGTATCAACCTTTGACTCTATCCAAATAAATAATCTCAGTACTTGTGAAAGGTAGATCCAAACCTGTTGGTTCTCACATTTTAATTCAGTGATAATTATCTTGATCCGTTCAATAGTGTCCTTTGCAATTGAAACTGATTTGAGCAAGAACCCTTGCGAATATAAATCCAAGGAACATCTCATAAGCACTTCCACTAAACCAATTTGGAATGACTCTTCTGTAGCGGCTTCTTGACATACCTTTTCCAGAATGTCTAAACTTTCAAGATATTCACCTACGTCACATAGAGAAATAGCTTTAAAGTATTGGGCAAAAGTATGAGAGGGCCTTAATTGAATTGCCTTGTCAAAAACTTTGATAGATGCTTCTATACGACCACACGCGTGGTATGCTTGTCCCAGGCCCACCCATGACTCTACATCATTTGGATCAACACGTAAAGCAGATTGAAACCACTCAATAGAATCACTTTCTTCTTGCTTTTCCAAATGAGCAATCCCTACGACCCTAAAGGGCCAGTTATTTGAGCGCAGTTCTGCCTTTGCTTTTTCACCTTTAATTAATCTTGAAGCGATGGAAGAAGCAGCTTGCCAATTGGGCTTGCTTGCATAAGTTTCGGTAATATACTTCGCTGCTGTGTAATCCCCCGCATCCAGATCGAAAGCTTTGAAATAACATTTGAAGGCCCTCAAATGGTCTTTATAATAGTGGCAATAAATATCGCCCAGTGTCGAAAATCCGGGAGCAAAAGTGTCCAATATTTTAATACTCTGAATGAGTAATTTGAATGCGCACTTGACGTTTTCCTGTTTAGCATCGTTAATGGAAGCATGCTTCATAATGTAAACTTTGGCTTGCCTCCATAAGTTTAATGCTCTGAAATCTATCGAACGTAAATCCATACCTTTGATACCCTTGATGACAGTATCTAAGCCAGCTAATGCCTCGTCCATATAACCCATATGGGCTTTACTCCATGACAGTTCAGATAAAACTTCCAGATTATTAGGCGATTGTTCATGCACCTGTGTTAGTAATGTCATAGCATCCTTCCAATTTTTCCTTTCAATAAAAATTATACCTTTGCCCATTTTTGCTTGTATATTACTAAAATCACCGGATAAAATGTTATCATATAACTTTAATGCAGCATTGTGGTCCTTTGGGGCATCGACATATGTATAAACGGTAGCCAAATCCAGAGAAAATTCTCTTTTTGTTAATGGCAAATGTACCCCCAGGTCCTTTATATTATAGGCAATTAAAGAAATACCATTTTTGATGTATGGTAAAGCTGCCTCATACTCCTTGGTCAGTAGGTAATATTGACAAAGAATGCGATGCGCTAAGATATTATTTTTACATTTTACGATATTCTCCGTCAATACAGTGACAACCTCTTCCTCTAATAAACCAATTTCTATATCATCAAGGTCTTCTTCTTCATCTTCCTTTGCCTCCTCATCTTGATCTTTGACTTCATCTTCAACACGATCTTTAACTTCATCTTCAACGCGATCTTTAACTTCATCTTCATTTGTCTCATCTACATCCTTAATATCTGTTTCCTTCTCCGTCTTTTTATGGCCTTCAGGTGGTTTATTAGCCGATTCCAAACTTTTAATATCATATTTCGATAGTTTTGAGGAAAGCCAGGAATAGAGGATCATGGCCAATGGATCTTTAGGAAATTTCTTAAAGTACTTTATTATCAATGGGGCATCCATGTTGTCCAGATCTTCGTAATCTGTCCATTCGAAATACTTTTGCCATGCAAGCAAAGATTGATGATTCACAAGAACCATATCCTCGACCATTTCCTTAACTTTCGTGAAAAAATCTTTTTTTACATCCAGCGGCATTGATTTTAGCACTTTGATTCTATATTCTAACCACTGGTTCTCAATTTCACTTCTCTTTTGATCGTCAGCGAGAATATTTACCAACTGGTTGTATAACTGATCAATTTCTGAATTTTTAATTATTTCCCAGGAGAATGAATTTAGTTTAATTTGATAATCAGGATCACTAGCTTTTAGTTTTAACCTGTTCTGACTAAGGGTCTTACCTATTTCCGTTGTTTCAATATTAGACAGTATCTTTATAAGATTTAATAAAGCGTCCTGGGGTGTAGATAGATGACGACCAATAGTTTCCGCCATTAGCGACCCAGGTTTCAAATGCTGATAAAAGGCTTTTTGACAATCTGGATGCGTTTTCTTTAGTAATTTTATGTCATTTATTAGTTCTACTTGAGACTGTTCCTGCTTTAAAAGTGCGTCTGCATATTGGCCACACAGGTCAAAATATTCATCATACGAAAGTATGTCTGGGACAACCTCAGTGGTTCTAAATAAGAGAAAAAGTCCTTTCCACGCTAAAAGGTTATCAGGAACTAATTTGGCAGCGGACACGTAATGATTAGTAGCTCTCTCCAGGTTCCGATTTGAACTGACATTATTACTAGCTGGAAGACTCGAAAGTGCTTTCCCTAGAAAAATATGTGCGAAATAATTATCGGGATCTAGTTTAAGAACCTTTTCCGATATTTCGATGGTCTCTTCATAGTCACGATTTGTCAATTCTTGTTTGGCTTCCTTCAATAGCTGTTTAATATCCGACATATTTCCTCTGCTCTTCGTGTTTCTTTTCTGTGTTCTTAGTGTCTTTCTTGACAAGAAAGTTTTATTAGTTAGTTGTTTTCCAACTTTATTTTTTTTTTTACATTTCTCGTATTTCTAAACTATACAATGCACAGCTAAGAAAAGAGTAATTTCGAATCGTTTATTGAGCAAACTTGAAGTAGATATGGACCATAGTGAATCGCTAACGTTTAACCAACTTACGCAGGACTACATAAATAAACTCAAAGATGCTTTCCAAATGCTGGATGAGGATGAGGATGGTCTGATTAGTAGGGGAGATCTTACCAAGATATATGCAACATTGGGGAAGACATTGACAGATGAGGAATGGTCCAAAATGGTACCTGACAATGACACCAGTACCGCGGAAGTTGGAGAAGAAGGTGTAAGCTTTCCCATATTCTTATCTATCATGGGGAAGAACTTATCGCAGTTTCCCGAGCGTGAAGAATTGGAAGAAAGTTTAAAAGCCATTGGAAGAGGACACGATTTAAACGTTCCCTTGAATGAGGTCATTGATTCTTTAAAGGAAGCCGGTTTTGAAAATCCTGAGGAAGAATTTGCTAAACTTTTCAAATTGTTTACTACAAATCAGCAAGCGACCGAAGAGAGAACTTTCAGAGGTAAGCTTTTCTTAGATTCAATCACCGATTAAATATTCTATATACACATATCAAAGAAAGCAGTCAGCAGCTTTTTTATTCATACAAACATTTTTATTACCAAATAGGTTATAGCGTGGTTCTCTCGTCCAGTTATTTGCATTACAAAATAAATCGTTCTTTATAGTTATAATAATATACAAACAAAGCAAATACACATAAAGGAAAATGCAGGTGTAATCACAAATCCACAATGAGTTCCTCCACACTCCAGTCCTCAAAGGAACCATCTGGTAAATATCTTCTAATAACCAAAGGAATTTTCTTTTCAGCCAACTCCTTCATGGCAATACGCAATGGATCAGTTTCACCTTCTAAATCTACAAAAACTGGCGCATTCATGGAAATTTGTAGGGCTCTTGTACCTAAAATTCTTGCCCTTTCATATTTGGTCATGTATGGAGTAGTTGCTCTTTGGTCTTTTGGAATGGCCTTTTCCTTAAGTGTCTTTCTTCTTATTTGCTCATGCTGTTGAAAATCTTCTGGGCCATTACCACCAGTAACGATGGTCTTACCGTTGGCATCGGTTGTTTCACCATCCTTGAATTGAGGTTTTTCCTCATAAGTCTCCTCATCAGAAAAATGCTCTACATCAAAATCTTCGAAGTTCTCATTACCGTCGTTAAACCTGTATCACAATGATAGAAGTTAGTAAATATAATTAAAACTAAAGCACGCAATTTCTCCAATATGAATGCACATACGCCTCCTCGTAGTCTGACATGATCACTTGTAGCCTTAATCTTTACACTGTTACCTGCAAAATGTGTCTTTTTAGCCTTTCTTCAAGGTTGTGATTGATGCCTTTGAATGATATTCTTAAAAAAAAAAAAATTTTTTTTTCAATTAAATATCATACTATACGAATAATCAATATACAATGATTATTTATTATAAGAAGAACTAACTATCAAATAAGGGCATTAAGCACAGTAGTAACTGTTGAAATCGCTGTCAAATGGGAGGAGAGGTTCTAAATAATGAAGGAATGCCACTGGCCGAACTTAAACAGGAGACCATTCCCATATCACGATCAGAGAGTTCAGAATCATTGAACAGTTTAACATCAACTAGAAGCTCATCGAGCAATAGGCCAAAGACATATTTCTGTGACTATGATGGCTGTGATAAGGCATTTACAAGACCTTCAATTTTGACTGAACACCAATTAAGCGTACATCAGGGTTTAAGAGCATTTCAGTGTGATAAGTGTGCAAAATCCTTCGTTAAAAAGAGTCACTTAGAGAGACACTTGTATACGCATTCTGATACGAAACCATTCCAATGTTCTTATTGTGGAAAAGGAGTGACGACTCGCCAGCAACTGAAGCGACACGAAGTAACGCATACCAAATCTTTCATTTGTCCAGAGGAAGGATGCAACCTCCGATTCTACAAGCATCCACAATTAAGGGCACATATTTTATCTGTTCATTTACATAAACTAACCTGTCCACACTGCAATAAAAGCTTTCAGAGGCCATATAGGCTAAGAAATCACATTTCTAAACATCACGATCCTGAGGTAGAAAATCCTTACCAATGTACTTTTGCTGGTTGTTGCAAAGAGTTTCGGATATGGTCACAATTGCAATCGCATATAAAAAATGATCATCCTAAATTAAAATGTCCTATTTGTAGCAAACCATGTGTGGGGGAAAATGGTTTACAAATGCACATGATTATTCATGACGACTCACTAGTAACCAAAAATTGGAAGTGTCATATATGTCCTGATATGTCTTTTTCTAGAAAACATGATCTTCTCACGCATTATGGGTCTATTCATACGGAAGAAGATATCCCACTGGAACTAAAATATAAAATTTCTGATATTCAACAACTTGTCCAAGACCACGGAGTTCAACTGGGGAATAGCAAACACTCGAATGAGCAGGATGAAGAGAAGATTTCCAATAGGTTGAGGAAAAGGAGAAAACTTACCGAAAACAATAATGTAGAGTTTTTACAGAATGAAGTGGATTTAGAAAAGCGACTTGAGTCTGGTGAAAATGGGCTAAACCTTTTATTGAATACCGTTGGAAGAAAATACAGATGCTTTTACAATAATTGTTCTAGGACTTTCAAGACAAAGGAAAAATACGAGAAACATATAGACAAGCACAAAGTACATGAGCTAAAGTTAAAAATATTACAGGAAAAGGAAGAAAATAAAACGCTAGTGGACCAGAACCATAAGGAACCTTTTATAATTCAAAAGGAAACGCAGTCAGCGGGTGACAAATAAGCATTTTTTTTTTTTTATTTTATATGCTAATTATATTACTGATATACATATTTGCCATTTTGTTACTGCAATTGGTATATCTCACTGTATATAATTATATATTCAATTCAAATGATAGACACATGGATCTTCAAGAGGTAAGAATATCGATAACAAAGAGAAACAAATCCATTATGGCTAATCTTTTTTATTTCAGTTTACTAGTATTGTATTTTTTTTTCTTTTCTTGCATATCTATTTCACCTTTTTTTTGATTATTTTTCTTTAGTTGTGCCCTTTAAAATAAAACTTTACCATTTTTAACCTTCTTTAGAAAGGTTCATATCACTCATGAAAAATACTAGATCATCATCTTGATCATCCTCGTCATTATGCATCACACCAACTGCATCATTCCCATTATGATTGTTATTGTTACTATTACTCCTATTACCATTATCGATTAACTTATTTGCAGGTTTATGAAATTTCGCCTGAGCTTGAAAGGGCGCAGTAGTTGGTTGAGAGTAATGGTATGGTTGTCTGATAGGTATCCTACTTTTTATGAAAGAACTTGAAATGCTATCAATTGATCTTGGAGATATTGAACTTTTGAATTTTGTAGCACTGTTTCCCATTTGGTTGAGCAAACGGTCATTCTCGTCATCATCATCTTCTTCTACTCCTAATTGGTTGTACTTTTGTATTTTGTTGTCGTGGTGATATGAAGTACTCTCTCCACCAAAAATAGGAGGTAAGCCTGACATACCCTGCTTGTTTGAGCTCTTATCTAAAGAATTCCTTCTACTATTCAAGGCACTAGTAGATGAATTCCCACCGCCTCTTGCAATCAAATGGCTTGCATTGGCGCCTTGAGACATTCTCGAGTTCAACGATCCATAGTGCATCGAAGGGGATATTGAAGGCAATGGTGAGTGGGAATCTGATCTGCCTCTGTGATATGTATGATTTGGATCCATGGATAAACTTACGGATAAATCTTCACTTAATAAGTCATTACTTGGCTTCAAATTCTGATATCTGATTAAAGAATCAGAAATATTGATATTGGGTGGATTATTTCCACTTGTCTTCTTTATAGTTAGATCGGGTTTTTCTTCGAGTAATTTAACAAAATCCATTAAATCTTCTTGTGATTCTTGAGGTTGTAGTGGGCTCTTTACAGCTTTTGATACTTTTTCAGCATTCTCTGTCGTCTTTACACTTGAGTGACGACGAATGTTCCCAAAGGAGGAAGAATACTTTGAGGTGCTTCCAACACTGGTACCTTCAATATTCATTTGTGGCCCGTAGTTGGAGCTCATACTTGGCCTATGAACAGGTGGTTGGTTGAAAAACGATGAATTAGAGGGATTTCTGCTCGCACTTTGACTTCCAATTGAACCAACTTTAAATGGTTGAACAGGTCTCGATATCGGATAGACTTTCTTCTGCCAAGATTGTGGTTCAAAAGAATTGGCTCTTGTACAAGGAGAAAGTGAAAGAGATCTCCTATCAGGTATCTGTCTTTGTTGTTGTGTCTGGACCTGGTGTTGTCTCTGTTGCTGCTGCTGCTGCAGCTGCTGTTGGGGCTGTTGCTGCTGTTGAAATTGTGGTGGGCGTTTCCCTATGTCTTGATCACTTTGTCCTTCTTGTTCTGGCTGATTCTGGGGTCCTTGTGAGTTATGTGAGACAGATGCATGTCGAGCTGAAAATAATTCGTCGTTTGTATTGTTAATTTCAAACTTCCAATCACGTCTGTATGATACCGAGACTCTTAAGAGTCCAAACTTTGTCCATACAGGTGTGATCTTCTTTTGATCTAAATGGGCTGGCAGGTTTGATTCGTTAAGCGCATTGGAATATGTATTAATAATCGGTTTGCTCAACCCTATTCTCCCCTTCGATAAAATTGGTTTAGATCCGTCAAGGACACGCGTCCGGATACTTACTAGTGGGCCCGTGGAAGTTATTGGATTAAAACTTCCTTCATTTTGCGGGCCGTTATAAGACTTTATTAATAATTGGTATAATTCTGTTGTGGGTAGTAACTGTATTAAAGTCAACAAATAACGGAAGAGAAGGACTAGCTGTTTAGAAAGTTCATTAACATCAGTCTCATCTTCACTGTATGATTTGAAAGTTGGGGATGAATTATCTAATTCGATAAGCCAACGTTCCATCACGATTTCCTGCTTCTTAGTTCCTTTGCAAACGTTCCACAAATGGCCTTCGTGGTCCTTTAATCTAACTAAATGAGACGAGTTTAACTGTCTTAAATCCAAATATGTCTCTACCACTAAGGGTGGCAACTCTTTTCGACCATCGTAGTGAGACCATTTTGATATTATCTCGGGTAGCTCACTCACTAATTCTGAGTGATCTTCAAACCATGTGTCGTCAAATAGGAATATATTTTCTGTAGAAGACTGGTATCGACTTGATTCGGTGGAGCATATTAGTAGTGTAGTCTTCAGAAAAAAGCTGTCTATCAATTGAAGGACTTGCTTCTCGATGTCCTCTTCGGCAACCATGACTCATGCTATTCAACCGGGCTGTATGTTCTGCTTTCTTTTCAAGACTTGAGCCTGGAAGGTGTAAGTGGAATGTATTTGGTACCTATGAATTCGTTCTATATCTATGTGAGGTAACGAAAATCTATACACCCTTGTTTCTACTTCTCGCCTCTTTCTGTAACTGCCGCTGCTCACTTAGTTAAAAACTTAGATCTTAGCGAATTAAACAAAACAACAAAGATATCGAATTGATTGTAACACGCAAACGGCTCACTCCGGTTCAAATACGTACGTGGCAACCCTTTCACCTCTTGCTCTGACGCGTTTTGTCCCCCTTGGTTGGTGCTGTCCTTCACTTTCACGTGTGTTCCCTTTATTTCTTTTATTTTCGTTTTCGCTCTCGCTCCTCAAAACGATAATACATATACAAAAATATACGATTTTTATTTGTTTTATTATCAATAGAGATAGGGAGGTAAAAATATGTAAATATATATATATGTATATATAGTTGAACAGAAATAAAAGTATTAGCGGGTGGCAAAAAGGGACCGTTCAATTAATTTATGCTTTAGCTATTTTCAGGAATCATCTTCGTAGGCATCCCATAAATCATAAAATAGATCTAACAAACAAGCAGAACTCCAGGCTTGCGTGGGGCTTGAGTCATTGCATACTTCACCATCTTTATTGGTTAGCTCTGTCAATCCTGCCCACACACTTTCAAAAATCCATTTTCTATGGCCTTTTAATCTGTAGTATAATTGTTGATACAAATAAGAGGATGGTTTCTCTTTGGCAGCATTCTGACAACGTGGACTGGTTTTAAAGTGGAAATGATGGAACGCTCTTAAAAAGTAGCCGTAAAGCCAGACCCACTCAGGGCCTTGGTGATAGTTTCTACCCTTTGAGGTGGCAAAATCATCCGAATCTTCTCCGTTGTTGTAGTACGGACGGTAATTGTAATCGCTTGGGTCTAAAGTACGCATACCTACTGGACCTCTTAAGACTTCATCTGCAATGGTGATTGCTTTTATGGCATGCTCAGGCACAAATAACTCTGGTGCCACAGTCATGGCAATAGCAAAATTTGGTCTTAACTGATAATCTTCATAAGGCTTTCCTGATTTGTACAAATCTCTGTATATCCCCCGTCTATTAACACCCAATTTAGCGCTCACGTCATAATCTGCATCCTGTGATGGATCCTCCGGAACATAATATCTTTTTTCGAAATTGTCTTGAAGTAATTGATTCCATTCAGTGAAATCGATCCTCCCGCCGTCCTGCGTCTCCACATCGGAAAACTTAAACAATCCCTTGTTTTTTAGTTCAATAACAAACCTTAAAGCACTTTTTAAAAGCCCATTGATTTCTATTGCGGCTCCATCTCTGGGTGTTCCAGGAATACCAACAGACCCTGCTTTTTCACTTTCACCCATCTTATCCATCCAAGTACCACAGTTATACTGAGATCCACCATGAATTAAGCCAGTCGACCAATCGACATGAATTTCAACATTAAACCCTTTATCAGTCATAACACGATCTAAATTTGGACCTGCATTAGCCTCTCTGAATTTAATTCCCTTGGCATGCCTACTCAAAATTTCATAAATGATCTCCTCCAAGGTACTAGAGTAACTAAATGCCCTTGGATCATCTACAGGAATGTAAGTATCATCCAGTGGGAATCTCCTTGTTACTTGCTCTTGTAATATTTTTTCGCCATCAGGAACAATATAAACATAATCCTGTACAGCTTGCAAGAAGAACCAGGCAGCATCACGAGCATTATATCTCGGGTTTCTACCGGCATCCAGCAAGTTTGGAATTAAACCATGCTTCAAAGTCTTTGCAAAGGCTAGTATATGAGCTTTAGCTTCATCAAATCTACCTGTTGTTAATAGCATACCTCTTAGCGATATGAATACATCTCTCCCCCAACATCTCATGTAGTTTACGCTAAAGTGTGGCAACCCTGCAGCCATAGATGGAACATTTTCGCCTGGTAAAATAGAGGTTGACTTCATTCTGGAAACCATCTGGATTGATGTCATAGATAAGCTTTGTACAAACAATGTAGATTTACCAATATTACGGGACATTAGCTGTATTGCTTTTAAGCGACAACAACCATAGAGGATGCCGATAATTAAGGCGAAATAACTGGGCACTAAGTAGCTCGGTAACTTTTTCACTCTATCAAACCTTGAACGCAGCCAGTTCTGCACTTCATTGATTCCTGCTTCATCGCTATAGTAATTAAGTCTACTGATAGTGTAGTCTAAAGCCCAATGTCCATTTCTTAAATTTGCACTGAGGGGATGTGCTAAATCATTGTAAAACACAATTTTTCTTAATACGGAAACCCAACCTTGCAGACCACAATACACAGGCTTTCCAAAATTAGGAATAATATAAGCACCACCTTCGCCGGCGCTAACATCGTATTCTTCCGGCTCACTACGATACAAGACGGAATTTATTGACTCTAGAGTCAAACTTGAAGTGGCCTTTAAAGCACCTGACCTTATAAAATGATCTAAGGATTCGTCCACACCATTCTGTTGGGTCTCAAAAATGGCAATAGATCCTTGAGGGAATTCATTGGGCAGTTTTATCGTTGAAATCTTCTTAGAATCATCATAAGAAATGTCAAACCCTTCAAGCTCCTTTAATTTCGTGGGAATACCTTTAATGAATTTATCGTCGTTGGGAATTTCATCGCCAACTCTTTCCAAAGCATACGAAAACCTGAGAGAACAGGTGGATTGGTTTAACACCACTGGTGGTAAAGTCTCGTTAGGGTCATCATTGTCAGAAAATTTCATCCTTGCTATCAAGTACCAACCTTTTCCGGATTTAACATCCATACGATGAAAAGTAATGTACTGGCCCTGGTGATGCACATGCATTTCTGAGTCTTCAATGTCATACGCCTTTTCTCCTATACTCGTTCTAATCGAATTCAAAGTGGCCTTGACTTTGGTTATTCCTATCGAGGGGCTACCAGTAGGCGTAGAAATGTCATAATGTCTTTTTTCAGTGACCAAATTCAGTAAATGTGGAAAAATTTCGTCGTAGCCATAAACAGATCCAATGGCGGACGAGCAAAGAGCCACCAATGCAGCATTGGGCAAAGTATCCTCCACTGTTCTTTTTTCAAAGGGAGTTTCATTATCATGGGTACAGTCCATGAATAAAGCGTGTGGCGGAGTGGCGGTTAAAATCTTTGGAATCATGATCTCTGATACACATCTTATGGAGTTATCGTTGGAGTCGTTGAAACAATGCTCCTCGTTTAAATTAATATCCGCAGGATATGAGAAGTCATCCATAGGAACAAACTTATAGGAGCCAATGGGCCTCCCGCCATGCTTATGGACTAATCTAGACAACTCTTCTTCGGACCAGGCTTGCATTGCCTCTCTGATTAAAGAGGAGATACCCAACCGTTCAACAAACAGACAATCTAGTGTTTCGGAACCAGAAAACAGCTCTGCAACGACATATAGGTTCGGGTTGTATTTTCTTGCCAAATCTAGGAAATATTCGCCAACATGTATTGGAGTAGAATGGCAGTTGTCAATTCTGAACCCGTCAAATATCTTGGCGTTCATTTCTATATACTTGGACATTCTTTCCCACAGATACGGAGAGTCTTCAGGGCTTTTACCGTATCTTAACTTGACACAGTCCCCCCACACGATAACTTCTCTACGTAAATAAGCTCTTGAATTCTGCGATGCAAAATCCACTAGTGGGTTACCATTCCATATCCAGCCATTGTTGGCGAGGGCATAATCAGTACCATCTTTTCCTTTGAACCTCGTAAAATAAGGCTCTGTTAAGGGCACGTCAACGGTCACTGGACCTTGCTTGGGCCCACCGTCATCTAATCTCAAATATTTGATACGATTGAACAGTTGCTCGAGTATCTCACTGACATCATCGTCGTATTCTCTATATAAGGGTAAGTTGACCTCGTTCAAGATGTTTTGAGCCGTGGCCAACGAAGATTCACTGTCATCACTACCACCATCGTTAATGAGCTTCAGTAGTTGAATAAATTTTGGCACGTTAATCCTGTTTGAGTTTCTTTCACCAAGAGTGCCGAAGTTAGGCTCAGTGACGTTGTCCTTCACAAAGGAAGCTAGTTTTACGAAATCGGACGAGATGTCTTTAATATTCTCGGGAAAACTGTAACTTTCGTTAGATTCGTCATTCCAATGGGCTTTGATATCCCGAAGAGCTGTTTGCACGTTTACCGCATAATATTCCCACAGTTTCAACGACCCTAAAACATGCACTTTAATACCGTCCATGATCTTGAAGAGATCTTCTATATTTTTCAGTTCGGTAGGATAGCCCCAGGATTTCAAATTCCTACTAAAATTGAGCAATTCTTGGTCGAGCTCTATGGCGCTGATTAGATGTGGCGCAGTGATGTGGTTATACCCAGCCTCCGGGTGCTCAACTAACCAAGGAGAATTATTAGCTGTGTGGTTAAAAACAATATCTGTTAATGAAAGCATGTTTAAATCGCGATGTATATGCTCAACTAAATTTTTCACGTCTTCAGGAGACTTAAAGTGTTCCTGGTCGAACTGCAATTGGTCGTATATAGAGTAAGGCGAGTTAGACTCGCCTCTTTCCTGTAGAGGGGTGAAATGTACCATATTGTAGTTTTTAGCGGCAATTTTCGATAGGATGGGCTCCCAGTCAGAGCCCAGCCATTTCGATACAACACTTTGTAAAGCGATGGAATTCAAAGGTAGGAACTGATCGTTTATATAAAGCATGGGCAAGGCAACAAAGTAGTATTTCCTTGTTGTCTCAAGTTTTTCGTTATCGTTCCTGAAAGATAGATAAAAGCAGTACGAGCCTGGAGCGTAGACATTCAGGTCAATGCAGTCATCCTCGTGAAAGCTGGAATGAATGATTTTTTTGTAAAATTTGTCCCTCTTGAAGGGCGTGTTGTGATCTGGTGGGCAATTAGTCCAAACTAGCCCATCCCTAGCGACAGGGGAACCTGCAGATACCAGTAGCTTGACCGTATAGAGCGGTTGGTCCTTTGGGGCGTCCTTAGGGAGCGGAATTGGTGGTAGCGTCAAGACACCTTTTCCGTAAGAGCAGCTTGTAATGGGTTCACCGGTATCCGACAAACGTAGCAGTAATGATCTATTCATAAAGCAGTTATATACTAAGGACGATTGTGGGTGTCGGGTTGACTGGAAGTTAAGAGAAGTAGTATTCGGATATGAGTGACTTCAAGTACAGTGTGTAATATACGAGGTTAGTATATATAATCATCAAGAAACCGGGGGGGAAGAAAAGATTAAGGGAGCAAAGTCTCGAGAAGAATTGGCCATTTCAAGGGGTTGCTGCTGTTGTGACAAAAAAGAAAATTGGATATATTTTGGTAGCGCCGCGTGGGAAACAATGCAGTAGGGTTGAAAACCAAGTTCCTGAACCCTATGTGTGGGGGTGGGGCAGAATGAGTTATGGCCTAATCAACCTAATGTTTTTACCCTAGGGCAAATATTACGTTAACAATGATGGCCCGAGTAGAGGATTAGAATAGGGACAGACAATAAAAGGCATATAACTGAAAGGGAGTACTTAAAGAGACATATAAAGAAAGATTTTTTTTTTTCGTTACCATTCACTTCCTTTAAAAGACCAAATGGTATAGCTGGTAGCAAACGTAGAAGAACAGAATGGACCAGAAAGTAATGAAAAGGATAAGGTTATTGGCGCCAAACTTGAAGACGTAGAGCTCCTTAAGTTGTTGCAAGTATTGGATAATGACTTTACCTGACAGTTTGGATTCACCTTCCGTTCTCACGCCGAAAGTGAATGGCACTTCGCCGATCGCCACTCTAGGGTCTCTTGGAAGAGGAAGCTTGGCGAGAAGCTCGAGGGCAATCTTGAAACCTTGCGAGTTGATGTCCCTAGGGTTGCAGTTTTCGAGGTACTTCTTTTGTAGACCGAAGAACCCGCTCATGGGGTCGGAGGCGATGGTCAAAGGTCTGGCCATCATTCTAGCAGTGGAGGAAATGACGCGTCTGTACATAGGCCAGTCCTTGTCAATGCCGACACCTGGGGCATATCTGGTGCCCAGAGTAAAGGCGTGATCGTGCAAAGACTCGAACAACTTGGGCACGGTCTCTGGAGGGTGTTGTAGGTCTGCGTCCATGCATACCAGGTACTGACCCTTGGCCTCGTAGAAACCCTTAAGCACGGCGGAGGATAGACCACGTTCATTTGTCCTGACGATGATGCGGACGTTGTAGCCTTGGTGAGCTAGGGCGTCCACCTCCTCAACGGAGCCATCCTGTGAGTTGTCATCGACAAAGATCAACTCGGTCTTCTTGGCCATTTCAGGGCTCATGCCGGCAAACAATCTGGTTGTTAAGGGTTTGATGTTCAGCTTTTCATGGTAAGCGGGAACGATAACAGAGTATTCGATGCTCATTGTGGGTGCGTGTATGTTTGTGTGTAATTGAAGCGATAGCGTTATTACAATAGCGGTCTATATGAGTTAGGAACACGTAAGAATACTGAAAATTTTTCAAATACTGGAAATCCTTTATTTTTCCACGCTATTTGTCATGCGAGGGAAATCCAGAGGCAGGAATAAGGAAGAAAAATAGAACAATATAAAGCAAGAAAATAAAAAAAAAATACGCGATGCGAGTGCTATAGAATGATATTGTATTACAGTAGAGGGCGTATGTAAATATACTGGTATGTAAGGAAGATGAGCACAGTCGTCTTAGTTCGGCAGCTCCCTGATGTACAGCACGTTATTGCAGCGGATGAATATCTCGCCCAGGGTGCCGTGCGAGACACCCGCAACAAACTCTTCTGCTTCGTTCAGCTGCAGGTTAAAGTAGTTGTCCGTGGACACGAGCGTACCTCTATATTCGGTGCTGTTGAACTTAAGCTTGACGCCTACACGATGGTTGACCAGGCCTTTGAGGAACGGCTTCGGGTTCACCGGCTGCATCGCGCTGATATCACTGCTCTCGCTCATTGTCTTGTTGTGTTGTGACGTAGTGTGTGGTGTGGTATAGTACGCGGTGCTGTGTGTGCTGTGCTGTTTTTGCGTTGCTCATAGAACCGTTGTTTCTTGCTCTTACCATCTCATGTTCATATATGTTGGGGAAAAGAGGTGGAACAAGAAAAGTTACCCGGACGGCAGAGCGGTTGTTTTGCCTGCTTTGCCATAATACAGGATGGGATCACACACCCCCCAAGCCATGCTACAACTTGGAAGAGTGCAATTCAAGTTGGTTGTCCTCAGTAGTTTGAGAGATTGCGCTAATTTTGTTTTATCACCGTTATTTACTGTCAGTTGAGATTTGTCGCTTGCGACGACTAGCCCGCCGCCTCTCGTTTGTTACAAAGGAGGAAAGTTCTAGCAAGAATAAAAGAAAAACACGTTTGAAAAAAGAAAAAAAGATACTTGTTGTGATCTTTCCACGTTCAGCAAGACACACAATTAACTGAAGCCAGTGTTTATCTGTCTGTCGCCTGCCTCCCCTTCCTCTTTTCTAGCCATGGACTTCGAGACTAATGAAGACATCAACGGGGTCCGTTTCACCTGGAACGTGTTTCCCTCTACTAGAAGCGACGCTAACAGCAACGTCGTCCCTGTGGGCTGTTTGTACACACCTTTGAAGGAGTATGACGAATTGAACGTTGCCCCATACAATCCAGTTGTGTGTTCCGGTCCACACTGTAAGTCGATTCTAAATCCTTACTGTGTGATTGATCCGCGCAATTCGTCCTGGAGTTGTCCCATCTGTAACTCCAGGAACCATTTACCTCCACAGTACACCAACTTGTCACAGGAGAATATGCCGCTAGAGTTACAGTCCACCACCATTGAGTACATCACCAATAAGCCCGTTACCGTTCCTCCCATTTTCTTCTTTGTTGTGGATTTGACTTCGGAAACCGAGAACCTCGATTCGCTAAAGGAGTCTATCATCACTTCTTTGTCTCTATTACCTCCCAACGCGCTGATTGGGTTGATCACTTACGGAAACGTTGTTCAATTGCACGATCTGTCCAGCGAAACTATTGACAGGTGCAACGTGTTCAGAGGAGACAGGGAGTACCAGCTCGAAGCGTTGACGGAAATGTTGACCGGCCAAAAGCCTACCGGCCCCGGCGGTGCTGCATCTCATCTACCGAACGCCATGAACAAAGTTACGCCCTTCTCTTTGAATAGGTTCTTCCTGCCCTTGGAACAGGTCGAGTTCAAACTGAATCAATTACTGGAAAATCTGTCTCCAGACCAATGGTCTGTTCCAGCGGGTCATAGGCCATTAAGGGCCACAGGTTCCGCTTTGAACATTGCATCTTTGCTTTTACAGGGCTGCTATAAGAACATCCCAGCAAGAATCATTCTTTTCGCCTCCGGTCCAGGCACCGTGGCCCCAGGTTTGATTGTTAACTCAGAGTTAAAAGATCCCTTAAGATCCCACCACGACATCGATTCTGATCACGCGCAACATTACAAGAAGGCCTGTAAGTTTTACAACCAGATTGCACAAAGAGTTGCCGCCAATGGACACACTGTTGATATTTTTGCCGGTTGTTACGATCAAATCGGTATGTCTGAAATGAAACAGTTGACCGACTCTACTGGAGGTGTGTTGTTGCTAACCGATGCCTTCTCTACCGCGATTTTTAAGCAATCATACTTGAGATTGTTTGCCAAGGATGAAGAAGGGTATTTGAAGATGGCTTTCAATGGTAATATGGCAGTCAAGACAAGTAAAGACTTGAAGGTACAAGGTTTGATTGGGCATGCTTCTGCTGTAAAGAAGACAGACGCTAACAACATCAGTGAATCTGAAATCGGTATAGGTGCAACGTCCACCTGGAAGATGGCTTCCTTATCGCCTTATCACTCGTATGCGATTTTCTTTGAAATTGCAAACACTGCGGCTAATTCTAACCCAATGATGTCTGCCCCTGGTTCAGCAGATAGACCTCATCTAGCATATACTCAATTCATCACTACTTATCAACACTCCTCTGGTACCAACCGTATCAGAGTCACCACGGTCGCAAACCAGCTTTTGCCCTTCGGTACTCCTGCCATTGCAGCTTCTTTCGATCAAGAAGCTGCTGCCGTTTTGATGGCTCGTATTGCTGTTCACAAGGCTGAAACCGATGATGGTGCAGATGTTATTAGATGGTTAGACAGAACTTTGATTAAGCTATGTCAAAAGTACGCCGACTATAATAAAGATGATCCTCAATCTTTCAGGTTGGCTCCAAATTTCTCACTGTATCCTCAATTTACCTATTATTTAAGAAGATCCCAATTCTTAAGTGTCTTTAACAATTCTCCGGATGAAACTGCATTTTATAGACATATTTTCACAAGAGAGGATACGACTAATTCTTTAATCATGATTCAACCAACTCTAACTTCTTTCTCAATGGAGGACGATCCACAACCGGTATTATTAGACTCTATCTCCGTCAAACCCAATACCATTCTATTATTAGATACATTTTTCTTCATCTTAATATACCACGGTGAGCAAATCGCTCAATGGAGAAAAGCCGGTTACCAAGACGATCCACAGTACGCAGATTTCAAAGCTCTTCTTGAAGAGCCAAAATTAGAAGCCGCAGAATTGTTAGTAGATAGGTTCCCGCTACCAAGGTTCATTGATACTGAAGCCGGTGGTTCTCAAGCCAGATTCTTGTTATCTAAATTGAATCCTTCCGATAACTATCAAGACATGGCGCGCGGAGGATCTACAATTGTCTTAACAGATGATGTTTCCTTACAAAATTTCATGACTCACTTACAACAAGTAGCCGTCTCTGGTCAGGCATAGGAGCAACGGCTTTCTTTTGTTTTATTTGATCGTTATTAGGCTTTTTGTATAATATAAGGCCTGTTCAGTCCATTGCGCGTGCAAGAATTTTCCTTTGGACCTGAACGAAAAGAGTAGAGGATTTTATATAATATATTCTCCGTCTTTTTTGTACTGCGTGGCCTTTACTACGAATATCTGTATCTAATTTCTTTTCTAACTTTTTTATTACCATTACTACTACTACTATTATTATTATTATTATTATTATTATTATTATTGTGTATGACTATAATGCTTTACTGCCTCCAATTATGCTTTTTTTATTATTTTTTTTGGCTGAAACTACAGTATAGTAGGTATGTATATATCTAAAACTCAAAAAGTGGCATGTCTAATGTAATACCATCAAAAACAATGAAATTATTTAATGGAGATAGCCTTTTACCTAGAATGTTAATGACATCCTGCGCTACAGCACCCCCTATAATGGCCGCGACAGGAGCAAACTCGATACCTTTCTGTTTGATAAACTGTTGTATGTAATCGTCCTTTACCACTGTTGCTGGTACACCCAGATTTTCACACCATACGGCCGCATCTCTTTTCATTTGTTCAAAGCTTATGGCCTTGCCCTTTTGGTTGAGACCATATTGCAATAAGGACAGGGTTAACGGCAAGATACTAGTGACTCTTTTTAACTGTCTTTGCGTCATTTTTTCCTTTAATGTTGCTGTGCTTAAAACTTCGTTCAGTGGCCTATAGCAGTTCTTGGTCTTGATTCGTTCATATGTTTTTTTTTCATCTTCTTCATCTTTTCTAGTAGTAACTTCTATAATGCTCCTATTGCTTGAAATGGGACCAACGGTGGTAGGTCTTACACTTTGCAATTTTTCATCCTCTGAAATGAATTCAATCAAATCAATAAAAACATAAGCGAACAATCCATTAGAACCAGCAACATATAATGGAATGTTTAGTTTTCGAGTTAATGTGTTAATTTTGATTGCTTCATCAATCTGCATTTCTGTAGCCACGACTAAATCAAACTGCTGAAAGAACTCTTCGTCCTTTTCTTGCAAATCCTGCTTATCAAAGTTCAACTCTATACGGGGGTTCAAGTCTTGAATTCTCTCTTTTGTTGCATCAATCTTCCATTGGCCAACATCTTCAGAGCCTATGAAGAACTGGGATCCTAAATCTTCTTCAGTCACCATGTGTCCATCCAATATGGTTAAATGCCCTATACCACTAAGGACGATACTTTTGGTAATTTCAGAACCAATTGCTCCAAGATTGATCAGCAATACTTTTGCTGATCTCATATTGGCCTGTGCTGTCATTCCCCATAGACGAATCTGTCTATCATACAGTGCAATTTCATCTTCACTTAATTTTTCTACTTTCATATCCATAGTTACTGATTTAATCCACTCAGTTTGTTCTTCTTTTACTTTAATTGATAACTGCAAAAAATAACATTAGTGTTCTAGTATCCATAACACCGCGGTTTTCCAAAGTTTCAATTAAAGACAATAGAGAGAAGAAATACTTTAGACTATAAAAATGATAAAAAGGAAAGTTAGAAGCACAAACTAATTGCCCTTTAGTATGGATTTACTACGCATTTTAGACACGAAACCAATACCTACAATTGTTGATGCTACTACTCTGGGAATCTCAGGAAATACTTCCGGTGATTATTGGCTGCCAACTACAATGTCGCTTTATCAAAAAGAACTCACGGATCAAATAGTATCATTACACTACTCAGATATCTTGAGATACTTCGAAACGTCACACTACAAAGAGGACGTCATTCTCGAATCTATGAAGACCATGTGTTTAAATGGTTCACTGGTAGCAACCCATCCATACCTACTAATAGATCATTATATGCCTAAATCGTTAATAACTCGTGATGTTCCTGCACATTTAGCGGAAAATAGTGGAAAGTTCAGCGTTTTGAGAGATCTCATAAATCTTGTTCAAGAATATGAAACTGAAACGGCCATTGTTTGTAGACCTGGGAGAACAATGGACTTACTGGAAGCCTTACTATTGGGAAATAAGGTGCATATCAAAAGATATGACGGTCATTCTATCAAGTCAAAACAAAAGGCAAATGACTTCTCGTGTACAGTTCATTTGTTTTCTTCTGAAGGAATTAATTTCACAAAATATCCGATAAAATCCAAGGCTCGATTCGACATGCTGATCTGCTTAGATACTACAGTGGATACAAGTCAAAAAGATATTCAATATTTGTTGCAATATAAGAGGGAGAGGAAGGGTTTAGAAAGATATGCTCCAATTGTTAGGCTAGTGGCCATTAATTCAATTGATCATTGTACGTTATTCTTTGGTAAAAAATTTGACAAGAACAGTAGAGAATACTTGGAGAACGTTACCGCAGCTATGGTAATTTTAAGAGATCGACTGGGCACACTTCCACCTGATTTGAGGCCCATTTATTCACAAAAGCTGCATTATTTAGTAGAATGGTTGGAAAACCCAACAGTACCGTGGCCATTACCAGATATTTACCCTTTAAAACAATATACTTCCATGGATGTAGAAAGGTCTTTGTTAACGGAAGTACATTTCAAAAAGTCAGATGATCAACTAGAGGATGCTTTTTCCAACTGTTCCAAAAAAAGAGGACGCCATGGTGCTAATAAGGCAGCATCTTCAACTGTTGCCGGAATTGAGGATAATATTACTCCAAGTTTTTACTCTACCAAAAGATTAAAGAACGATTATTATACAAATCCTTTAAAACAAGACATGACACAACTAACAGGTATTACTACAGCTGACAACTCCTCGAATGTAAATTACCACTTATCAAGTGGAATCATAACACACAAACTGATTCAATCAATGGGAGAAGTGTATATGGATATTTGCGTTCAGAAACAGGAGCTGGATGATTATTCTTGCCTTGATGATTTGCAAAATGATCATCTGAAATTTTTCTCAAATGAAGATGAGAAAATTATAAAAGAATATGAAACCGTATTGCGAACCAATAATGAAAACTTAAATAGGTCGCATGAACTAGAAGTTGAAAACAATTTGAAGTTTTCCCAAATCGAAACACTGGAAAAAGACATTGAAACTTTAAAGGGAAGTTTGATGGCCCAAGGTGAAACATTATCAAAGTTAAAAGACGCTTTCGTTAAAACAGACAATGTACAAGACGAGATCGAGAAAGAAGAAAGGGTAAGTGTATCAAGGGATACTGAGAAGAAATATATGGAACAAGAAATCAAAAGAGCCGTTGATGCTATAAGGGAAAATGAGGAGGAGACACACAAACTTAATGAGAAACAAAATGGATTAGAAAGTGAGTTGAAATTGAAATTCGAAAAGTCTGAAATCTCTACAAAAGAATTGAATGAGAAAATTGGCTTTTTGAAAAAGGAATTAAAGCTTGAGAATGATCTAAACGAGGAGTTAGTGGGACAGTTATCGAAGACGATGGACAACTTGGAAAACTTAACAATTCCACGAGTTCGTACTCAAAATGGTAACACAAAAAAAAAATCCAGGGCAAAAAAACCAGGAAATGTATAATTAAATAAATAATGCAGTGTTAATAAAACGTTAGTTTCAAAAATACTAAATACATTTCTTTACACAATCAATTCCAGAGCTTGATAGACCTATCCCATCCGCCGCTCACTAAAAAATGAGAATTATTCGAAATATCCAAGCTAATAATTTTATCAGTGTGGCCTGCTAAACTTCCCATTTTTAACCACGTATCACTACTATACACATTGATCAAATTATCATAGCCACAAGAGACAAGTTTCTTTCCGCCGTCTTCCTTTGAAAACCTTACCTGCGTAACGATGTTACGATGCGCCAATATTTGATTTAGTTGGCCTTCATCCCGTTTTCTGATGTCCCAAACATTAATCATTCCATCACCACCACCAGTGGCTACTTGATACCCGTTTGGTGACCAAGCTACGGTGTAAATAGGCTTTGAGTGTCCTGCGAGTGTCATCACCTTACTTCCGGATCTTATATCCCATAGCATTGAAAGCGAGTCCATGCCACCGCTACAAACAAGAGATCCATCGCATTGAAAAGACAGACTAAACACTCCCTTATCATGGCCTTCTTGTAGCAGCAGTTCTTGATGTGTTGACGCATCCCAAAGTCTCCAAGTCATATCATGAGAGGCACTACCTATAAATTTGCCACTAGGGTGGTATTTCACATCAGAAATACGTCTTTCATGTCCCACAAGATCTCCCAATAATCGAAGGCCGCCCTCTTCGTTTGAGTATTGAAAGTTTTTGATGAGCCCGTCTTCTGCGCATGAAATCATTTGATTGTTTGAATCAGGATGCCAATCTATAGCTCCGATTTTCCCTACATGAGAGTCGAGTTTTTGTGTCAATGGCTGCAGTGTTTGAGAATTTAATACCTGAAGATCACCTGCCCAGCTTCCCGTTGCGACAACCATGTCATCGGTAGATAAAGAAACTGCGGAAATAGGCTTCGTAGATACTAATTGAGAGCCAGCAAGCTCTAAATTAGCCATACGCTGTAATTCTGTACGCCGACTGAGTAATTCCTGTCTTGTATTGAACTTTTGATGTCTTTCCATCTCTTTCTGTAGCCTCTTTCGAGATCTTTCAAGTGAATAATTTATCAAAAATCTTCTCGCAAAAATGAGCTCAGATGTTGCTGGAGTGAAGAAGTCCTCATCGTCCTCTTCGTCTACTTCTTCCCCATTTATGTTTTCCATGTTATTAATGTTCTCAAGATCAATTTCATCAACCATTAAAATTTCAGCCAACCGTATTCTTCTTTGTTGTACATCTTCATTCTCCACTACTTCCGGCTTCTTTAAAATTGAAAGCAATCGTCTCACCTCAAGATCTTCTTCTGGTATCTTCTCCAGGACAGCTTGTAATCGTTCATGTGGCAACTGTTTCAGTATATCAGCGGTGCTTTCATTTTGTGTAGCTCCTTTATGTTGCAAATCTACCGGAAGATTTTCAAGTGCAATATATTTACTCATATTCCGTTCAACAAGGTAATAGTACTAGTCATTTCCCTCAGGCTCGTTGCAAAGTTACGATTAGTGATCATGTAACAGCCTTTCCTTTACTAGCTCTCTACGTTTAAACATTTCCGTACTTAATGACTTCGCTTGTAATAGCGATAGTAATACCAGTAGTAAAGACAACAATTTAAGAAACTGTGTATATATATATTTCAGATACCACTACTGTTACTAATGATTCTGTTTTCTCCACTAGAAAATTGTGAACATGTCAGGATCTCTTACGCTACTTAAGGAAAAGCATATACGTTATATTGAATCATTGGATACAAAGAAGCATAATTTTGAATACTGGCTTACCGAGCATCTTCGTTTGAATGGGATATATTGGGGACTTACTGCCTTGTGTGTGCTTGATTCTCCAGAGACATTTGTGAAAGAAGAGGTTATATCATTTGTTCTGAGCTGTTGGGACGACAAATACGGCGCTTTCGCACCATTTCCAAGACATGATGCACATTTATTAACTACATTGTCCGCCGTACAGATCTTGGCCACTTATGATGCTTTGGATGTTCTTGGAAAAGATCGTAAGGTTCGCTTGATTTCCTTCATCCGTGGGAATCAATTGGAAGATGGTTCGTTCCAGGGTGACAGGTTTGGGGAGGTAGATACAAGGTTTGTTTATACAGCCTTGAGTGCACTATCAATTTTGGGTGAATTAACGTCTGAAGTTGTTGACCCTGCTGTAGACTTTGTACTCAAGTGTTATAATTTTGATGGTGGCTTTGGATTATGTCCTAATGCTGAATCCCATGCAGCTCAAGCTTTTACCTGTCTTGGCGCTTTGGCAATTGCTAACAAATTGGATATGCTTAGTGACGACCAACTAGAAGAAATTGGGTGGTGGCTTTGCGAACGACAATTACCAGAAGGTGGACTAAACGGTAGGCCAAGTAAACTGCCCGATGTTTGCTATAGTTGGTGGGTTTTATCTTCATTAGCTATTATTGGTAGACTAGATTGGATAAATTATGAGAAGCTAACTGAGTTTATACTCAAATGTCAAGATGAGAAGAAGGGTGGAATAAGCGACAGGCCTGAAAATGAAGTGGATGTCTTCCATACAGTTTTTGGTGTTGCTGGTTTAAGTTTAATGGGATACGACAATTTAGTCCCCATAGATCCCATATATTGTATGCCGAAATCCGTTACATCAAAATTCAAAAAGTATCCATACAAATAGATGGCAGAGTACCAACACTACCGTGCTTGTTTAAGTGTTCTTATTTTGATGCATTATTTAGATATATATCTCTTCTTGTATAGTTTTCTTTGAGGATGGAACGTACTCCATATACCTAGCACGTCTATTATGAATGAAACTTCCAGGGTTAATTACTTTACAACCGTTGTATGTCAAATCAAATTGTGCAGAAGTAGTGTCGCAAAGAACCATTGTCGATGGTATTGGGCAAAGTGTCAAAGTGTGGTCCAAATCCCATGAAATTGGGCGCAAGGAATCAAGAAATGGCGATAAATGACCCTGGTCTAGTATTGTTTTAACGAGTTTTCTTGTTTCTTGAACCTTTTGTGGTAACTGGTCTGGTTCTTTAACTAATTCATCGATTGGTACAATATCGGTGTCTTTAGACATCATGTTATCGTTTTCAGTATAAACATCTTCGCTCTCGTTGAATGGGAATTCCAAACGGTGTCTTTTGAATCTTCCGGATAAATCGTCCCTGAAAATGACTATTTCTTGGGATAAGTATGCTATTCTAGTTGGATTTGAGCTCCATACAACGTTTTTACAGACCTTGTTGATTTTTTTGGTAAACGCACTAGGAATTGGATCTTGCGGTAATGTCCCACTTGCCCCCAATGACACCATCGACCCCCATAAATCGTTAGGACCTGGAATAAATATCATTGTGGTATTTTCGGTCAAATTGTCAAATCTTGACAGAAGCGTCGCCAAGGCATCGAAATTATTCTTATATTGAGTGGAACTACTTATATTCCGGCTACTCATTGATGCGAAAACGGGAACTGAAGTGAAAGAACCTTGCCAAATTAATAGGGTCGGTGGGTCATCATTTAATTTTTGCAAAATTTTGCTGAGTGCAGTCATAATTTTCAAATCATCTAGGAACAAATTTGCGCCGAGAATTACAAATTTATGATCTGTTAATTCTTTCTCCAAAAGGTGTAATCTAATCTTCAAATCTTTATCCAAACGAGCAATGAAATTGTTATTAGAAATGCCATGTATTCCTAAGAGATCGAGATTACCTATCGTTTCTAATGTAATTTCTCTTCTCTCACCAGGGGGTAAAGTCATGGAGGTAACATGGAATTTATTTCCTACAGAATAGTATATTCCTTCCACAAGAACCATGCAACCTGGCACGTAGTAATGGCCTTGTGTAGGGATAGTTTGGGAAATGTCAATTTCGACAGATCCAGACGGATCTTCCAGTGACCAATTGCCCTTAAAGTTCTTATTTAAGAGCCCCAATAGTAGAAAGTTTTGAGCATCCCTACCTAGTAGGTTTTTTATTGGGGTGATACTCATACTGCTGGATTGCTGCTGTCGGTTAGTATTGGACAGTTCATTTTGTAAAGACACCATAGATGATAATGGATTAAACATGTCACTGTTTTGGAAGTTTTCATTTCTCATGACTCTGTCGTTCGTGAGGTAATATCTTGTCAAGAACATTTGAACTTTGTCCTCTATATCTGGTAGAAAACCCGCAATGCCTCCTAGCCCATTCTGCTTTTTATTGGGGACGAAAATAAATTGCATTTTGTGCGGATTGTATGAGAATCTTTGTTGCTGAGAAGCATTGATAACTTTGAAGTAGTCCCTCCAGTCCAACGCCTTGGAGCTTTCTGGCTTGAAAGGCTGTTTATATTCATCTCTTTCGGTGGGCTGTCGCATGGGTGAAGATAATGAAACATTTTGTAAGGATGAATCAGCAGCGATCGGCATTTCATCGTCACTGTTGTTCTCATCGTCATCTGTCCGTCCCAAGATATTCTCCTCATGTTGAATAGGGTGTTCATGACTCCATTCGACTTTCTCACGTTCTTTCATCTCCTGTATAACTTCTTTAACCCCGCTCTGGTCGATGAAAAGGCCTCTTTCTTGTTGTTTCCATACTGCAGCAAATTGCTCGAGAAATTTTATTGTAGCAGGCCCTTGTCTCCAGTTAGCACCTATATTAGTGCCAACGAATTCTGCAAGAGCAGACAGTCCATCAGATTTAATTGATAAACCATATTTTCTTGATAAAACTCTATACGCCAGTGGCCTAAGCAGCGGAGGCTGAATTTTAACAGGCAGAACATTCCCAGAGCCAAACATTTCACACATAGACGCTTCTAGTTCCACTTACAAACTTTAAAGGCATAAACAAGTCATCTCAACTTTATTGTAACATGTGTTAAAGATGCCCAGTTGAAATATTTTACTATTATGTCACGCGAAAAATAACGCGTCACATCACTTTTGTTCCTTTTGTCGTTTTTCTTCTTTTAGATTCCATCTTGAAAAGAGATGGAATGGACAAAGTAACATAATTTAGACCCAACAAAGTAAAAAGAAGGTTGGGTTGGCATTGAAGATCACAATGGGAATTCAGGAAAAGACATTGGGGATACAAAAAGAGCGCAAATTGGTGGTTGTGCCTCGCGAAAGAAATCATGTTAGACACGCTTCACAAAGGACACGTTCTAAAAACTACAAGAATATCTCCAAAAAGAGGGCTCAACAACACGCGTTTGGATTCAATATTGCTAAGATTCTTGCCAAGATCCAAGCGTTTGTATGGGGGTCTCCCGCAGATGAGGAAGAAGAAAGCGTTGTCCCATTGTCTAAAAATTCTCAGGATTGTGTGCCTCTACAATGGCAAGCAAAGTTTGCGCAATTGCGGCAGCAGCTGCACTCTACACAAAAGGAACTACAATTTGTCAAGGAAAAGTGTCATCTGTTGCAGTCGGTGTTGGACGACGCAAACATCGATCAAAGATACCTGGAGTCTCGTCGAGACATGAAAAATATTGAGCGAGACAACCTCAAACCGACAGAAAATTTACCACCTTCGCCAGTAAGAGCAGTAAACCCGTTAGTGACTTCAAGTCCGATTCACATGTCGCCACTCCAGTCGCGCCAACGACCAGTTTCTTCCCTACAGCCCCCAAAGGGCCCCAACTTCTACGCCAAGTATCCTAAGCTTCCTCAAACGAACATTCTCAGAGAATCTCCGACTGAGGATTCGGTTCCGCACGCTGAATAGAAACACAACACGTCATGGTTGTTCTTTCTGTACATCTATTTATTCTTGCTTGATGATATTTATTGTATTGCTTTACGGGTACCCCCGCTGGGTGAAAAAAAAAAAAAAATAAGAACTTCATGATATCGAACGATTTAATCGTGGGTTGAGGACATGGAAGACAAAAATAAAGCAGCATAGAGTGCCTATAGTAGATGGGGTACAAATGAGCACGGGAGATTTTTTAACTAAGGGAATAGAACTGGTTCAAAAGGCCATTGACCTGGACACAGCCACGCAGTATGAGGAGGCGTATACAGCATACTATAACGGATTAGATTATTTGATGTTGGCTTTGAAATACGAGAAAAACCCTAAGTCGAAGGATTTGATAAGAGCGAAGTTTACAGAGTATCTAAACCGTGCAGAGCAGTTGAAAAAGCACTTGGAAAGTGAAGAGGCAAACGCGGCAAAGAAATCTCCTAGCGCTGGTAGTGGTTCCAACGGTGGTAATAAGAAAATCTCTCAGGAAGAGGGTGAGGATAATGGTGGAGAAGACAACAAAAAGCTAAGAGGTGCCTTATCGAGTGCTATTTTGTCTGAGAAGCCCAATGTTAAGTGGGAAGACGTGGCTGGACTGGAAGGAGCCAAAGAGGCCCTTAAAGAAGCCGTTATTTTACCTGTCAAGTTCCCACATTTGTTCAAAGGTAACCGTAAGCCCACTTCGGGAATCTTATTGTACGGACCACCAGGTACAGGTAAATCATATTTGGCAAAAGCAGTGGCCACCGAGGCCAATTCTACCTTTTTCAGTGTTAGCTCCAGTGATTTGGTTTCTAAGTGGATGGGTGAATCTGAAAAACTTGTCAAACAGTTATTTGCGATGGCAAGAGAAAATAAACCTTCTATTATTTTTATAGATGAAGTGGATGCGCTAACAGGTACCAGAGGAGAAGGAGAGAGCGAAGCAAGTAGAAGAATTAAAACAGAATTATTGGTACAAATGAATGGTGTTGGGAATGACTCCCAAGGTGTTTTGGTCCTTGGCGCAACAAATATCCCATGGCAACTGGACAGTGCCATCAGGAGAAGATTTGAAAGAAGAATATATATACCATTACCAGATTTGGCGGCAAGAACCACCATGTTCGAGATTAACGTCGGCGACACTCCATGCGTATTGACCAAGGAAGATTATAGAACTTTAGGTGCAATGACTGAAGGTTATTCCGGGAGTGATATTGCTGTAGTGGTGAAAGATGCGCTAATGCAACCGATAAGAAAAATTCAAAGCGCGACACATTTCAAAGATGTCTCTACGGAGGACGACGAAACAAGAAAACTAACACCATGCTCTCCAGGTGATGATGGCGCCATCGAGATGAGTTGGACGGATATTGAAGCTGATGAATTAAAAGAACCAGATCTCACCATAAAGGATTTCTTAAAGGCTATCAAATCGACGAGACCTACCGTGAATGAGGATGACTTGCTGAAGCAAGAACAGTTCACTAGAGATTTTGGTCAAGAAGGTAACTAGTCAATTGATTAACGTGCTAATGTAGATTTCTTGTGTACATGAAAATAAAAAATAAAAAAAAAAAAAAACAGAATAATTAAATACAGAATCGTATGCAAAATAGATAAAGAAAAGCAGAGGACAGTTAACTCTTCCCTTTACTTAGAAACATTGTTCTGTTCTCATTATTGGATACCCTAGCATTATCAATTCTAACTTTAACAACGGCGGTGTTCTTTTCAAATATAAAAGCTTTCGCATCAGGATTAGCCTTTAGTATTAAATCTTTATAGTACTTGGATTCTTCACTTTCAGGATTGACAATTTCGGTTTCGCCACCAATAGATGCGCTCATTTGGTTCAATTCGGCTTGATTTAACTCCTGTAACAAATTTAAAAGCTCGCTTTGACGTTGCTCTTCATGAGGAATAGAAGTCGGCGTCGGAGTCCCAGAGATGCTTTCCTTGCCCACTGACAAATTATTCGCGATGATCCAATCGTGAAACAACAGGGCGACCTTAGGGTTCTCCTTGATGTTGTAAAACTTTTGTGTGTCCTGAGGAGTAACAAATATAATGTAGTCATTCTTATTATCTGTTTGACCGAACAGTTTTTCACCTGGCACATAGATATAGTTCATCAATGCCACTGAAGGGATGCAGTCTTTAGAACAGGTGGCCACGTGAACATATTTGGAGTTTTTGATCAGGTTCAGTAGATGCGCTGGTAATGTACTAGTCCAAGCCATAATTGAGATGTTTCAGGGTTTGAATAGCCTGTAATTTTACTGCTATTTTCTAATAAGGGAGGAAAAGTGTAGCAAAAAGATCGATGATTTATATTCCTTCAGGTTCATAAGGGGAGCAAATGTCAAAGCGCAAACGTGGGAAGTGACGATAATACATGTATCCCATTAAATTATCATATTATTGTTACATCATATGTACGTACATACATGTGTAAAATACGGAGGTCTACTCTGTAGTTACACGCGTGTTGGAAGTTTTCTTCTGGGACCACGAGTCCTATTTTTATTCGGGTGAACTAATGGTTTAGTTTCCTTCACTGTTTCATCTCTAGAAGTAGTATACTTGTCAGAAGTTGCAATATTAGTGTTAACACCGCTAAGTTCTGGTAGAGTATTAGATGCTCTTAAGTTTCTAGAGGCAATTATTGCGTCTAATTTTGCGTTTATGCTCAGTTCGTTTGAGGACTCTAAAACAGGCTCGGTTTTAGATTTTTTCATCAATTCGACTTTTCGCAATGCCTCTGGCAAAGAAATTTTACGTTGTGGCGCCGTTGGTGGCCGTTTCTTCAGGTTATTCCGCAATGATAGAGCTTCAATTTCGTCATTTAACTTGTTAATATCATCACCATTTTTGAGTGTAGTATTTTTCGAATTATTTGTTAGAAATGATTTTTTCTGAGGGATTGCAGGCTTCTGCTGTTTGGTTTTCTTCAGATTTTGTATACCTTTTATTGCTTCTGGAATACTGTCCTCCTCTTCTTTTTTAATGTTACGGTTGCTGGATCGTAACTTGGGCAAATCGATTGAGTTTTCGAAGTTCTGCTTTGTTGGAGAAGTTTCTACGGGACGTAGCTCAGGTAATACTATATTCAACTCCACTTTCTTTGGCGGTATGCTTGGTTTGGTCTTATGGGCGGCCAAATTTGCATTCCGTAGCTTTTGAGGTTTTTCAGGCAAAGAAGGCTTGGAAGTTGTCGTGAGATTCGAGTTTAGCATAGACTTGATAAAACTTTCAGATCTTGGAATTCTTTTCGCAGGTGGAGAAGGAGGGGTTGGTTTAGGTTTATTTTTCATTGTAGGAGATAAGGTGGTTGGTTTTAGTTGTATGGAATCCAAGTAATCGATATGAGAACTTTTTACAGTTGTTTTGGGAGTTTCCATTTCCGAATTATAACTCTTCGCCTTTGTCAATTTGTTATCTTCCAAAGAACTTAAAAAGCTCGCCGGTTTTGTAGAGCGTGAGACAGGTGGAGCAGGCTTAACGCGCTCAGGTACCACAGCATCCGGTTTTATTGACCTTGATGACGGACTTTCTGTAACTTCTGCTTTGTTAGGCCTTGTTGGAAGAAGCGGTTTCTCTTCATTCCCATCTGTGATTTTGATATGATCACGCCTTGTGGGCAAAGGCGGTGGTGATGAAGAAGAGGAGGAGGAGGGTATATCGGCTCTTCCTGGTAATTCAAAATCATATTGGATGGTGATTATTTCCTTCTCTCTCGGTCTGGGTCGACCCCGACTGGGCATACGAGGACCTTTTTCAAAGGAAGGCAAATTTTTGTCAGCATTGGAATCATTATATGTTTGAGAGGCTTTCAATTTCTGCAATAATAAATAATCTTCTTCAGAAATTAAAAATTTTTTTTCTTTTTGAGAGGCACTTCCCTCCAAATCCGGCCTTGGCGTTATTCGTTCGAGATTCAGCTCACTTAATGAGTAATGAGTCTTCTTTGGAGAAAACGTCATTTCATAATTGTACGCAGATCGGTAGGCCAAATTGTCGCAACCTTCCACATTTTTCCCTGTCATCATATCAGCCCTTCTGTATTCCCCAGAGTTGTGACTTCTAACTGGTGAAAGCGCTTCCCCCGCTGGTTTTGAACTAGGAATATTACTGTATCTCTTAGAGTTCAAATCCTCCACTTTCGATAGAAAGTTCACCAATTCAGGGTCACGCTCATATTTTGTCATACTTCCGAAACTTCGAAAAGCTAGGAAAAGCTGGTTACTGTGACTTTTATTGATTAGAATTCATATATAAATGTATATATTTATACTATATATTCTTTCATAATATTTCACTCAATTCGCTATTGTCGAAAAGTGTAATAAAAAAGAATGTCACATGGAACGAGGTTACGATAAGTATATAGAACAGTTGGACGATATTAATGCATTTGGTATTATCCTATTGGCTTCAAGACTAACGCAACTCGATCGAAGGTTTTCTTCTGGCTAGGTAAACTTGGAACCCACAGAATACGAAAAACACGAGGTATACCAAGGCAGCCAAATAAACAGTATGTGCAACACTATAAACAATAGGGTTAAAATATAATTGTTAGTAAGGAGGAGAGATATAAGAGATGGTAAATGGGTAACGGCGAAATAAATAAGAAAATATAACATACGCAGGTCCATCTTCAGGATCGTTTATTGATCCTACAAAGGATTCATGGTTTGTGTTGAAGAGATGAGCAATGACGGAAAGAATTACTACACCAAATGCCGATAGGACGGTACAACACCATGCCTTACCAGTGGATACAACGGGTCTCATTTTTTTTGCGGTGTTTGCTTCTAGCTTTGTCCTTTATCGTAGAGGTTCTTGCTTTGAAAGCTACCTATTCTTTTCTTTTCCCTTAAGCTATTTTTCAAATAATAGAAAAAAGAGTCGCGTGCAAAGCGATAAGCAATTTTTTTCAGTCTTTAAAAAAAATGATCCTGAACAGCAGCATCTTTATTATGCAGCGTTGATGCAGTTTCTAACTCAATTAGTTGAATCACCTACGCTCTTCTGTGTTTGCACTCAGTAGTATTGTGGTGTTCTTTTCGATATTCTCAGATACCGTTTATTGTGCGCCATACCGATGGATGCAGAAATATCATTTAAATAGTTAAGCCAGGAAGTGGCTGAGACATATTATCAATATTTCGGCACGTAAAGCTAGGCGGCTTTACTGAACATCAGCACCTTGAATTTCATGTTGCCTTGTATGTACAAACTAAACCCTTACTCAGTAATAAAAACTAAAATGTGTCTTCTAGTTATGAATGCTCTTAGTATAACTCTCATGAAGCAGTCAAGTCACTTTCATGTATTTTATAATACGAGGCGAATGTCTAGGCTAAGTTAAAAAACTAGATATAGAAACCATTCCCGAAATATCATATAATTATAATATCCTGGACACTTTACTTATCTAGCGTATGTTATTACTCGATAAGTGCTAAAGGAGGTGCACGCATTATGGAGACCACTACGATACGATAGCTGCGTTGTTGTTGAAGGGGTTTCTTAAGGTTGTTTTCGTTGAAGGTAAATATTGGTCGTTTTTGTGCAGCATATTGTCCTCTAGATGCAAACTCTGCAGGTCCATTTGCAGTAAAGTGAGTTGCCTCTCGAAGAATCATTAATTTCGTATAACCGTCACTATTAAAGTCAGAAAATAAATTCTGTCGTAGACAATGTTACCATAATGTTCTTGTCCATTTTGCATACACTTTAAATATTCATTTGATTTCTCAGGGTTCATGATCATAATAAATTGCGCATTCGCAAGGCGGTAGTATTATAATGGGGTCCATCATTCTGTAGCAAGAAGTTACAGTACGCTGTTCAAGCGTTAAACAAGATAAGTAATCTCGAATGAAACATTCATATTTCGCATGAGCCAACATACAGTTGCTGAGTAATCTTCATTGCGCTTATTTATCGGCATTGAGATTGTAAAGGAAGTAAAACGCATTTTTGCAGATCTGTTCTCTTATGTATTTTTAATCGTCCTTGTATGGAAGTATCAAAGGGGACGTTCTTCACCTCCTTGGAATGTGTTCCACTATCCTGTACATGTGAAATGTATAAAAGCCAAAATTGACCTTGTCATTACCAATGAATGCTGTTTTTGCAGAAATAACGAGATATCTGCAATAAAAGCAAAAGTAAGTTTGATAGCAAGAGGTTTTTGTGTTGAAATGAGTGGTAATGAATCGTAATATGAGTTGCTATGGTAACAATTTAAATGCACCCATTGTATATGTTTTAGTGTGAAGGTACCTATTGCAAAAGGAAACGTTAAAAGAGTAGCTCAGACAGTGCTGAAGCAGAGATAAGGTTATATTAATTGAGCATGATACGTTTGTTATACGAGTTGCTACATTAAGTGTTATGGTAATTACCAGACGCATTGTTATATTGATCATAATTAATGTTGAACCAATCGGCGTATATTTTATGCCCCTCTTATACGATTATATTAAGATCCATATTCAACCTTCATTAATACTGCCTTTTTGCCATTAATTATCAATATTTTAGAATATATCTCTCCAATACAGCGTTACCAATATGGTATGCCGAGTCTTGGGTTGCCAAACTAAGAGGCCATGGAATATATTTGAATGTTTGTGATTTGGCTTCATTGTAACATGTAAGTGAACATCAAAAGAGTAGGCATTAAAAGATGGGACGTCAGCACTGTACTTGTTTTTGCGACTAGATTGTAAATCATTCTTTATTTAATCTCTTTCTTTAACTACTGCTTAAAGTATAATTTGGTCCGTAGTTTAATAACTATACTAAGCGTAACAATGCATACTGACATTATAAGCCTGAACATTACGAGTTTAAGTTGTATGTAGGCGTTCTGTAAGAGGTTACTGCGTAAATTATCAACGAATGCATTGGTGTATTTGCGAAAGCTACTTCTTTTAACAAGTATTTACATAAGAATAATGGTGATCTGCTCAACTGATTTGGTGATAACTCTAACTTTTTTAGCAACAATTTAAAAGATAATTCGAACATATATAACAGTAGGAAGAATTTGTGTACGTCAAATTAAGATAATTTAGCATTACCAAAGTTATTAACCTAAACATAAAATATATATGAGACACATGTGGAAATCGTATGAAACAACTGTTATGAAACTGACAAGAATGAATATATAGAGTAAGCTCCGCTTGTAAAGAGGAATCACTTAAGTGTATAAATGTCTCGACGATTACTTTAGATCCAAGATTGATGATTGATATTACTCTGTAATACTTAAGCTCTTTTAATAGCTCACTGTTGTATTACGGGCTCGAGTAATACCGGAGTGTCTTGACAATCCTAATATAA
>ERZ794936.100-NODE-100-length-62102-cov-63.044257_pt1 | contig 62102 bp, 35 predicted proteins | sample MGYA00511083_ERZ794936 | MGnify/ENA primary metagenome ERZ794936 (study PRJEB30137, sample SAMN04331409) | food metagenome | isolation source: Y2 must sample point D1 replicate A | place: Australia: South Australia | collected 2014 ... | reverse complement strand
GTATCAAGTTGTCTATTGCTGAAGAACGTGACAGAAGAAGAGCTCAACAAGGTTTATAAATTTCATAACAACTTAATTATTTTCTTCTTTTGTATATCTCCATTAATGTTTATTAGAAATTGAATTTTAAAATAATACATCGTATCTTCCTTTTTCGACTGGCAGTAATATAATGTATAATATATATATAGGTGTGTGTATATATATCCGTATTGTAATATTGATAGTAAAAATACGCTAACCCTGAAATAGAAGGCATATGATAAGACGTACTGACACTACGCACTACCACAATATATGCGTATGTGTGTGTGTGTGTGTGTGTGTGTGTGTGTGTGTGTGTGTGTGTGTGTGATTGTATTGGAATATATATACTTACTAAAATTAGCTTATATGGTTCGCATATTGACTATTTATAAGGATATTCAACTTGTCTGTCCTTTCTTAACCAAATTTTCTTCTTTCTCTTGGTGGTAACATGTTCCACAAACTTCTCAGTACAATGATCCACTTTGAATTTCTTTATGAAAACAGGGTCCCATAATTCAGAACCGACGCCGAGATCTTTGCAACACCTCATTAATGCATTACTTTTGCAACCTTCTGTAGCAGTTGGTATGCCGGCTTCGTTGAAATAGTCTTGTTCGCCTCTTGCCACACTGATCAATTGACCATGGCAAATAAGACCGTACTCCCTAGTGACCAGCTTGGATGTCACTATTGTTTGTGATCTTGGCACTAGCCCCCAACCGCCTGCGCCAAAAGCTTTGTTCAGTATTCTACGGTACTTAATTTCAGGCAAGTATATCAAACCATCTGGCTTGATTTCTATATCCTTAGGGTCCAGAGGCTCGATTAGATCCTTTTGCACTTTTGCTTCAAAGGGCTTCATACCTAGGCCATACCATGAAGTATACCAGTCAATGTCTCCCTTGACTTGCTTATAACTATTGTTCAAAGAATCATCGGCGGTGCTGCGGGTTTCCAAAGGGGTCCCGCCGAGTTTAGAGTTAATGCCGCTTGAATATTCCTTCATGTGGCTTCCATTGCCAGCTTCCGATTTTGTTGCAAACACAGGCTTGGTTTCGGTACTGTTGAAACTTTTCCTCACTGCACCGGCTGTTGCGGTGTTACTAGTGCCGGTACTCACCACGGTTCTTTTTTGGCAAAATTGAGCAGCATGCGATACACATCCTCTAACCTTGAAAATGCTTTTCATCGTACGCTGATCTTCCTACTTGTCCTTTCTTTCCTTTTTTAGTCTCTACCGTCTTTTTAAATAGTTTCTTCCATTATTCTGTCGATAAATTTCGTGATGTTATTCGTGTATTTCTTGACAAAAAAAATAAAAAATGAAAAATATGCATAATGAAACGCGCTTTATCAAAACTACTCACTCGAATCCTTACTTCTATATTAACTGTACTAAGAAGTTTGTCGATACATATTTTACCAAGATATTTTCTGACAGTCCACAGAAGTACAGATGTCTGTGCCCAAAAAACGTAACCATGGGAAGTTACCACCTTCCACTAAGGACGTAGACGATCCTTCGTTGAAGTACACGAAGGCCGCGCCTAAATGTGAACAAGTTGCTGAACATTGGCTCTTGCAGCCACTACCGGAACCGGAATCACGTTATAGCTTTTGGGTAACAATTGTTACCTTATTAGCGTTTGCTGCTAGATTTTATAAGATCTGGTATCCAAAAGAAGTTGTTTTTGATGAGGTACATTTCGGGAAATTTGCATCGTATTACTTAGAAAGGTCTTATTTCTTTGACGTTCATCCCCCTTTTGCTAAGATGATGATTGCCTTCATTGGTTGGTTATGTGGCTATGATGGTTCCTTTAAGTTTGATGAGATTGGGTATTCTTATGAAACTCATCCAGCTCCATATATCGCGTACCGTTCTTTCAACGCGATATTGGGCACATTGACTGTACCAATTATGTTCAACACTTTGAAGGAACTGAATTTCAGGGCTATTACATGTGCGTTTGCATCTCTCTTGGTTGCAATCGATACTGCGCATGTTACAGAAACTAGGCTGATTTTACTGGATGCCATCTTGATTATTTCTATTGCTGCTACTATGTATTGTTACGTTCGTTTCTACAAGTGCCAATTGCGTCAACCTTTTACATGGAGTTGGTATATTTGGTTACACGCTACTGGTTTGTCTTTATCCTTCGTGATTTCCACAAAATATGTTGGTGTTATGACATATTCCGCTATTGGTTTTGCTGTTGTGGTCAACTTATGGCAATTACTGGACATCAAGGCGGGTTTGTCCTTGAGGCAGTTCATGAGACATTTTAGTAAAAGGCTGAATGGTTTAGTTTTGATTCCATTTGTGATTTACTTGTTTTGGTTCTGGGTTCATTTCACCGTTTTGAATACTTCAGGTCCTGGCGACGCATTTATGTCTGCTGAATTTCAAGAAACACTTAAGGACTCTCCCTTAAGTGTTGACTCTAAAACCGTCAATTATTTTGATATTATCACTATCAAACATCAAGATACTGACGCATTCTTACATTCTCACTTGGCACGTTACCCACAACGGTATGAAGATGGTCGTATCTCATCCGCTGGTCAACAAGTTACTGGTTACACGCATCCTGACTTCAACAATCAATGGGAAGTGTTACCACCCCATGGCAGTGATGTCGGTAAAGGACAAGCTGTTCTATTGAACCAGCATATAAGATTGAGACATGTAGCCACCGATACCTACTTGTTAGCCCATGATGTCGCCTCCCCATTTTACCCTACCAATGAAGAAATCACTACAGTAACTTTAGAAGAAGGTGATGGGGAATTATATCCTGAAACACTTTTTGCATTCCAACCACTGAAAAAATCAGATGAAGGTCACGTTTTAAAGAGTAAAACGGTTTCTTTCCGTCTTTTCCACGTTGATACCTCCGTAGCTTTGTGGACTCACAACGACGAGTTGTTACCGGATTGGGGGTTCCAACAACAAGAAATTAATGGTAACAAAAAAGTTATTGATCCTTCAAATAACTGGGTTGTTGATGAAATTGTTAACCTGGACGAGGTTCGGAAGGTATATGTTCCGAAGGTTGTTAAGCCATTACCATTCTTGAAGAAATGGATTGAAACTCAAAAATCTATGTTCGAACATAACAATAAACTATCATCAGAGCATCCATTTGCCTCTGAACCTTACAGTTGGCCCGGTAGTTTAAGTGGTGTTTCGTTCTGGACCAACGGTGACGAAAAGAAGCAAATATATTTCATTGGTAACATCATTGGGTGGTGGTTCCAAGTCATATCATTGGCTGTTTTTGTTGGCATTATCGTGGCCGATTTAATTACTAGACATCGTGGCTATTATGCCCTAAACAAGATGACCAGAGAAAAGCTGTATGGCCCATTGATGTTTTTCTTCGTCTCCTGGTGCTGTCATTATTTTCCATTCTTTTTAATGGCGCGTCAAAAGTTTTTGCATCATTACTTACCAGCTCATTTAATCGCGTGCTTATTCTCAGGAGCACTATGGGAAGTAATTTTCAGTGATTGCAAATCATTGGATTTGGAGAAAGACGAGGATATTTCAGGTGCATCATATGAACGGAACCCTAAGGTCTACGTTAAACCCTATACCATCTTCTTGGTGTGTGTCTCCTGTGCTGTTGCGTGGTTTTTTGTATACTTTTCACCACTAGTGTATGGAGATGTCAGCTTGTCACCATCGGAAGTTGTTTCTAGAGAGTGGTTTGACATAGAATTAAATTTCTCCAAGTAACTTTTTCTGTTCACTAACCACAAACGAACTGAACGCCTTCCTCCGTTTAGTGACAAAATAGAGTACTTTTGATCTTAGATAGTATGTACCTAGATGTGTATATATGAAAAAAATTCTTTATATTTGTTTAGATATCAACCGGTAACCTCTTGAATGTTAATTCAAGGTGGGGAATGGTAACCTTCTGTGCATTCTAGTTACTAGTTCAAGATAATTGGGCTCATTTTCTGGAGTGATGTAGCCATGTCTAATCAAGAAATCTACCATTACCAATGCACAATTTGGTTTGAACTCTTTTTTTCTTAAAGCATTAATCGTCTCTTGCAGGCTGAATAAATTGAAACTCTCGACTTCACCATCGTTTGGTTTTGGAATGATGTCTTCGCTGAGTTTTAGATCGTATACATATTGTACTTCCCCTACGATAAAATCTGATTCCTTATTGAACTTCGTTACAGAAATATCACCCGTAAAGTAAAGGTAGGAAACTGAACCAGTTGCTTTAATGTTATCCTCAATAACACTCTTTTCTAGATTGGCTTCCTCCATGCTTTCTTTCAAAACTGTTTCATAGATACCATAAGGATAACCTAATCCCCCGGCGATAATGTTGTCAAGCATTAGCGGCCATGTTTGTTTCGTTTTAGATCTTCTTGGAACCCAAAACTGAATTTTTTTTGACTTTGGATCTAGCACATAACCATTAATATGAATCCCGTAGGTAATTATACCAAGAACACCTGCTACTGCACGCTCAACCAGTACATAGGGTTTTTTATTAACCCAAACGGCATATTTCTCGTTTCTCCAGCCCTTCACACCACTCAAGGATGATTCTAGATACATTTTACGAGCCAATTGGTCAATTAGATTGTTTCTATGATCAAAATCTTCACTTTTAAACCTTAACTCATGTCTAGATTCATCTAATTGGAAGGTTTCTTCGAAGATTTCCGAGCAAACAGTCTCCATTTCATTTATCGCAAATTTCAACACGAAACCGATCTTTGTGCCATCGTGTGTACACATATAGTAAATGCCCTCTTTGAAATTTTTGTAATTCTCGAAGTCTAATGGTAAAGGGTCTACGCGGTCCATAATCTCCAGGAAAGAGAACCCCTCTAGATCATCCTCCTGTGTCCTCACTAAAACTTCCAAGCCTTTAGATGATTTCTCGACCTTCATTGTATTAAAAGCGTTTGTTTCACTTTCGTTCCCAAGAAAGCCCCTATATTTAGTAATATAACAAACGCTATTGTTGTGCAATTCTTCGGCCAACGAAGTTAATTCTACAACTGTATGTTAAAAAAAAAAGAAGCTATTTATTACTTGATGACAATATTTGTACAAATTTGAAAGAGAATGGTTCTTAAAATTAGATTAGTGATGTATAGCTAATGGTCCATTCACCAATTTTTTTCATGCTTGAGGGTAAAAGTGCATTAGTATGTTGAAGGGCGCTGTAAAAAGCATTAAACGATGTTTCTTGGAAATCTAATTCCTCGACGACTTGTCGATTGAGACATCGATTTATTGTGGTAACGCTGTTTGTGTAAAGCAACTTCATCGCTCTCTTGAAGCTTTTGTTTCCCGTCAATGTGACTCCAATGTCAACGGAAAATATCCAAACTAGCAATGATTCCGTTTTACATTTTACTAGTACGTAACGACAAGAGTTTGCCTTAACTACGTTTATTAAAGAAATTGTAATGTCACATTCTGGAGGAAATTTGTATGTGTTTCCACTGCGTATTAACTGCAGTTTCCATTTGTGTAGTTTATAAAGCGAACCAGCAGTTACTTGGCCTAACACTGCTGAGCACTTTATGCATAAAACATTATCATTTTCCTTTGTAGTCGCTACATTTTCAAAAGTCGCAGGAGTGCCTTGAAAATAAGAGCTTCCAATTAAAATTTCGTTTTTAGATGGTTTTAGCGTTTCAAATCTTGTGTAGGAAGACTTGTCTTCCTTAACATCGGGTTTGTGGCAATGCCAATAATCCATTAACTCGAACCAAAACTCTGAAGGCATATCATTCAAAACTTGACAGTTATCTTTGCTTATAATTTTTTGCTTACAGTTAAGACATTCTATCGAGAAATCAGAATCTGAGCGAAGCTCTTCTTTAGTCCATCTTCCATCTGGAAGCGACATGATAGAACTGTCATATATCTTAGAGGATTTGCTTCTTAACTTCGTCATCCATTCTAAGTCTTTACCTCTGTTTTTGAACTTGTAAGAAGCGTCTACTTTTTCTTCAACTTCTACTGGAAGTAAAATATCTTCAACTTGTTCTTCATCACCAGATATGCTCATGAGTGTGTCCTTCAAGTTCTTTATCTCCACCTGCTTCCAACCTTCTACTACCACTGAAATGCTCTGTATCCTTGGTAACCATTCTACCACATATTGAACCATCACCCTTGCATTTGTTTCTCTCTTTGTTTTCTTGACTTTCCTTTTCTTTACTTCGATTTAACAGCTTGTTACTATGTGCCATCGCGAAATTATTTATTGAATTGTTTACGTTGGGAAGAGCAGAAATACAAATAGACGGTAGCAAGGCAGGTCCGTAAAGGCACTTTAAGGAGTTAGAACCTCAACACAGATTCTAGATAAAGCTTATTATGTCTATGTTCAATGCCCTCAATTCAAACATCGAAGGTGAACAATATGAAGCAGAGGAGCATTCAAGAGAGCTTCAAATAGAACAGAGTTTTAATATTTTGCAGGACGCTCTGATTGATCTAAAAAACAAGGACTTCGAAAAGTCGGACAGCAAATTCCAAGAGCTCTTCCAGATTGATGTCGTCAAGCCTGATAGGTGGGGCATGTATCGCAATTCTTCTCCTACGCTAGATAACCTGCGATATCTATGTTATAGGAACAGAGGGATGTACTATCATCTGTATTTGGAGAATAACTATGAAAGGTTGAACTCACAAGAACTAGTTAATTGTATTTTAAAAGCAGTTGAGAACTTGGTTGAGTCTATTCAACATAGCGATGCTGATTTTGCAGTTACAGATTTGCTGGCTCGCATCTTCAAGAGCTTTAATAGTGTCAAGTTGGAACGTTTAATATCAGAATATGAATTCACTAAGCAGGAAAATCTTTCACTTTTGTTGGGGCGACATCGTAAATTTCTTTTGAACGATTTGACTCTGATGATGAATAACTACGTAGAACTCACGAACAAACTATTAGTCCCCAACTTATCGGATAACACAATCTTTGAGAGATATCATTTGGAGAAGTACAAAGATATTAAGCCGGAACCACTAGCTTTTGGTCCAATTCTTTCTAGAATATCAGAAATGAAAAAGCAAGATGAGGAAATAATGAAAAAGCTGGACGTGTTTAATGTCACTTTGAATGAAGAATCATGGGATGAAGTTGCGAAGGCTTTGAAAAACTTACTACCCAGCGTTAAAACATCGTCTCTTATTGGAAGGAATATGGATCCGTATAACGAAATTGAAGAACCTATTGAAGCGGTTAAGTTTGAACTATCGGAAGCAATTAATAATACACCATCTTTAGATAGAGAGTCTGAGCGACAAGAAGAAGAGCAAGATAATGAGAGTGTACGAGCAGATGATAAGAGTGGGAATTTAGCTCCATCGGATATCCAAACTAATGAAGAAGCAAGGCCTAACAAGAGAACTGATGAACATATCGATAGCACGAAGCCTCTTCAAAGAAGTAGTAAACGCTTTAAAGAAAGAGAACAAGAAAACTCAAAAGAGCTTGTTATGGACGTTCATAAAAGATTTTTTGGTGAGTTCAACACGTTGTTGTCATATATTCACATTCTACCCTTTTGCGATTTTGACACATTTGCTTCCAAATTTATCATTGGCTCTAGTGACAAACAACCCGAAAAATTTATTCCCTATACTGATCTCTATGAATGTTTGAAATCTTGGAGTAGTAGATATACTGATATTTTTAACCAAAATGACTACTTGTCCAGTGGTTCTAACGAAAATGAGGAATTATTCCAACTAAATGCGCTCCTGAAATCTAATGCATTTGATGATAAGGAGAGCTTTCCTAGATATTTAAATGATTTGGACTCGGATCACATCAGATCTTTTATTTCCGAAGTGAATGCAGGCAATCTTCACTTCCATCAAGTGCGTTTGAAATTATTATTCAAATTGCTTGGAACTTACGATGAAGGAAACGGAAGGCGTCTCATTATAGACTACCTTTGGGAGTCTCAGCTTCTAAAAATTGTTTTATGGTTTGTATTTGGAATCGAATCGAACATTTTTGCGCTTATTAACAAAAACAAAAGGCAATGCAAATATTTGGCTTTATCGATTTACGAACTTCTTGTTAACCATTTAGGGAATATTGTGGAGGAAATCACAAATAAACGGATTCAAGGACATAAGTCAGCAGACCTAAAAAGTCAAAGAAATAAAGTCGAGAAAAGAATAAGGTCGTGGCATACTCTGTTAGAACAAATTGCTGACGAAAAAGATAAAGAACTGTATGTACATTTTCAATGGACGCATTACTGCTTCTTGCAATATACATGTGATATAGTCGATAGCAGACTCTCTGAAACTTTGACGTCTTTAGAAAATACTATAAAGGATTCAGATTCTTCTTTAGACATTGCCTATCCGAATTACCGTCATATACCGGCACTAAACCTAAACACAGTTCAATCCCAGAAAAGGAAAATAAGAATAATACAAAACATAACAGTCGAAGATATATCTGAAGACACGAACTCTGACACTCATTCAGAAAATCATCTAGAGACACTAGAAAAAGTCCTTTTACATATATTACACCCTTCGACTAATCATTCAAATATTGATGAGGAGATGGTTTCCTTTATTTTCAACTCACCATTTTTATTGAAAATTAGACTTTGGGGCGTTCTCTTTTCGTCATATGTCAAAAAATCCAGTATACAGGATGTTCAAAGAATTTATTTCCACGTACTTGATTTTATGAAGGGCGCATTGACGTCACCTGTCTACAAAGAATCGAACCCACACGGAAGGCACCAAATGTTATTAACAGTGTTGACAGCAATTGGCTATCTCTCAAGCCAACTGACAGCGATACTAAATTCAAATAGGTGGGAAAGCAGCGATTTTGTCTTGGAGGACTATATGTTTGAAAAGCTGCTGCAAACATTCTTCTTCTTTTATACTGTCCTTTTCTATGAAAGCTCTGCGGTTAACGACGTTTCTAATAAGTCTTTTTTCAAAAGAGCATCGAAATCATCAGGGAAAATGAAGGATATAATGATAGATTTAGCGACGTTGATACTTTATTATTATGATTTACAAGCAAAGCTCAGGACACCTGCTGAACAAGGTATTGAAACAACGGAACTAATTTGGTCCTTACACACTCTTTTTGGACATTTCCATTTTTGTGATGCATCAAATGGAAAGTTCCTAGATTTAGCTGAAAAACTATTGTGCCAGTTCATTAATAATGATTCTTTTTTACAATTGAAGCAAATACTGTGGTGTAGATATCACTACGCGATAGCTAGTGATAACTTCAGTCCTGATCTGCATGATACAAAAGCGGTAGAGATGGAAAAGATACACTCTTTGCCTTTAGGTACATATCTAATCAAATTACAGTATCAAAATAAGAACCCTTACCTGTCGTCGTCAAAGACCACCCTAAAACAGATAATGGATAATATTATAGAAAAAATTGGCGACCCATCAACGCTGGACAATCATATCATATCTAGAAACTCATTTCTATTAAATGAATATTTATCAAGGCCAATAACGGCAGACTTGTTGAAGCATACATTTTCTGGTGCAACAAGTTTGTATTTAACTTCTCCAAACGACGAGTTACAGCAAGGCATGACAGCCGGCTTGTTCTACGTATCCAGCTTACAGTCCCTGGGTTTGTATAAAATGAGAAAGAAGTCTATGCAAGCAAGACCTTCTGAATTAGACTCCATTATCAGAATGTTAAAGAATGACATTATATACAACACAAACCGTTTCGAAAGTTGGATATTACTCGGAAAGTGTTACAGTTATATTGTTGAAGATGATTTAATATGGACCTCAGATAAGATCACTGTCCCTGAGAAAAAAGATGTTATTGCTTTGACTCAAAGAAAGGCAATATTGTGTTATTTAATGGCCATTTCCATTTATTATAGTAAGTTGGATCGAACTATTGACGATAAAAAGATTATATTGGAGGCATTGGATGACTTAGGATCTATGCTGATTAGCGGCTACTATAATCCCATGAATAAGCTTTGTTTTAGCTGGAAAAGCAGTGCTGAGAATACAATGAGATTGTCTGAAACCGGTGAAGTAGTAATGGAAAAAACTAAGAAAATCACCACAATCTCAGACTTTAACATCGAGCAAAGTATATTTTTATGTTTTAATAGGGCTTGTTCTTTATCCGGCGATATCAAGTCACAGGACGATGTATTCGTGTTGAATTGGTCTAGTTTTTACAATCTGGCCAAGTTCTTTTTCAAAACAGATGGTGGTAATAATTGTAAATTAGTTGCCAAATATATTACTCAGGGTTGCCAAATAGCTTATGAGTCATCACCTGCTAAAGATCCGATCATAGAACCCCATTATCTGTTAGTTAATGCTTGTTACAAGTGGGTAAAAAGAGGCGTCATAGGTGTTAACGAAGCTCTGACCTTACTGTCTAAAGATAACCAATTCTTCCAGGAACAAGAGGAATTTTGGGTCAACGACGAAGGTCTTGCATGGGATTATCAAGAAAAATTCTTTTTTGACAAAATCATAAGACTACTTCGCCATTTACTATCTGTTGATAAAAAAAAATGGCAGCACAGACCTCGTTACAGAATAGCGCGCATATTGTTTGACGATTTGGGTGATGTGAACGGTGCTTTGGAGGAGATGGATAGCTTAATATCCGCAAAAAGTATAAACAAAAACTTGGTCAATATATGGAAACCAGATTTTGAAAGGCCAGGGAAACATTTCATCTATACTTACCAGTACCTGGTTTTGTATTTGGATTTACTCTTCGCAATAAAAGACTTCAATACAACAGGTCTTGTTATAAAAAAGCTAAGGCGATTTGGTTCTGGAACTGTGAACGTAAACGAACTATTAGAGCGTGCCATTAATGTGTACACGCAAAGTGCCAAAATCAAGCTGCAATTGCAAGACAAGAGCTACGTGGAGCAAATCCTTCCAACCTTGAACTACCAAGAATTCCTGAAGATTAGTGAGCAACTGAACCAAGTTTTCGACCAAGGAAAGTACCCTGAAGAAATATCATCCGGGTTAAAACTTGCTTTCCAGTTGAAAAAGGGACATAGCGGAATTGCATTTGACAGCGTTTGCTTGGGCATTTATTTCGAGTATCTCTATTTTCCTCTAGCTCGACAGGATCAATCCCTCACAGACGTGAACGATGAAAACAATCCAGCACTACCGTCATCAGGTTCTGTGACATCAAAAAGCACTCCAGACCCTACTTCTAAGCCAAGTGCAATTAAGAAACGTGTTACAAAGAAGGAAGTCTTCGATAGAGTGAGGCTATTAGTGGATAAGATCACGTGAGTTTTTCAATAACGCACATGGTGGTGTACGGGTGTGTTGATGACCATATTTTGGAAGAAGTGTGCCCTGGTGGTAAAGTTGGGTTGAATGGAACAGAAATGTATAAAGAATATGTAAATATTGCGGTTAGCGATAGACAATTTGTTGAAGCTAAATCTTCTGTGTGTGTACTCAGGACTGTTTTAAGAACGTAGATAGTATCATCAATCGAATAATAAAAAAAAAATGAGCACTAAAGTTGTTAATGTTGCCGTTATCGGTGCCGGTGTTGTTGGTTCAGCTTTCTTGGATCAATTGTTAGCCATGAAGTCTACCATTACTTACAATCTAGTTCTTTTGGCTGAAGCTGAGCGTTCTTTAATCTCCAAGGACTTTTCTCCATTAAATGTTGGTTCTGATTGGAAGGCTGCTTTAGCAGCCTCCACTACTAAAACGTTGCCTTTGGATGATTTAATTGCTCATTTGAAGACTTCACCTAAGCCAGTCATTTTGGTTGATAACACTTCCAGCGCTTACATTGCTGGTTTTTACACTAAGTTTGTCGAAAATGGTATTTCCATTGCTACTCCAAACAAGAAGGCCTTTTCCTCTGATTTGGCTACCTGGAAGGCTCTTTTCTCAAATAAGCCAACTAACGGTTTTGTCTATCATGAAGCTACCGTCGGTGCTGGTTTGCCTATCATCAGTTTCTTAAGAGAAATTATTCAAACCGGTGACGAAGTTGAAAAAATTGAAGGTATCTTCTCTGGTACTCTATCTTATATTTTCAACGAGTTCTCCACTAGTCAAGCTAACGACGTCAAATTCTCTGATGTTGTCAAAGTTGCTAAAAAATTGGGTTATACTGAACCAGATCCAAGAGATGATTTGAATGGGTTGGATGTTGCTAGAAAGGTTACCATTGTTGGTAGGATATCTGGTGTGGAAGTTGAATCTCCAACTTCCTTCCCTGTCCAGTCTTTGATTCCAAAACCATTGGAATCTGTCAAGTCTGCTGATGAATTCTTGGAAAAATTATCTGATTACGATAAAGATTTGACTCAATTGAAGAAGGAAGCTGCCACTGAAAATAAGGTATTGAGATTCATTGGTAAAGTCGATGTTGCCACCAAATCTGTGTCTGTAGGAATTGAAAAGTACGATTACTCACACCCATTCGCATCATTGAAGGGATCAGATAACGTTATTTCCATCAAGACTAAGCGTTACACCAATCCTGTTGTCATTCAAGGTGCCGGTGCCGGTGCTGCCGTTACTGCCGCTGGTGTTTTGGGTGATGTTATCAAGATTGCTCAAAGACTTTAGATCAGTAAACAGACATATAAAAACATAGGTATATTTATATATAAATAGATAACATTATGCTTTACTATCCACGTTCGAATATTATTTACTTTGTGAAGAAACTCATCCATGTCATGGGGCTACTCAATCTTCTACAATCTTTCCTGTAATCCACATTTCCTTTGCGTCAAGGAAAATTGACCTTAACTTCTGATAGTCCAAGCAAGTTGATTTGAAATTTAGGATCACTTTTTGAGCATCTAATGAAGAGCTTGAAGCAGAATGAATTTTCCCGATTATGTTTCCCGGATTCACTCTGGATATATAAATGTTGTTAGGAGCTAAAAATAGGCAGCCATTTTCCCTCAATTCCGCGACGTAAGCACCCGTATGATGAATATATTGAACATATTTGAACTGTGGTTTGCCCCATGAATACATGATGTCAAACTCTATATCTTGATTTTGTAAAAATTTGGATGCCCTATTGTCTAATAAAAACCCAGATGCCTTTAAAAGATAAACGTGGTAGTAGAATTTGCTTTTAGCGAAAAGCTCCCTATCCTTGAACTCAGGATCTTCCCAAGGATTGATAGCTAACTTAATTTCCACAAAAGAGTGAAATGGATTGACCGAAGGGATAGTACAAAGTTCTTCCCAAGGAATTTCAATCATTTTCAAACCGTACCTTTCGCATAACCTTGACCAGTTCCCAACCAAATCATCGATCAATTTTGGGGTGGTAGTCAACCATTCCAATCTTATGTGAAAACAGTGGTCGGGGTTATGAACTCTGTCATAATGGACTGTACACGATTCTTGTTTCGAGGATTTTCCCGCGGGATCAACATCGATAACAAGAGAGTTACTCAGCATTAAAATAGGGCGTGATGGCTCTTTGGCGTCAGCAACTGAAGCATTCGAAGCGCTTATAGCAGGTACTACTGAAGAAAAAGGAGTCATAGCGCTTGGATCGTTTGAGCTACCAGTGGATGCTTTTCTCAACATCTGCTTTGGATCGGATAATGTAGAGCGATGGGAGTTTGTTTTTTCTAGTTTATTAGTGTCCATTACGTATTCAGGTGAGAACTGGTAAAAGTAGTGCCCGTCCAAAAAATTGTGCTTATTTAAAACGTGAACAAATAATCCCTCTTTCATCACCTTCTGCCCATATTTAATTGCATCTTCTCGAGTATCTATATCAGAGAAGTTTCTTATGAGCCAATTAACCATCTCCGAGCCAACAAAACACTTTTCATGCTTTTTCCAGTGCCATTTTCTGTTGACTAAAGTAATGCGATCTTCGCCACGTTGAATTTGATACGCCAACTTGGATAGTTCTACATTTCTGTTTAAAAGGTTATTATCATTAACAAAAATTGAATCTTTAAAATTTATAGCCGAGCTTTCTAAAGATGTTTGTTGCTCATTAATGAAGTTGTAAAGCGGGCCGGTGTAAAACATAACTTCAGGCTGTATTTCTTCTCTCTTAGTTTTTCTTCCTTTTTTTTCTTTCTCTGTTCTTAGTCTTGACCTCGTTATTGAGCCAATTAATCTTCTCAAACCCTCGACTCTGATTTCTTCTGGGTTTAAAGTTTCGCTTTTACCATTGATAACCATAGAATATGTGTTGGGAGGGATATCTGTTGGTAACACCACATATTTAGCTCGAAATCCGTGCCATTTCCTATCTATTAAGTTATCGCCATAACCTGCTAGAACCTGATCAATTTGATTCCAGTTCAAAGATTCTCTTTTAACATGAAGTGGGTCAATCATAGCATCACGAAATGAGCTCTCGTATCTCGTTTTAACCAACGGAATATAACTAGGAACCTGATCAAACAAGTTTGCTTCATCTTTTCTCAAATACCTCTCCACATCAATAATTCCACTTGACGAGCATGTTATTCTGTGTATTTCAGAGTCGATCATTAGATAAAGTTTGAACGCATCATTTTGATTGAAATCTAAATACTTGTTGACTACAGTTTCACTTTCACCACTTTCCCTAGAAAGTTCTATTTTTTCTACTTGTCGGCCCACGCAGATTTGAAAACCAGTTAACAGTCGCATATAAATCATATCACGAAGTAAGTCTTTGTATGTCTGATTATATTGTTCTTGATCTGTGTTTAAAGTCACTGAGTGATTTCTGAAGATGAAGTTCCTATCAAAATCATCCTTGGATGGAAAATCAGAAATTGTGATTGGTAACTCTGCTGGGGTTGTAAAAGACCTCCATTTACTATATTTTCTGGCCACATATTTTGGCCATACATCTTTCCAACGTATAGGCAATAATTCGTTGGCAAATTCACTACTTACCGGAATGGAAGGACTTTTAATATCCACCCAAGTTTCACTTATACGATGTTTCAATTGCTGTGTGAGGCTATAAGTGTTCGAGTCATCATGTTTTGATTTTTGCCCTTCTGTAATGAAAGCAGCCTTGTCTGACATATTAGAAAGTTTAGAGGATGTTCTGGTATGTGATGAGCCTAAATATGAGGAGGGTGAACCACTCATGATTTCATTACTAGGTAGCCCAAAAATGGATAGGTTTTTCTTGATTATCAAATTTCCACGTTTACTGATAACGTTTTCATCTGCCAGGCCTTTTTGTTGTAATTTCAGGCCACTTATTTTACTTTCAGAAGATGGTAGTGGTGTATTTGAACCTAAAGGTGAGTTATCCACATCATCTCTGAGTAATGTTGACTTTATTTCTTTATTTTTACTTGTGTCTATGTTCGAAATAAATTTTGTAATTACTCTTTGAGTAAAATCTTTCAATGAGTTCCTTTTGCTTAGTCCTTTGAGCGAATCCAGCGCCAAAGATGTGTTTTGGTTATCAGCAGATCTCACAGAGACCAATGAGTCATTCATTTCGAGATTGTCATTGTTAGAAGTGGTGGGAGTGCTAATTTTATCATTTGTAGTATTACAATCATCATAAAAAGAGGCTTCTATTGTTTTTATTGATAGATCTGGTATTACGTTTGGTTTTTGAATATCCTTAATGGCTGGGATAGCAACTTTTGGACCTCTCCATATGAATTTTGTGTTACCGTGTGTTGTTGTTGCTGTTGCCGGGATTTTCCTTGCCTTCACAACAACATCATTCTCGAAGACGGTATCAAACTTTGAATTTAATTTCTTAGATTGTTTCGTATTAGAGCCAGCGCATAAAATTTTCACCTCGAAGGCATTTTTGTCGTAATCATTCATAAACTCGGATAGTGATTTGACTTTCTTGTTCAGCTGTAAATATTCAACATCCACTTCCCGAATTAACTCATTTTCAGTAATCCCCATCATTTGTAAGTCATAAATTTTACATCTTGGAGTCCATTCTGAGTTACTCTTTTTGTCATGATCATTCCAAAAGAAAACACTTAACCAAAGCGGTACACAATGATGAAGCTTGTTCTCAAAGTCTCGGTACCTAAAAAGTGGAACTATGTGCAATGGAGCTTTTGAGAGACATATTAAATCCATCGTCATTTCAAGAGAGAGTAGTTTTTTTCCTGTTAGCCTTAATAAACTATAATCAACGTCAAATAATCCAGACCCTGGTGAAATAATCATGACGTGCGTTGTGGTGTGTCGAAGATCTAATTGCTTGAAAGGATCCGTTAAAATTGTCGTGGCAAAATTGACCAATTCGAGAAAATTCGACTTGATTACAGGTGAAAATCTTCCATTCGCTACACTGTAACCCTTATCCGTTTGCTTGTTTAATAAATCTTTTCTGATTTCCATAAATTCTTCTCTTAATGTTTCCATAATATCAACCCAATGGATAATACTGACTTGATCTACAACTATCCTAAAATAATCCTGTGAATTTTTCAAAGATTCGCCGGGTGTTAAGTCCTTGAATGATGTATCAGACAAGTCCATTGATATAGCGAAGGCTATAGTGATAGTATGGTGGGTGTCCACATCTTTCCATTTTTTGAAGATCTTCGGGAAAAATGAATTAACCATCTTTTGAAATAATTGTTCACCAGTTTCTTCGAAGTTCCACATTTCATCAGTTATTTGAATCAAAAAAATTAATCTGGCAGATTCGGACCGAAAAATTATCCTTGTTTGTTCGCCAATATATCCAGAAACAATCTTCTTACCATTTCGATAAATTCCCTTAATAGTACCTCTGATAGAGTCTAAGAATGCCAGTCTTTGATCCATAAACACACATGTATCTACCAGCTTAGATGATAGAACCCACATATCACCTCTATTTAGTAGACAATCTTTGATATTAAACTCTACCACATCTGCCTGTAAGTCAAATTTGTTTGGCTTCAATTTTATCCATATCCTAGACCTAGAAGGCAAATCTAACAAAGTTTGCAGTTGACCCGAAAGTATTGAAACATTAGATGTTTTTGCCCTTCTTTTAGTCTCTCCGTCAAAATCTTTTGCAATAAAATAAATTTTCTTATCTCCGTTCGATGCAGATGGATTTTTGTGATATGTTTTCAATTCTACCAAATCACCAGGTTTTATATCCGGGAACTCAACTAGATTTAGCATCACTAAATTCTCGGAAAATCGGGACTCATGATAGCCTAATTCAGCTTGATACGCCTTTATTTTCAGTCCTGGAATATGATGGCGATGGACCCGTTCCCCATTGTCATAATTGTTGTCACCACCATTGTTGACGTTATCGTCATTTTCCTTATTTGAAATCAGGTTTCTGCCGGAAGCCCTTTGTTGAGAACCAAACTGCTCTTTCTTTTGTCTTAAATTTCTATTGGAACCTACTATCAAATTACCCGATGATAAGGATATGCTATTTGCGTGAGTAGTATTGCTAGTCCTTGGAGTTTGTGAATTGATGGAAGAAATTGGTCTTTGTTTCTTCCCATGCAATTTAGCGAACATCCTTAAAAAGTGTCCCTTGTCAGTGCTGAGTTATTTCCCTGCTTAAAAAGTAGTTACAGAAACAATTCGTTGTTCTGTCACTTACTATCTTTTAAACAATAATGATTAACATAGATAGTGATTCAAATAGTCACGTGATCTCTTTTAGAGAAAGGACTTAATCCGTACACAATGATTTAATTTTTCATTACCTTATAATGTGATAGTCATAATAGCAATGAAGGATTAGTAATTACCAATATAAGAGCTCTAGCACATTAGCTATGAATTTGTCAGCCGCACCAAACTAACATAAAGGTCTTACTATGTTAAAAGTTCTTGTCCTTGAATAGAAATAAATGAATGAATCTAGTACCCTTCCCCATTCACCTAAGTTGGCTAGCCATATTTTCGGAAAAAGAGTGGGAGGAACAAGATGCTAGATAAACAAATATTCATGTTATTAAGCTTAGAATTTTGGCTCTGTTTTGTTTATTTCCAGATTTCTATTTTCTGCTATTCATCCAAAATATATTTTCTTACAAAAGCTGTTAATTTGAAACTAATGTTAAACAAAACATCTCACTTCAAATTGAAGCCAAATTAGAACCTAAGTAACCAACACACGCACAACTTTCATCCCTTATCCCACTTCTTTGAAAACTTTTAGAAGCCATTGATGGTATTGTACATTTACCTATCTTAGCAGATTCCTTATTAGCCGCCGAAATGGGTAATAAGTATTATAATCACTAAATACGAAAAATTTATTCATACCAACCCGCAACATGAACTACAAACCTTTGGGTATATAATGACAAAGACGTATCAAACCAACACATAAGGCTATTTTCAGGCAACTAATATGCTGTTTTATCTGCGGAATTTCACCAACTGACTTTTACTAAGCACTCAATAAAGATGCAGGTAAAATACGTGGATTTATGAATCCGGGTAATATAATTTGTCCACGTGATATTTCACAGAATGAATTTCATCACGTGCGTATTATCTCTTAACTCATAATGCCACAATTACCACCACACAGAGGCAGGAATGGTTTAACTGCTAAGAGACACTGGAAAATTTGAGTCATGGAGATGCGACGAATTACTGGCCGCTGCAAGCAGTTATATAAAGTGTTGGAAGACGATAGTTTTTAATGTGAAATAAAATTGGGATATAGAAAGGTTCCTTTGCTTGTTATTTTTTTTCCATCGTCTTGATATTTATTCAGATCCCTTATATACTAATAAAGTAACAGTAGGGAACGGGAACCAGAGAAAAACAAAAGATTGGCGAATGACTGCTTCTGACCTCTTGACGCTCCCACAATTGTTGGCGCAATATTCCTCTAGTGCTCCCCAAAATAAAGTGTTCTACACTACTAGCACAAAAAATAGTCATTCATCCTTCAAAGGGCTAGAATCTGTTGCCACAGATGCTACTCATCTATTGAACAATCAAGATCCATTGAATACCATCAAAGATCAACTCTCTAAGGACATTTTAACTACCGTTTTTACAGATGAAACTACTTTGGTCAAATCCATCCACCATCTATATTCTCTTCCTAATAAACTTCCATTGGTGATTACAGTGGATTTGAATTTGCAAGATTATTCCGCAATTCCTGCGTTAAAGGATCTTTCTTTCCCCATCTTAATATCTTCTGATTTGCAAACTGCAATTTCAAACGCGGACTCTTCTTATAAGATTGCTACAAGTTCTCTGACCCCAGTTTTCCATTTTCTTAACTTGGAGAAAATTGGCACGAGTACAGCTATTGAACAAGACATCGACTTTCCTACCTTGGAGATTGCTAACGAAGAGACTAAAGTAGCATTATCAGAAGCTACTGATTCATTGACAAATTTTGAACTGGTTAAAGGTAAAGAGTCAATTACCACTGTCATTGTTAACCTGTCACCATATGACGCGGAATTCAGTAGCGTATTGCCTTCAAACGTAGGATTGATCAAGATTAGAGTATACAGACCATGGAATTTTTCCAAGTTCTTGGAAATACTGCCATCTTCTGTTACCAAAATCGCCGTTTTACAGGGTGTCTCTAAGAAATCGCAATCAAACGAATTTCAACCATTTCTTTTGGACTTCTTTGGCAATTTTAATGAATTAGTTTCTAGGAACATCGAGCAGGTAGTGTTGACTAATATTGGTAATGTGAATGATTATGGCAACGTTATCAACACCGTCATATCGAATATTAACAAGAAGGAACCAGATAATAACTTATTTTTAGGTGAATCCAATGAAAAGGCTGAGGAACAAGCTGAAGTTACTCAACTTATTTCTTCTGTCAAAAAAGTTGTGAACTTAGAAGACGCCTATATCAAAGTGCTAAAACAGTTATTTTCATCAAATCTACAAATTTTGAATCAATTTTCCAGTGAGACAATTGAACCAAGTAATCCAGAATTTGGTTTTGGACGCTTTTTAAAACAAGAAGCCCAGCGTGAAGAATTGATCAGCTTAGCAAAAACCTCTCTTGATCCAAGTCTTTACTTGTCCGAGGATGCAAATAAAATTGTTCAACTATTATCTAAATGGTTGTCATTCAATGGACGCGATCTTGACGAAGCTCAATTACAAGAGGCCAATGCGACAGGTTTGGAAATATTTCAGTTATTACAATCTAATCAAGATTCCTCTACTGTCTTAAAATTCTTAAAGATAGCTCCAACAAGCGATTCTTTTATTTTCAAATCAAGCTGGCTAATTGGCTCCGATGCCTGGTCTTATGATTTGGGTCACTCAGGTATTCAACAGGTTTTATCCTCCCGTAAAAACATTAATGTTTTATTGATTGATTCAGAGCCATATGACCATAGAAAGCAAAACCAGGATAGAAAGAAAGATGTTGGTTTGTACGCCATGAATTATTACAGTGCCTATGTTGCCTCTGTAGCAGTATATGCTTCTTACACCCAACTATTGACTGCAATAATAGAGGCATCTAAATACAATGGTCCTTCTATTGTCTTGGCTTATTTGCCGTATAATTCCGAAAATGATACTCCATTAGAAGTCTTAAAGGAAACCAAAAACGCCGTTGAATCTGGTTACTGGCCATTGTATAGGTTTAATCCTGTTTATGACGATCCATCAACAGATAAGGAGGCATTTAGCTTGGATTCTTCGGTTATCAGAAAACAATTACAGGACTTCTTAGACCGTGAGAATAAGCTTACCCTATTAACCAGAAAAGATCCATCTTTGTCAAGAAATCTAAAGCAATCTGCTGGTGATGCGTTGACAAGGAAACAAGAAAAAAGAAGCAAGGCTGCCTTCGATCAGTTATTGGAGGGTTTGTCCGGCCCACCGCTACACGTCTATTATGCTTCTGACGGTGGTAATGCTGCAAACTTGGCAAAGAGACTAGCAGCAAGGGCATCTGCAAGAGGTTTAAAGGCTACTGTTCTGTCCATGGATGACATTATTTTGGAAGAATTACCTGGTGAAGAGAATGTAGTTTTCATTACTTCCACGGCTGGGCAAGGTGAATTCCCCCAAGACGGTAAGTCTTTCTGGGAAGCTCTGAAAAATGACACCGACTTGGATTTAGCTAGTTTGAATGTTGCTGTTTTTGGTCTCGGTGATTCTGAGTATTGGCCACGTAAAGAAGATAAACATTATTTTAACAAGCCTTCACAGGATTTATTTAAGCGCTTGGAATTATTGAGTGCCAAAGCCCTAATTCCCTTGGGACTGGGTGATGATCAAGATGCTGATGGTTTCCAAACTGCTTATTCTGAGTGGGAACCTAAATTATGGGAAGCTCTTGGTGTTTCCGGCGCTGCTGTTGATGATGAGCCAAAACCTGTTACAAACGAGGATATTAAGAGAGAATCTAATTTCTTGAGAGGTACTATCAGTGAGAACTTAAAGGATACTTCTTCAGGTGGTGTTACTCACGCTAATGAACAATTAATGAAATTTCACGGTATTTACACCCAAGACGATCGTGACATTAGAGAAATACGTAAGTCACAAGGCTTAGAGCCATACTATATGTTTATGGCAAGAGCTCGTTTACCAGGTGGTAAGACCACTCCACAACAATGGCTTGCTCTGGATCACTTATCTGATACTTCAGGCAATGGTACCCTGAAATTAACAACAAGGGCAACCTTCCAGATTCATGGTGTGCTAAAGAAGAACTTGAAACACACATTGAGAGGAATGAATGCAGTTCTTATGGATACATTAGCTGCTGCAGGTGACGTGAACAGAAATGTCATGGTTTCTGCTCTACCAACCAATGCCAAGGTTCACCAACAAATCGCTGATATGGGAAAATTGATTTCTGATCATTTCTTACCAAAGACTACGGCCTACCACGAAGTTTGGCTGGAGGGCCCAGAAGAACAGGACGATGATCCATCCTGGCCATCTATTTTTGAAAACAGAAAAGATGGTCCAAGAAAAAAGAAGACTCTAGTTAGCGGTAACGCTTTGGTCGATATTGAACCAATTTACGGTCCAACTTATCTGCCAAGAAAGTTTAAATTCAACATCGCCGTTCCTCCATATAACGATGTGGATGTATTATCTATCGATGTCGGTTTAGTTGCTATAGTTAACCCAGAAACTCAAATCGTGGAGGGTTATAATGTTTTTGTTGGTGGTGGTATGGGTACCACTCATAACAACAAGAAAACTTACCCAAGATTAGGGTCATGCTTAGGTTTTGTTAAAACTGAAGACATTATTCCACCACTTGAAGGTATCGTTATTGTCCAAAGAGATCACGGTGACCGTAAAGACCGTAAGCATGCTCGTTTAAAGTATACTGTAGATGATATGGGTGTCGAAGGCTTCAAGCAAAAAGTGGAGGAATACTGGGGTAAGAAATTCGAGCCTGAGAGACCATTTGAGTTTAAATCTAATATTGATTACTTTGGATGGATTAAAGATGAAACTGGGTTAAACCACTTTACCGCATTTATTGAAAATGGTAGGGTTGAAGATACACCAGATTTGCCTCAAAAGACAGGTATTAGAAAGGTTGCTGAATACATGCTTAAGACTAATTCTGGTCATTTCAGATTGACTGGTAATCAACATTTGGTTATCTCTAATATTACAGATGAACATGTTGCTGGAATAAAATCTATTTTAAAGACCTATAAATTGGATAACACCGATTTCAGCGGTTTGAGATTATCTTCATCTTCCTGTGTTGGTTTGCCAACATGTGGTTTAGCGTTTGCCGAATCTGAACGTTTCCTACCTGACATTATTACTCAGTTGGAAGATTGTTTAGAAGAGTATGGTTTACGCCATGATTCCATTATTATGAGAATGACTGGTTGCCCTAACGGTTGTTCTCGTCCATGGCTAGGTGAATTAGCTCTTGTTGGTAAAGCTCCACATACTTATAACTTGATGCTTGGTGGTGGTTACCTCGGCCAAAGGCTAAACAAATTGTATAAGGCCAATGTGAAGGATGAGGAAATTGTCGACTACATCAAACCATTGTTTAAAAGGTATGCTTTAGAAAGAGAAGAAGGGGAACACTTTGGTGATTTCTGTATAAGAGTAGGTATCATTAAACCAACCACCGAGGGTAAATACTTCCATGAAGATGTGTCTGAAGATGCCTATTAATGATAGCATATGACATAGTAGGACATACTATTGGGTTTTCTTCCCACATTTATTTATTTTTTTCGCAATTGAATATAACTTTTTATTTTATAGAAACATATTTATTTGTATAATCTTGTATATTAACAGTTAAGACTCATTATTGTTATCCTTCGGCTAGTTCGGTTTTTCAATAGCAGATGAGAAACGAAAACTATGAAGAATGAAAACGAGGTGAAGAATAAAATCATATAACAAAATATTGAAAAGAATGACGGCCGTAACTGATATCATCGATGAATTGAATGATTCGAGTCTTTCTTCTACAAGGCTTCGAGAGTTGTGTCTCCAGTTACGAAAGAAGACAGATACTGGATGTGCAATTACGGTGTCCGATGAGGTCAACCTTATTGAATCTCTCTCATATCACTCCATATCTCCAGGAGTAGACATACAAATCAACACAGATGTTTTGCAGACTATAGATTACTACTTTCAGCGTAACAAAAGTGAACATGACGAAATTATGTGCGTCCTTATTTCTAAGTTACAGCCACTACTTTTAAAACGCAAAAGCAACTTCGAACTCAAAGAGCAACGTAATCTTGGTCTCAAACCCACGCTTGGAATGTCTTTGAAAGAAGATAACCTAATGCAGGCGTGGGTAAGTCAGGGTGGCTTGAAAGGCATTCCGTTATTCTACGTAATTCTGTTACATTTGAAAAGGAGAGACATATCTACGAATCTTTCTTGGATTATTCCAGGAATTCTAAACATACTAGATGATACCACTGATATAAGAAGAATTAAACTTCGTGGTGTTCTGCTCCTACAGACGCTATTAAATCATACCTTTATGAACGAAACCAATGACTCAAAATGGATACAGTTCTCTAGTACTGGTTTATTTCCACTGTTCGAAAAGACGCTAATCAATATGTGCTATTTTCTCCCTCCCTCATACAATGCTGATGAAACAATAGCCATATGGCGGGTCGTTTTCCCAACGATACAGTCGTTATATAAAGTAGAATTTTTGGACAATTACACAAAGTATCAATATCACCTGGAAAAGTTCATGTCAGAGATAATCTTGCAAAACATAATTCCTAGGGCTAGCCTTGCATACGAAAATTTGACGTTATACGCATTGGAATGCACAATGAACATACTGAGACTTCAAAGAGAAGGGTCTGTTGTACATCTCCAGAGGCTGATTTTTGTTTTAGGTGAATATATTGTACGAAATCCTTTTTACACAACTTTTCCAAAACTTATTTCAAAAACTCTTTCAGTGGTAAGTACTCTCATAAAGGTTTGCCCGAATGAAAGAATAGTGGCTCACAGATTCGACATTTTATCATTAATTCTAGTTACATACGATAAGTGTTCGCAAGAGGATGCGTTGAACGAATCAATACTACAACAATGTAAGGAAACGATAAGCTGGTTGCTGAATTGTGACTGCGCTATGGGTGAACAGTTATCGACTCTATCTAAGCAACCGCGGTTTCAGTTACTTTTTGAGTTCTCATAGGAAACAGACACAGACACAGACAAATGCATATACATATATATATATATAACTAGACAGTATATAAACAAAAAGAGTTATTTGCCCTTTATGCTGAAGAATCCCTTTTAAAGAAACCTTGGACATATATTAAAATATTCATTTGCTTATTTACAGATATATTAAGGTAAAGAGAATAATGACTCGGAGAGATAAATCGGTTTCATATTAACGGGTGTTTTGCAACCCGTTCACAATCCTGATATTAGTATCCAAAAACCGATTCACACAGTTAGACAAACATTGCTCTTCTTGCGAACTTAAATTAGAATCATTGACAGACTCAACACATTTTTTGAAGCATATATTAGTGAATTGATGGATTGACATCTGGACTTTTTGTTTGGAGTTCTCTCCCTCCAAGAAAGTAGCAATTTCCTTTTTGGAAGTGTCATCAAGGGAGGCCAAATCAGACGTTGATAGAGAAGACATTCTTTGTTGTTTGTAAATTTGTTTTCCTTTTTACCTCTTCTTCAATACTTTCATATAAATGAATGTTTCCATCAATTTTTACGTTAGTTAATAACTAACCGTTCGCTTTGATATGCAGCGTAACAACAAACAAGACGCATATGACGACAAAGAGGGACAAGAGCAAACGGCAGAAAGTCTCACAAAGGAAACATGGATGTTGAAAAGGATGTCCTGGATGTCTACATAAAGAACCTGGAGAACCAGATCGGAAACAAACGATATTTCTTGAAGCAAGCTCAAGGTGCCATCGATGAGATCACGAAGAGATCTCTGGATACAGAGGGTAAACCGGTCAATTCTGAGGTCTTTACAGAGTTATTAAGAAAACCCATGTTCTTCTCAGAGAGAGCTGATCCTATTGGTTTCAGTTTGACATCGAATTTTTTGTCTTTGAGAGCCCAAAGTTCCAGTGAATGGCTCTCGCTTATGAATGATCAATCAGTTGATCAAAAGGCCATGTTATTGTTACAGAATAATATTAATAGTGACTTGAAAGAGCTGCTACGAAAACTGCAGCATCAAATGACCATTATGGACAGTAAGAAGCAAGATCACGCCCATATTAGAACACGAAAAGCCAGAAATAAAGAGCTTTGGGACTCACTGGCGGACTTTCTCAAGGGTTATCTAGTACCGAATTTGGATGATAATGATGAATCAATAGATAGCTTAACGAACGAAGTCATGCTGTTAATGAAAAGACTAATTGAGCATGATTTGAATCTGACATTAAACGATTTTTCATCTAAAACGATACCAATATACAGATTATTACTTAGGGCTAATATAATAACAGTAATTGAGGGCTCTACAAATCCAGGGACTAAATACATCAAACTAATAGATTTCAATGAGACCAGTCTAACTTAAGTAATACTTCGTAGTCAAAGTGTGCTTCGTAGTGGTGTGAGGATGTTATAAAGCGCCAAAATTTAGAAGATCATAATTTGGCAGTAACCGTAGATTATTCACCAAAAAGCTCTTGACTTCCTCTTTTAATAGACTGTCGTTAAAAGGTCCTTAGTCCAGAATAGTATATAAAAAGTGTTGTATGGTAGTGGTATACCAATTTTGCTATGAGTAAAAAATTATCGTTGGAAGAGAGACTCTCCTTGGCAACTAAGAAAGGAAGAAAGAAAAATAAAAGGTCAACGTCAAATTTGTCGTCTCCATCGCCTGTGGTGCTGTCAAACAATGAACAAGAAAGTGCTCGTACATCCATTGATGATGCGGCTGCCGGTGTGGTGTCAATTGACAATGCTGAAAACATAGATGATCCTGCGGTACGATCAGAAAGCACTGTGGAAGGCGATACAGGTAAGGCAGATTCAATCGCTGTCGATGACGTGGTGCATCCCGATCACAATAGGACTGATTGCTTCGACGACACTATGGTATCACTGCCTACATGGCTACCTAAAAATTACACTGAATTTACTGTTGAAGAATTAGTCAAAGAAATTAGTCCTGAATATTTAAGATTAAACAAACAGATTGATGACCTAACTAACGAACTAAACAGAAAATCACAAATCGAAACCACGGATTCTAGTTTTTTCAAATTGATTAAAGAGAAGGACGACTTGATAGATCAGTTGAGAAAAGAAGGAGCTAAATTAGCGGAAACTGAGCTGAGGCAATCTAATCAAATCAAAGCTTTAAGAACAAAAGTGAAAGACTTAGAGTATGAGGTATCTGAACTAAACGATAGTTCTGCTCAGAGTGTCGAAAACTATAATGAGCTGCAATCATTGTATCACAACATACAAGGACAACTGGCTGAAGCTACAAATAAATTAAAGGATGCAGATAAACAAAAAGAGTCACTTGAAACATTAGAGAAAAATATAAAGGAAAAAGATGATTTGATAACAATTTTACAGCAATCTTTAGATAATATGAGAACATTGCTTGAAAAAGAAAAAAGTGAATTTCAAACGGAAAAGAAAGCACTACAAGAAGCAACAGTTGATCAAGTTACCACTCTAGAGACTAAACTAGAACAACTAAGAATAGAATTAGATAGCTCTACTCAAAATTTAGACGCTAAATCAAATAGAGATTTTGTCGATGACCAACAAAGTTATGAAGAAAAACAACACGCATCTTTCCAATACAATCGGCTCAAAGAACAGCTTGAGTCATCAAAGGCCAACTGGGATAGTATTGAATACGCTTTGAACACTAAAATTGTGAACTTGGAAAACCGCTTTGAATCTACAATGAAAGAAAAAAATGATATTGAAGAAAAATATCAAACTGCCTTACGTTCATCTGAAACATTAGGTAAGCAATTAGAAAAAGAAAAAGAGAATCATTCGAAGGCAGTTTTGGAAGTGAAAGACTTGGAGAGACGGGCGGAGACATTGAAGTCATCATTGCAAAGTATAAGTGATGATTATAATCTACTGAAGAAGAAGTACGAAATTCAAAGGTCTCAGTTGGAACAAAAAGAGAACGAACTAAAACCACATCAAGAAAACAGCAATGAGAAAATTATAGATAAAATACCTGTAGAATTAACAGATAGTTTAAACTCCATGGAGGGAAATATAGAAGACGAATGGACTTTACCTCAAGAAAATTCTATGCTGTCATTATCAATGTCAAAACTTGGCGAATTAGAAAGCGATCCGTCTCTAAAACCCATTTACAATGAATCTCACGAAACCATATGTAGCGAAGAAAGCCAACATTTTGATAGAAAAAATGTGGATTTCAGCATTGACGATATTCCAGAAGAGGCCGCTGCTTTACAAGCAATCAGGGAAGGGGAATCAATGAACTCGTTAAACAACACATCAATACCATACAGAAGAGCTAGCGTCCAGCTATCGAATTCTAACGGCCACATAAGCGCTCATCTGGTGAACAAGTTAAGTACGGAGTTAAAAAGATTGGAAGGTGAATTATCAGCATCAAAGGAATTATACGATAATTTACTGAAAGAAAAGACAAAAGCAAATGATGAGATCTTAAGACTTCTGGAAGAAAACGATAAATTCAATGAGGTAAATAAACAGAAAGATGATCTCTTAAAAAGAGTTGAGCAGATGCAAAGTAAATTGGAAACCTCCTTACAACTATTAGGTGAAAAGACTGAACAAGTGGAGGAATTAGAAAATGATGTGTCCGATTTAAAAGAGATGATGCATCAACAAGTTCAACAAATGGTAGAAATGCAAGGAAAAATGAGATAACTAGAAATACACTCTTATCTTTAGATTTAGGTTAAATATGAAATAATTACCAATGATAACTATATGTATCTATATACATGCAACCCCATCGCAACATACTGTTTGTCATCAGTCATGACCTTGAGCTTTAGCGAGCATGGTATGTTCTTCGATATCTTCAGCGTCCCATGGATAGCACAACCACTTATCAGGGACAGTTTGCGCAGCAATGTAACGTCCAGAATTCATCATGGAGTCAGGTAGTCCAGCTCTCTTTGGTTTGTCCTTATTATGTAGAACAAAGATAGAAATAACGGTTTCCTCACTCATTCTATTCAAAACCTTTTGTTGTTCAGCAATCTCTTTTTCCAGCTCAGAAACAGCATAGTGGAGGGTAGTTCTAGTATCGTCAACTTCATCCACAATTAGGACCTTTTTACCAATTAAGGAATCGAAATGTTGGTTCAAAGCACCGAAGTCCAGCCATTGTGTTCTGATGACCTCTTTGCCGATAGTTTCGACGCTATTATCCAACCCTAAATCTTCATACAAAGATAGGCCGATGGCCTGAATCGGAATATTCTTTTGTCCTTTAGTTTTCAAAAAGGACCTAATAATTCTTGCGGGGATCATACCACCACCAGTGATGGCGATAATAATATCAGGTCTTTCGTTTCTAGCTAAGATATGTTTAGCCACTCCCTGACAAAGCTTGTGAATATTATTATAGGAGATGTACATTCTCTCATTTTCGGCCATCTTGGTACAAGTATATTTTGAAGTGATCAATGTTTATGAAATCTAGTACAAGGATGGGCTATGCAAAAGAAAGACTGACAAAACTCAGATATTTTTCTTTCCGATTTAACTACGATTCTTTCCCCAGCTTAGAGATAAAAAAAGCTTGTGATTTTTTTAGGTTCATCGCATTGACTCCAGATAAAAAAAAAGATCTTGATATCAAATCAAAGTCAACTGGCCGAGGCAAAGGCAACAAACTTTGAGCATAATATCCTCTCTCTTCTATCTAAATTATGTAATCCAGTGTTTGTTTCAATATACAATCGCCATTTAATTCAATTAGGCATTCATAATTCCCATGAATAGTTCTTGATCAGCCGGGGTCAGATGTCTCAAGATTCCCTGATATCTATTGCTGTCAACATGTTGTAAGTTCGCAATGGACTCCTTGAAAACCTTGTATACGTCAACTGTGTCCAGGATCGACCCCGTTAATGGGTCCTCTTCTAGGTCATCGAAAGTTTCCTTTGCGTCATAACCATCTACGAAGTCCAAGGAATCGGCTCTATTTTTTATCAGTTCCAGATATTTCTCAGTAAGGTCTCCCTCGTCATCATTTTCATCATCGTCTCCAACGTCAAGAAAATTTTCATCCCACTTAGTATCCTCTTCAAAACCGGATGATGAGAATTCCTTGCGTTGGTTAGCTAATTGCCTTAACGCCGTTGGTAGCCTCGAAGCTAACTGCGTAACAATACTCCCTAATTGCGGAACCAAATTTTCTAAGTTCAACACTGAATAATCGTTGCTTTCTAACTTCAGTATAATTTTTAATAACGCAAGAACTGATAATTTGATATCATAGCACCTTTTATAATTCGGAATATAGTCTGTAATCCACGTTTGAAAGAAGATTTCAAGACAACCTTGCTGTTTCAGGTACTGAAGCGTGATCAAAGGCTCTGTTATCATATTTGAGATTACGACATTAAAAGCAGTCACACTAAATACAACATTAGTTTTCAATTCATTCTTTTGCGTTAGAATAGAGCCGACAACATCCGCCAGTAGGCGCTCTCTGTATTGTTGAGGTAAACTGTCATCTAATGCAAGAACCAACTCTTGGGATAAATCAAAAACCACTCTAAGATCGTCTAACGAATTATCTTCTGCAGTAACAGCCTTTTGATATATTTCGAATATGATTTTTGTGTAAAACTCGTTCTTCTTTAATTCGTTCCTTCCATAAATGAGGATATTATTTAAGGCTAGCATGAAATCACTTAAATAATAAGATACCATACTATCTGGTTTTCTATTACATTCTCCAATCAGCTCCAAAATTTTCCAGCTGATGGGTGTGATATCTCTTAGTAGGAATGTAGAGTTCTCTACAAATTCGCAACATTCGCGATAGAAATCTTCGATGTCGTTTTTCAAAATAAACTCTGCAGCTGGATAAAATGACTGTTCCAAGTTTTTTAAAATTTCAGGTGAATTCTCAAAAGACAACAGAATAGATATCGTAGTCGACAAAATACCTAGCGCCGCCATTTGCTTGTCAGATTCATCGGGTATGCTATCAACGTTCGTGAAGGAATCTGGATCCAAATTGGATGTTTCATGCAGATCAATAGCTAATTTCAAAAACTGTTGGACCAAAGTGTTCATTAATTCAACACCAAAAGGTTGTAATTGCTCAGCAAACTGCTCCACAAAATCTTGCATAACGCCTGAAATGACATCAGATTCAAAATCATTAGACAAACTTAGTAATTTCTGCATAGTAGGAACAACGTGTTCGGATAACTTCATATTAAACTGGTCATCACTGATAAAAGTTTGCAATGCCAATGCAGCTGTCAATTCTACAGGTAAAGAATTAGAAGAGTTATTCAGACAATTCATAACACCTTCGTAGATAGTAGAGGTTATTATCGGGTCTTTGAAATCCATAGAACCCAACTTCGAACAAATATCGCAAACACGACTTTGCAGAAACCCATACTGAGACTTAAAAAAAGGTAAAACGTATGTCAATATAAACTTTTCCATCTCACTGGCAAATGGAGAATCTTTAGTTATCAAACGGTCAATAATGCTGGAGAATATTCTCAAACAGGACTCAATTTGCAAGGCATTATCCAACATAATATTGTTGTAATCACCAACGGCACTTTGTAAGGTTGAGACCATAAATTCTAAGGTCGGTTGTAAGGTCGTTTTACCGCGTTTCGTCACGCATGTCGTTAGCAAAGCCAGTGCGGCAAGATCTGGGGAATAGCCGACATCCCAAAAGTCCATATTCCGGTTGATATATTCTTGAGGATCATTGTCAAAGGCCTCCAAAGTCTCTGCAGTGGGCTTTAGTAGTGGGAAAATGACATGTTGAAGTATTACATTGTAGTGGGGCCCAACAAGTTTCCAAGTTGTTTTCTGCACAACACACTGCTCAACAAAGTTCAATATGTAGTATAAGCATTCGTCACTTAACCACAACTGTCCAGTTCCCCATTTCTCGATTTGATCGAAGACGACTTGCAAAAACTGAGTCAAAAACTCTTCACAGTACATCTGTTTAAACTCATCGTACTGAAACTTCCTTGTTAATGACGTTGATGCGTATCTCTGGAAAAGTCTATAAAGGTTTGCAAGAGCCCATTTCTTACATTTGACCCATGGATTTTTACTTCTGACCTCAATATCTGATATAGCCAAAACTTCCTGAGGCAATGGCTGCTGAATGATGCTGACAAAAAAACATGCCCATGGGGTAAACGATTCTGAGCGTTGTAATGTAAATGGTAGGTCATGGTATGAAACGAACTTATAAATTTTAATGATTAATTTTACCAATTCGCCAATTTGCTCGTTATTCATATATTTACCATCTTGGAAAAGGACATTTGCGCCATAGTTTAATAAAGCAGGGAAATAATTTAAAATCAACTCTTCTAAGTCCTGTCTTTCATCATTATTCTTCCACCTATAGGTCCTAAAAATCTCAGCAAGACACAGAAGTCCGACATATGTTACTGTGATGTCTTCATTTGCGAGTAATTCTAAGGAATTTGGTAACAAATTGCCCCATTTTTTGCTAGGGTAATCTTCTGAAATAATTACAGTAAGGGCAGATTTTAGCACTCTGATACAACGCGGGGAGGTCTTGGACACACTGACCATTGTTTTAATTAACATATCTTTTACTACTGGTTTTTCATCCGGATCAACATGTGAATCTAATAATTCATTTGAACCCTGTCTTGCACCAGCAGACCATCCGTATGTAATCTTATTCTTGAAATATAAGGAAGCTGATAATTTGATGTTTTCTGGTACTTCATCAGCAGCAATGATATCCAGGCATGCGCCTAAGAATCCCGGTACTTTACTTGCATTTTTAAGATGTGTTTCTGCATTAGTTCTTACGGCAGCGTTATGGTCCAAAGTACAGGCAAAGCACTGTAACAATTCTGTAATATCCATCGAGAATAAAATGTCTTCGTCAAAATCAAAATTGTGTCAAATATCCAGACGAAAAATGATTGATTATGCTGAAATATATAAATGAATATTGATTTAAATATACTTTTTTGCTGAAGTAAGCATTGCAAATTTTTCATTTTCCTAAACATGGAAAAAATGGTATAGCACATCATCACACCGCATAGTGAATTTTAAAAGGCGAATCTGGCCACTATATAGCACACTAACCTACAACGACCAACCTGTGGTCAGAGACTGCGATTTTAATATTTCTTCGTCTAATACTGGAAAAGGATGAGCTTCTGTGTTGAAAACAACTTTGGTCAAATCAAACTCGTCTAAAAACAATATATATAAATACTTTAAAGTCTCTGCCAACCAGAAACTTTCCATATTGTTAGATTTCTTTGTAGGTAACGTGATACAATCACTTAAACTGGTGAACCGCCTTAATTTTGGGTCATTACAATCAACACAGGTATTTTCAAAGAAGCTAGTTGCGATTTCCGCCCCCCATTCACGATATTTGTGATCATGAGATAAATGATACATGAACATAATCGATTCCACCGTTTCTGGTCTTTGTAGGTTGTGCCTATCGAGTGGTTTAACAAAAAAATCACCCACAGACGACCGCCACCAACCATCCTGTTTTATGTTTCCATCATTGAAGACAACGATTTCAGGCGCAAGCCCCGAGGAAGACTGCTTGTACATTTGATAACATGTGTCAGTTATCCCTTTAGCCAAATCCCAGTCACTTTTTCTTTCAAGGGAAAGAGAGAAAAACGGACGTCTTCGGGCTTCATGAATAGAAAGGCCCTCAGTAGAGCCTGATGCTAACAATCCCCCCATAAAGCACACGAGGTGGTCCATCTTAGGAGAAAGTTGTCCATGTAGACCTTGTTCTCTTTCCCCAATGTACCACAGAGAAGAGGGTTTGGATTGTGCTAATAAATGCTTTTTCATACCTTCCATGGATTTTCTGTACAGATCATAATAAAGTGTTTCGTGCGTCAATAAATATTGTTTTAGTAAATACTCATAAAAAGAATCACCTCTTGATCCGAACCGGATAGTCGAAGCACCAAACTTCCCAGTATCTGGAAATGTATAAATTGGAACCAATCCATCGTAGGTATTTAGAAGATCGTTATTTTTGTATAATGGCTCGTAAACACGCTCCACCAGCTCCCAATAAGTACGATTTCCTGTCAAATACGCCAGATATTTGAATTCCATTTGTAGCGTAGTGAATTCTGCGGTAGAAGATGCCCCCCCATCTGCATGGTTCTTAACCGCTTGGCCACTATGAAGGTTTATACTTGAGTATGGAATTCCGGTCTGAGTGGATAAGAACGCCAAAGCAAGCCTATCCCCCAAATCTATTGCTTTGTTCAAGTAGACAGTCTTATTACCTACTTCTAAAACATCAGATAGATGATATGCGGATAATAAACCACCTAGCATTCTAATAGTAGTTTCAAAAACATTCACTTCGGCATCAATATCAAAATCCAAAACATCGTTTATCCAATGCTCCGATCTCTGAATTTCTGCCTCGAACTCACTTTTGTATAGTGTGGAGGAGTTATACATTAACATCAAGGTATCCACTGAATCTACGATAATCCAGCCTAACGGCTGGTTGCCACGAGGCATATTATGGGAAGTGTGCTCAATAGGTCCATACACATCGTATCCCCAGCCATGCTTGGAATAGTCTCTCCACGATTCCAAGAACATGCTTTCAATCCGATCTCTCATTTCTCCGGCCCCCGGTGACTTTCTCTCAAAGTGTTCGTACCATGGCACATAGTATATAGCTGCTATGATAGCAACAATGGTTGCAATTGAAATACCGACAGAGTTCTTCATAGAATCCTTTTTCAATGTTTAACCTTTTCCTCTTTTACTACCTTTTTCTGTCGTCTTTCGTTTCTTGGCAAAGCACATTTCTTTCATTCTTTCGTTTGGCGAAACTGAAAATTCCAAATAATTGCTCTTCCACAGAAAATGCGTTACAACCAAAGTGAATTTGTAAAAGTTTAACCCCACATTTTGCTACAGTCTTATTTAAAAATAGCAGTATTCATATTAAAATATCTTGCGGTTTAAGAACTCAATTAACTTCAATGATTGCCAGTGTTGTTCAGGTAAAACCCTTCAAACCTAGTAAATATGACTTATCTTCATGCGTGGATGTAAAAAACAAAAATCATGATAGCGCCTCTGCACTTCACAATATCTCGGTCTAAAAATTAGTCATATATTTTGGATATATATATATATATATATACCCATATATATAACGATAGTAGAATGACGCTCATGTGCCGATTCGGGACCTACATAAACAAGAGAGAGAAGAGGAACAGAAGAAAAAATGATATCTAGAACCATTGGTGAATCTATTCCGCCCAACACAAAACATGCTGTTTCCGTGTGTTTGCCCACATGGGAAGCTACAGTAGGCTATGAAGAGGGTGAAAGCAGTATAATTAACTCGCTTACTACCGGATATCCAAGATTTTTCATACACAAGTCAATAAAGAAATTATGTGAAATTTTATCCGCTAAGTACTCCATGGAAGATGAAGCTTGTCTTTGCTTCCCCTCTTACAAGGTTGCCAATAGGTGCAGAGAGTTTATCAAAGTGAAAACGGGTCTTTCTACCAAAGTACGCATCTTACAACTATGTACACCTAAACCTATGAACCAAGAGGAAAAGCTCTGGAGAAGGGAATGTAAAATCACGGTGGTGTTTGTAGACCAGGAAATATTCCCCGTGATGAAGCAGTATTGGCAACATTCTGGTGAGATTGTATCTAGCAGAATGGCGGAGTATATTTTACATGAATTACAAGTCAAGGATAATCTTAAGAAGATGGAAACAGTGGATAACGGTAAAAAATTTATGACCGAAGATGAAAACAGAGTGAACGAAGAATATATAGAAACGAGATTTGGGAGAAATTTAAATTTTCTTGCTGCTGATAAAGCCAAATATCTAATACGAAAGAGGATTGCCACAAAAGTTGTTGAAAAAATTGACTCTGAAGGTCTATCGGACCTATTCTCTTTTGAACACTATAACGAGAGCAACGGTCCATTCAATGTTGGCAGTGGAGAGGCTCTGGATGATGATCAGTTGAATTCGGACATACCTGCCGAAACAATTACTTCTATGGGAGAAAGTGGCTCAAACAGTACTTTTGAAAACACAGCTACCGATGACTTGAAGTTTCATGTCAACCCTAATACGGATGTTTACTTATTTCCAAGTGGAATGGCGTCCATTTTCACTGCCCACAGGCTGCTTTTAAACTTCGATGCCAAGCGCTTATCAAGGTCTTCTAGTAGACAAGATAAGTTGATTGGATATGGACCTCCGTTCAAGAAGACCGTCATGTTTGGATTCCCATATACAGATACTCTGAGCATTCTTCGGAAGTTCAATCACACACATTTCTTGGGACAGGGAGATTCAACGTCAATGAACGCTCTGAAAAATATTTTACATTCTGGTGAGCAAATACTGGCGGTATTTATAGAAGCTCCATCGAACCCACTGTTGAAAATGGGAGATTTACAAGAACTGAAAAGGCTATCAGACTTGTATTCATTTTACATAGTGGTCGATGAAACTGTGGGTGGCTTTGTCAATATAGATGTATTACCGTATGCCGATATTGTTTGTAGTTCGCTAACGAAAATCTTCAGCGGCGACTCGAACGTTATTGCAGGATCCTTAGTACTAAATCCTAGAGGAAAGATTTATGAGTTTGCTAGAAAATTTATGAAGACTGAAGACGGATATGAAGATTGCCTATGGTGCGAAGATGCGTTATGCCTGGAAAGAAATTCGAGAGACTTCGTGGAACGTACAATCAAGGTGAATACAAACACTGATATATTGTTAAAAAGGGTGTTATTGCCTCAGGTGGGAAAATTGTTCAAGAAAATATATTACCCCAGTTTAACATCAGAGGATACCAAGCGGAATTATGACAGCGTTATGTCTACAAAAGATGGTGGGTATGGAGGTTTATTTTCACTAACTTTTTTCAATATTGAAGAGGCAAAGAAGTTTTTCAATAATCTGGAATTGTGCAAAGGACCTTCTCTCGGTACGAATTTCACTTTGGCGTGTCCATATGCTATTATTGCCCACTACCAGGAATTAGACGAGGTAGCTCAATATGGTGTCGAAACAAATCTTGTAAGAGTGAGCGTCGGTTTGGAAAATAGCGACGTTTTATGCAATGTTTTTCAGCGTGCCATTGAGAAAGCTTTAGGGGAATAAAGCCAAAATGTTTATATGTATTAGAAAACTCTGTAGAAAATTTTAATGCTGATTGTCCGGACACGACAAACAGCGAAATAAATACTAGCAGTTAGTACATCATCGCAAAAATGATGAAGAATGTATAAGTAAATGAAAAAGGAAAAGAAAGCAGAAAAATCGAGCTAGTAAAACTTGACCCTCCTCGTCAAAGATAACATGAATGAAGATCTATTCTACGATAGATTACATCAGCGGTGCCCTGGAAAATACTTGCTAGAAGAGTTGGAAACAAGCAAATCTAACGATGTCCTGCATGCATCGAGATTTGTTTGTGAGATGGAACTTGTGCAAAAGACGAATGCATATTATTGCAAAACCATAGTCAAGATGCTCTTAGACCACGAATGGATTCTCGCGAAGGCATTCACAATTGTCAACGATGGCGAAGACGAGATAGAGATATATGATTATCTCTATGAGAAGTACATAAAACTATTAAGCACAGGCAAGCCAGACCCGATGATGAAAGACGTCGTGAGGTACAGGTTTGACGAGGACGTAAAGATCAAAATTGAGGAAACACCGAATTTGATCAGTGCGGCCAGTACTACAGGTTTCAGGACATGGGAAGCTGCCTTATACATGGGTGATTTCCTTATTCATAAGCCCTTACAAGAGTTGGCACCGGTACAAGGACAAGACGATGGCAAGAAAAAATTAAATGTTCTTGAGGTCGGCGCTGGCACAGGCATAGTGAGTCTCGTCATTTTACAAAAGTATCACGAGTTCGTAAATAAGATGTACGTCACGGATGGTGATTCGAATCTCGTTGAGACGCAGCTGAAAAGAAATTTTGAATTGAACAATGAAGTGCGTGAGAACGAACCAGACATCAAGTTGCAAAGATTATGGTGGGGCAGCGATAGAGTTCCTGAGGATATAGATTTAGTAGTGGGGGCAGATGTTACGTATGACCCAACTATCCTTCCTGATCTATGCGAGTGTCTGGCCGAATGTCTTGCTTTAGACCGATGCAAACTGTGTCTCCTATCCGCGACAATTAGAAGCGAATCCACTGTCCAACTGTTTTCTCAAGAGTGCAATAAACTCGGGCTAAAATGTACCATAGTCACCAGCACAGAGTACGACGCAAACAACGAGATCCGCGCGATGAAAGCCCTGCAATTCAAACCTTTGATTGCACCCATACGGATCTACAAGATCACGAAACAATAAGATACATGTGCAAGTACAAGTTCAAAAATAATACATAACTAAAAAAAAAAAGAAAAAAAATATAGTCATCTTCTGACACTCGAGTCTCATTCAGCTAATCAAAACAACTAGCAATCCACTCGAGTTCTTATAAATGACCCGGAAATTGATCTCTCCACATTACGCTTATCACGAATAAGACCGAGTGTTCAAATAAATAGCTCGATCTTCGTACTGTCTAATGCGGTGGATTAGTACTTTAGGACAAAGTTACTTTTTTTCGGAAGGAAACTTCAAAAATAGAATTAACAAATAAGAAGGAAAAGCGAAAAACAAATCTCATTGCCTGTGCTTTCTTTTATACTTTTTTTTTTCGCTCGGAACCTCTTGCTTATACACGGTTTTTTTCCACGGAAACCTCGGTTACCCTGCAATTACTGGAACGTTAGGGCACAATCTAACAAATATATATACTGGCTTACAAGATGTAACAAACTACGAATAGTGGTGCGAAGCTTATCACATGCACCATTATCTGTAACTGGGTTGCCGCCAACAGCAGACTCATGGGCTGGTTGAAAAAATCTTGGAAAACAGAGATAAACAGCTCGGCAGATAACATTTCCTGCGACCTTAATGCTGCGTTAGGTGTAATTGTCGCAATTTGCGGCCGGCCATAGTTGTTCGTGCTACAATATATGGAAGAAGCAACTGTTTTTGAATCAACGGTAGTAACGACCTTATATCATCATACACGAAAATACGCACAGACGGGGGTGAACCACTCCAGGGGCAGAGTAGAGTGTACAAGGAAAATTGTGATCTCGCCGCACGGTGCTGCATCGCGGAAATTCTCCGTAGGGCAACGGATAAGGTAACTGCGTATGCGGCATCGACAATAGGTAACTACGCGAGCAACTTCCATTAAGAGAAATAACCTTTGGGAAATGGCCTGTTTCGGATGGAACCGTTCGCATTTGGACGAGGGGCGCCTGCATTATGCATACGAACCGCGGCCGCTCGAATAAATCTGGACAATTTTGTTCCGTGTTGCTGGGCACTTTTCCGTCTGTCTTTCTTTTTCCCGCTTGACCCTGCATATATTAGAAACGAAAACAAAGAAACAAGGACTTCTTGGATTTCCATAGAGTTTTTTTTCTTCGTTAAACATTGCCTCTCTCAACACACGTTTTTCTCGAAGACTCTTGCACCAAAAAGAAACTTTAGGGCGAAGAAGCTAAAAGACATTGGTGATACTAGAATAGATAGGGCAGATAAAGATTTTTTATTAGTGCCGGAGCCAAGTATGTTTGTGAACGGTAATCAATCTAATTTCGCTAAACCCGCTGGTCAAGGTATTCTGCCCATTCCTAAAAAATCTCGAATTATTAAGACTGATAAGCCAAGACCGTTCTTGTGTCCCACATGCACTAGGGGTTTTGTCAGGCAGGAGCATTTGAAGAGACATCAGCATTCGCATACCCGTGAGAAACCGTATCTTTGTATCTTTTGCGGTAGGTGTTTTGCTCGTAGAGATTTAGTGCTCAGGCATCAGCAAAAACTTCATGCTGCTCTTGTAGGTACGGGGGATCCACGGCGAATCACGCCAGCACCAAATTCGACTTCTTCTTTTGCCTCCAAGCGGCGCCATTCCGTGGCGGCGGATGATCCAACCGACCTTCATATCATTAAAATAGCTGGAAATAAAGAGACTATTCTACCCACCCCGAAGAACCTTACTGGTAAGACATCTGAAGAGTTGAAAGAGGCCGTGGTTGCCTTGGCCAAATCAAATAATGTAGAACTTCCCGTCTCGTCCCCAGTAATTAGCGATAAGCGAGAGAAAACTCCTCCTAGTAAGGCAGGCTCCCTAGAATTTCGAGAGTTCAAGTTCAGCACGAAAGGCGTGCCAGTTCACTCTGCATCAAGCGATGCTGTTATCGACAGGGCGAACACTCCCTCTTCCATGCATAAGACGAAAAGACATGCGTCTTTCTCTGCATCCAGTGCAATGACTTACATGTCTAGTAGCAATAGCCCCCACCATTCAATTACCAATTTCGAGCTCGTTGAAGACGCTCCGCATCAAGTCGGTTTTTCCACTCCACAAATGACCGCGAAGCAGCTCATGGAAAGCGTGTCAGAATTGGATTTACCTCCGTTAACCCTGGACGAACCACCGCAAGCTATCAAGTTTAACTTAAATCTATTTAACAATGACCCCTCCGGACAACAACAACAACAACAACAACAACAGCAAAATTCCACCTCTAGTACCATAGTGAACAGCAACAATGGAAGTACAGTTGCTACACCTGGAGTGTATCTCTTAAGTAGCGGTCCATCTTTAACCGATCTTTTGACAATGAACTCTGCACATGCAGGTGCGGGAGGATACATGTCTAGCCACCATTCGCCATTTGATTTGGGCTGCTTCAGTCATGATAAACCGACAGTTTCTGAATTTAACCTTCCGTCAAGCTTCCCGAATACTATACCGTCTAATTCTACTACAGCTTCTAATAGTTACAGTAATTTGGCAAATCAAACTTATAGGCAAATGAGCAATGAGCAGCCGCTTATGTCACTATCTCCTAAAAACCCACCAACAACTGTTTCAGACTCCTCTTCCACGATCAATTTCAATCCAAGCACAAATAATTTACTGGAACCATCAATGGAGCCCAATGATAAGGATAGTAATATCGATCCTGCTGCCATAGATGACAAGTGGTTATCAGAGTTTATTAACAATTCTGATCCAAAATCTACCTTCAAGATCAACTTCAACCATTTCAATGACATTGGGTTTATTTATTCTCCACCTTCATCAAGGTCATCTATACCAAGCAAGTCACCTCCAAACCATTCTGCTACCTCATTAAATCATGAAAAAGCTTCTTTATCACCTCGCTTAAACTTGAGTTTGAATGGAAGCACAGATTTACCAAGTACACCACAAAACCAACTGAAAGAGCCTTCCTATTCTGACCCTATTTCCCATAGTTCTCATAAGAGGCGTCGTGATAGCGTCATGATGGACTACGATCTATCCAATTTTTTCAGCTCAAGGCAATTGGATATTTCCAAGGTATTAAACGGGACAGAGCAAAATAATTCTCATGTGAACGACGATGTTCTCACTTTGTCTTTCCCCGGCGAAACTGATTCTAATGCAACACAGAAACAGCTGCCTGTTCTTACTCCTTCGGATTTGTTATCTCCGTTTTCTGTTCCTTCAGTATCTCAACTGCTTTTTACCAATGAACTAAGGAGTATGATGCTAGCCGACAATAATATCGATTCAGGAGCCTTCCCCACAACTAGTCAATTGAACGATTATGTGACTTACTATAAGGAAGAATTCCATCCATTTTTTTCATTTATTCATCTTCCTTCTATCATACCTAATATGGACAGTTATCCCTTGTTATTATCTATCTCCATGGTCGGAGCATTGTATGGGTTTCATTCAACGCATGCAAAAGTGTTAGCTAATGCAGCTAGCACCCAAATTAGGAAAAGCTTGAAAGCTAGTGAGAAAAACCCGGAGACGACAGAGTTATGGGTTATACAGACATTAGTATTGCTAACGTTCTACTGTATTTTCAATAAAAACACAGCCGTGATCAAGGGGATGCATGGTCAGTTGACGACTATTATTCGTCTCTTGAAGGCCTCTCGTTTAAATTTGCCCCTAGAGTCCCTATGCCAGCCGCCTATTGAGAGTGATCATATTATGGAATATGAAAACAGTCCTCATATGTTTTCAAAAATAAGAGAGCAATACAACGCGCCGAATCAAATGAACAAAAACTACCAATATTTTGTATTGGCGCAGTCACGTATCAGGACTTGCCATGCGGTATTACTTATATCTAACTTATTTTCTTCACTGGTAGGTGCTGATTGCTGTTTTCATTCAGTCGATTTAAAATGTGGTGTTCCATGCTATAAAGAAGAATTATATCAGTGCCGAAATTCCGATGAATGGTCGGACCTATTATGTCAATACAAAATAACGTTAGATTCGAAATTTTCGTTGATTGAATTGTCTAATGGTAACGAGGCATATGAAAATTGTTTGAGATTTCTTTCTACAGGCGATAGTTTTTTTTACGGGAATGCTAGGGTTTCGTTAAGTACATGTCTATCATTGTTGATATCTATCCATGAGAAAATACTTATTGAAAGAAATAACGCAAGGATCAGTAATAACAACACCAATAGCAATAACATTGAGTTAGACGATATTGAGTGGAAGATGACTTCCAGACAACGGATCGATACAATGTTAAAATACTGGGAAAACCTTTATTTGAAAAATGGTGGCATCTTGACACCTACCGAGAATAGCATGTCAACAATAAACGCCAATCCAGCAATGAGGTTAATAATTCCGGTATATTTGTTTGCCAAAATGAGACGGTGTTTGGACCTGGCACATGTTATTGAGAAAATCTGGTTGAAAGATTGGTCCAATATGAATAAAGCTTTGGAGGAAGTTTGCTATGACATGGGTTCATTGAGGGAAGCTACCGAGTATGCACTGAATATGGTGGATGCGTGGACTTCATTTTTTACGTACATTAAACGGGGCAAGCGCAGAATTTTCAATACTCCTGTATTTGCGACCACATGTATGTTCACTGCAGTATTAGTGATTTCGGAATACATGAAATGTGTAGAGGATTGGGCACGCGGGTACAATGCCAACAACCCTAACTCAGCATTATTGGATTTTTCGGACCGTGTCTTATGGCTAAAAGCAGAAAGGATTTTGAGAAGATTACAAATGAACTTGATACCGAAGGAGTGTGATGTGTTGAAATCGTACACTGATTTCTTAAGATGGCAGGACAAGGATGCCCTAGATTTGTCAGCACTAAATGAAGAACAAGCACAAAGGGCCATGGACCCGAATACCGATATAAATGAGACAATTCAACTAATTGTAGCGGCAAGTCTATCCTCCAAATGTTTATATTTGGGTGTTCAAATATTAGGTGATGCGCCAATTTGGCCTATAATATTATCGTTCGCTCATGGTTTGCAATCAAGAGCTATCTATAGTGTTACGAAAAAAAGAAACACTAGAATATAAGTCCAATTTACAAATATATAATGGCGGCCGTCTCTATACTATAGTATTTACAGAATTAAAGCTTAGAACTATCATAACTTTCATAATATACCACCAGGCTTCAAAAAGGCATTGTTCCATTCGGAGTTTGCTTGAGTTTGATGGCCCGGGTAAAAAGGTTTGACAAGGCAAGGGGCCGTACTTATTAAAACAATTTCAACATGCACAATTAAGAATGTAAGAGATATATGAGAATGATACAGAGAGAGAGAGAGAGAGAGAGAAAGAGGAAGGTCAATTAAAGGAGAGAACTGTTGTTAATATGGCAGACCCTGATGACAATGAGGCCGAAGCCACTGGATTACAACAATATAGTGGTGAGACCACTCGCGATGACAATGAAGAAAGCATGAATGATTCTTTCACTTTAACATCCAGGAATAGAGGCAGAAGTAATACAATATCTAGTATTGTTAGTGGTTATGAAATAATGAAAGAACATATGGACAAGGAAAAGTTTATGTACTTGATTCTAGCGAGTCTCCTTTTGTACATGGGATTTGTTGCCGCATTTGCTCCCAGGACGTCTTTATCAAGAGACTTTCGGCGGTTTCACTCTTCCAGATTGACGAATGCAGAGGTTTATAGGATATACTTGAACTCCTTGCAACAGGAAAATAGAGCGAAAGAACATGTATACAAGTATGCTGGGTACATGAGCAACGGAGCAAGTGATTCGTCAACGTTTAAATATACCTTGGACGAGTTTCTAGATATGGGGTACAAACCCAAAGTTGAAAAATATTACCCATGGATAGGTGAACCAGTAGACACTAACGTAGCTCTTTTAGAAAATGGTAAAGTGGTCTACGAAGCAAGCATGATCGAGGATAGAGTTAAAGGTGATCCTGCTTCTCACGCTAGGAAAAGGCAAAAGGGTTTCCATCAATATTCAAAAAATGGAAGTGTAACTGCTCGATACGTGTTTTGCAATTATGGTAGCATCAGTGACTACAAGCTACTTTTGAAGAAAAACATTGATATTGAAGATAAAATCCACATCGTACGATCGGGTAAAATACTACCTGGATTAAAGGTAAAGAATGCAGAACTTTATGGCGCTTCCAGTGTCATTATATATACAGACCCATTTGACGATGGTAAAGTTACTGAGGAAAATGGGTTTTTACACTATCCTTATGGACCAGCAAGAAACCCAAGTTATATTAAGAGAGATTCTGTAAACTATTTCAGTGACACTCCAGGAGATCCGACAACTCCAGGGTATCCCTCCAAGGATTCCGACACTGAACATATGTCACCGGTAGGGAGAGTGCCGAGGATACCATCGGTGCCGATGAGTGCTAGAGATGTCCAACCAATTTTAGAAAGATTGAATGGCAGGGGTTTTCAAATTGGGCCCGGTAGTAATATAAAAGATTTTGGATCATTCACTGGACCTTCAAGCTCTATCGATAAAGTCCATTTGCATAATGAGCTAACTTACAACATCAAGGAAATGAGTAGTGTAGAGGTTAGTATCCCTGGTATATTCACTGAGGGGGAGATTATTATCGGAGCTCATAGGGATTCGCTCGCCTCGAGTAGCGCCGGTGATGCAAATAGTGGCAGCGCTATTCTTTTAGAAATTGCACGAGGAATGAGTAAATTACTTAAGCATGGTTGGAAGCCACTGCGTCCTATCAAACTAATAAGTTGGGATGGTGAACGATCCGGCCTTCTGGGATCTACAGATTATGCAGAAGCTCATGCTGCGATTCTCAGGAGAAGGGCCTTGGTATACCTAAATCTAGATAATGCAATCTCTGGGACAAATTTTCACTGTAAAGCCAACCCACTTTTACAAGACGTGATATACGAAGCTGCTAAGCTCACGGAATTTAATGGGCACGAAGACTGGTCATTGTTCGACCATTGGAAATACACTTCTAATGCCACTATTTCTCTACTTGATGGGTTGTCTAGTTACACTTCATTTCAGTACCATCTTGGAGTGCCCGCTGCACATTTTCAGTTTAATGCCAATGATACTTCAGGCGCAGTCTATCATAGTAACTCCGTATTCGATAGCCCAACTTGGTTGGAAAAATTTACCAATTCTGACTACAAGTTACACAACACCATGGCCATGTTTGTAGGTTTGACAACGCTGATGCTGAGTGAAAACGAACTGGCAAGATTCAATACACATGTTTACCTGAAGAAAATATATAACTGGTATATCGCATGGCACTCTAATCTATCTTCAGCATTTCCCCAGGACGATGAAGTGAACAGCTTAGCAAAAAGGGTTCTGGACTTATTAAAAGTTGCCACACAGGAAGATAGCATCCAATTTGACCAACAAAATGATATTCTCTATAAAGAGTGTAGGGAAGCTTTACCTGTTTGGGCTTTTTACAAAAAAATCAAGAGCTATATTAAACTGCAACGATCCAATAGCAAATCAAAGCAAATTGATCAATTATTTATTACACACAGAGGACTGAAAGACAGGGAATGGATGAAGTACTCTCTTTTAGCACCTAGTAAGTTTGAGGGATCTGTCGGGGAAGTTTTGCCCGGCCTTCACGAAGGATTGGCTGATATTGATAGAAACGAGGTCATTCAGTGGTTAACCATTTTGCTAAGCCAATTCAGCAACGTTCGCTATTTACTTCAATAAGCATTTAAGTACCTCACCTCAGTATATACATTTATTTTATTTGCATACGTAGAGTGACTTTGAATAATAACCATGAGAGGCTTTTTTGTATATACTCTATAAACATGGCTTCAATTTCTTATACATGTCACACCGTACGTTGTGCGAGGTGATTAGGAAAAGTAAAAGGGGACTAGAAGAATCATGAAATGATTTGTAGATACAGTTATTTGAGGAAAGCAAAAATTACCAATTCAGGAAGGTGTAGGGACGTCGATAGGAGATCACATCGTTAATTAGTGTTAGGAAGAATGAGTTTAGAGGATACATTAGCCAACATGTCATTATATGACGCCAAGAAATATTTTCGTAAAGCTCAAAATGTTGTTTTCAATTATACTGAGATGGAGGGGAAAGTTCGTGAAGCGACAAACAACGAGCCTTGGGGTGCCTCATCCACTTTAATGGACCAGATTTCTCAAGGAACTTACAATTTCAGGGAAAGAGAAGAAATTTTGTCCATGATATTCAGAAGGTTCACTGAAAAGGCAGGTAGTGAGTGGAGGCAAATTTATAAAGCCTTGCAATTGCTCGATTACCTTATCAAACACGGTTCTGAAAGGTTTATCGATGATACAAGGAATAGCATTAACTTAATTAGGATTTTAGAAACTTTTCACTATATTGATTCCCAGGGAAGAGATCAAGGAATTAATGTCAGAACTAGGGTCAAAGCTTTGATTGAATTATTGAGCGACGATAATAAGATACGCGCAGAAAGAAAAAAGGCAAGAGAAACAGCAAAGAAGTACAAGGGCGTTGCTGGAGGATCTGCCTCTGCTGATGGCAGTTTGAATTCGAAGGCAGGTTTCACGTCAACGAAAGTGCACGGCATTAGCGTGAGTGCTGATTTCGATAGTGACAATGAAGATAACGAAGATGGTTCTTTTAGTCAAAATGGATATAACGATAATGCCTCGAGAGCCACATCTACTCCTGGGCAAGGAAAACAAGAACCAGAGGACTTTGTTGACTTTTTTTCTAGTGAGTCTTCAAAACCATCTAAAGAACTCATACAAGAAGATGAAAAGAAGGCGGACGAAGAAGAGGACGATGATGACGAGTTTTCAGAATTTCAAAGCGCCGTCCCTGTTACCAACCCTGCTAATTCGTTTAACTTGCTAAACACGAGCCCAATTGAGGGTATGCCCGCCACCACGAGTTCAATGCCTTTTTATAACAGCTCCACTACCGACCAAGGCAAGATTACCCCAGCTATTGCGGAACCTAAAAAAGTAGATCCTTTTAGCTCTCTCTTTTCAACTGCAAAGGCATCTGCAGAAGCACCTAGTGCTCCTAAAGCATCCCAAGCGAAAGCCGCTGCCTCTAATCCTGTATCTAATAGCACAACTGCACTAAGTACAGATCAAGATGATGATGACGAATTTGGTGAAATGCATGGTGGAGCTGTTCAACAAGAACAGAATACCAATAATAACCATACATCATCCAAAGAAATCGATTTACTTTCCTTTTGAGTGATATTATTGGTTTACACAATATGTAAATGTTTTATAACAATAGAAAGTACTTTGTAACAGGTATTACGAACATTACTATCTAATCTCCACTGTATTTCTCCTTTATATGTTTGTCTTGATTACGTGAAATAGTTTGTGAACATTTTTTTGATCTTTTTTTCGTAAAGAAGGGCCCTTTTCAAATTTATTTACATTTTGGTCATTTGAAAATACTTTACTTAAAAAGACGAGGAAGAAACTGTAAATCCATAGTTCGAGAGTTGAAGTGCCCTTCAAAACAAAAACTCCTGACTTTTTTTGCTCATTTTTAGTCAATGAACTAAAACTCACCTTCCTTCTCGTTTATTTTTGCCTAGCATTATAGAGCAATTATAACTATATATTAAAGTTGACGCACCGAAAAAAAAGGCACGAAAGAAAACTCTACTAATTTTTCACATCTCGAAAAAGCTCATTGCAGAAGGATTTACCAATATTTCTAAAGTTAACGTAACCATGGCACCGGAAATTTTTGTTAAATTCAAGTGTGCAAGTAGAGACATAAAGCTACTATGGGCGTCCGTCTTTCTTAGACTTCTATCATATGGTTTAACAAATCAAGTTTTGACGCTTTTTTTAAATGCCATCAATATGACAGAGGATAAAATTGGGCTGTTTATGTCATTAACACTGGCAGGGGATGTAATTTGCTCTTACATTCTTACTTGGTATGCGGATTCCTGGGGCCGAAGAAGAGTCCTAGTTTATGGTTGTGCAATGATGTTGTTAAGTGGGTTGGTTTTCAGTTTTAGCGAAAATTTCACCCTCTTGCTAGTATTTGCTATCTTCGGTGTTATATCGCCTTCAAGTGATGAAGTCGGGCCTTTCAAATCTATAGAAGAGGCCATGATTGCACATCTGAGTCCTCATAATGCAAGACCAGAGATTTATGCTATTCACGCCTTGGTTGGAACAATTGGAAGCGCTCTAGGTGCAATAGTTTGTGGTATATTTGTAGATCTTTTGAAAAGAACTGGCTTAGCTGCTACTGATTTGCAATGTTATAAATTAGTTTTCTTACTGTATGCCTTCTTCGCCTTTTGCAAAATGGTCATCATGCTCTTATTATCAGATGCTACAGAATTGGACGGGCATTATGAACATACAGATTGCAATGAAGAAACAGCTGAACCATTGGACGTTAACGATGAAACTGCACCATTAATGAGACAAGCAACTCACCCAGAAGAAAGATCCAACAAACTATCTAAGGAGACCGTTTCGGTTTTGATGAAATTGTTAGTAATCTTCATGGTCGACTCTCTCGGGTCCGGGTTTATGACAAGTGGCTGGATGGTTTACTACTATAGTAAGCAATTTTTGATGGGATCTCTGGCGTTGGGTACTTTATTTTTCATCACGCAACTGGTTATGGCATCTTCCACCATCCCATCATCAATAATTGCCAGATATTTTGGCCCAGTAAGAGCCACACTATTGGTCCAAATTCCATCAGGGATATTTTCTATTCTCATCCCTATGGCCAAGAATTACTTGCCCTTATCTATTTTGTTTTTGAATCTGCATTTTGCAACAACTGCCATGGACGTTACACCAAGGCAAATTCTATTAACAAATATCATCAAACCAAGAGATTTAACCAAAGTTATGGGGGTGGTCAACATTGGAAAGACATTTGCTCGGTGTGTTGGTCCAATATTCACGGGTGTACTTGCTAACAATAATTATTTATGGCTATGTTACATCATTAGTGGGTCCTTGGTGATAACGGCGGATCTAATACTGGCATGCATGTTTTTAGGAGTGGACGCTAAAATTAAAAAGCAAATGAACCGCCATTAATGCAGCAGCAAATGTAGAGTGACTTAGAAACATGTGTAGATCATTTCAAGGAAACGTTACGTTTAGAGACAATGTAAATAGTACCCAGTTAAAGTATCTGACACACGAGGAAGTACAACCAATAGCATTTATATTTACTTGATAGATTTGCGTAAGATATATTATTTAAAAATTGATAGTCCTATTTTTTTTTACATCAAAAGATAAGATTGTATTATGTTATAAATTTAAACAATAGAGTGTACAAAGAAGATAAAAGTAATAATAAGAAAAACATATGTAATATTGAAAATCTTTCACTTTTTTTAGCTTCTTAACGGTTAGACTTGGCAACACGTTCCAATTCATCCTTCTTCTTGATAGCGTAAGAAGTAGAGGAACCCTTAGCAGCATTGATCAATTCTTCGGCCAAAGTTTCAGCAATGGTCTTGATGTTTCTGAAAGCAGCTTCTCTGGCACCAATGGTCAACAAAGCAATAGCTTGGTTAACTCTTCTCAATGGAGAAACATCGACAGCTTGACGTCTAGCGGCACCACCACCACCGACTCTGGTGGTGTCTTCTCTTGGACCAGTGTTGGTGATAGCGTCAACAACAACTTGGATTGGGTTTTGGTCAGTCAAGACATTGATGATGTCCAAAGTGTGCTTGATGATTCTAACAGCCTTTAATTTCTTACCGTTGTTTCTACCGTTCATCATCAAGGAGTTGGTCAATCTTTCAATGATTGGACATTGAGCCTTTCTGAATCTCTTGTTGGCGTAACGACCAGCGGTGTGAGCAACAAAGATTGGTTGTCTAACTTGAACGTAGTCAACCAAAGAAGCATCCTTAACTTCAACTTCTTCAAAAGACCATTTGTTGAACAACTTAATCTCGGTTTGAGCTTGTTGGACTTCTTCTGGAATTGGAGTAGCCAAGACGACTGGGGTGAATTCTTCAACAACTTCGAAATCTTCTTGAACTTCAACTGGAGCTTCGGTGTCAGACATCTTTGGAATGGTCGGTTATTTCTAGTCTCTTTTCTTGGTATTATGAAAGGAGTGTAATTAAAATAAAAAGTAATTTTAATTCAAAATGAAATTTTAAGTATTGATAAAAAGTACAAAATATTTTAGAACTAATGGGCACATTGTGGATAATCCATTACCTACTAACGTGAGCGTAGAAGTTGGCCCAAGGTGGAAGGGTTCAGTGAGACCTCCACTAAGCCTGCGGCGAAGGTAGGGGAGCTTGCAAAGGAGATTTCCCAGCAAAGGGGCAGAATTAGACGGGCCCAGTACGGTAGAAAGAAACAAGGCTTTACGTTCTGGGCGGGAGAAAAAGAATTCTCCTTCCCCGTAGCAGGGCGCGAAATGTTTGTTACCATGAATTAGTTTCTGGAAAAAAACTGATGCAGGGCCATTCTCATCTGAAAAATAAACTTGAGACAAATATGTATGGGTTAAGAATAATTATGGGTATATGGGTGTTGTTGTATAAAAGGTCTTGATAAGGAATTACGTAACAAATGATATGCAAATTTGAGAACTCAAGGCTGTTCATTGTTTCTTATTTGTATGCATATATCTATTTCCTATTTGCATATTCACAAGTAGTATTTACAAGGTGTTTTCGTAAAATCTATTTATGAGGCCCGTTATTGTTTTTCCAGTCGCTAAACCAGAATGGTTTTTGAGGTGTTATTTTAATATTTTCACCCTTCGTTGTAGTAATGTAAAATTCGACTGGCTCATCAGATGAGAAGGCAGCAGAGAAATGCTCTGTTCTAAGTAAAGCTACGCCATACAGCCCTTCATTAGAAATCAATAAGCCTGCCGGCCTTTGCTTTCTCTTGGTTCGTTCGGGCGGTTTATTGGTAAATGGATTGAGGGTTGGCTCGTTCTCTGCAAGGCTCTTTTCTACAACGTTGTCGATATGGAATTCTGCGTACTTTCTTTCTGGGTCTGTATCTAAAAGTTGATAATTATCCAGCTTAACTGGGACCAAACGTTTCCGTAGAATGCCTGTAGCATATGTCCTGGCTGTCAGCTCTTGTCCTACATAACATCCTTTGTTTGTGCTTATAGTGTTTGGAAAAAAATCAAAGTTTAGTTCCAAAGGTAGCAAAGTCTCAGATATGTAATCCTCAGTGCTATCTATAAGACCTTTTTGAAATCTGATTTCTCTAACTTGAACGGAAGCTTTTTTATTTACTTGAAAAGGGAAGTCGAAAACGTTAAAGTTAAATAGCTTAGAGAGATCATCCACTTGCTCGGAAGTGACAACTCTGAAGGATTGTGGAAATGTGGAGTAATGCCTTGACATTGACTCAGTTCTTCTTTCTACGTAAATACCCAATATTCTAGGATCTGAGTTAAACAAAGAATTTAAAACATTAACAGCAAAATTATTAGCATCTATGGAATTTTTTGGTAGAGCCATAGGATCCAGTAGATTATCAAACCACGGGTTTTCAATATCTTTGGGCAAATTAGGGAATTGAACCTCAACATCCCAGGTTTTCAAGGAGGAATGATCAATTTTTTCGAATTTAATCTTATTGGCCAACTTGTGAGTTTGTAAAACGTGCAAAATTTTGTCCACTACATTCCCGTGAAGCTCTAACAGATACTCAGGATAATTTGAAATTTGTTCGCTTACGGTCACAGGAGTGGGGTAAATAATTGTATCTGTTATTAACTTCCCCTTACCGTTTAAAAATGCAGAGTACAAACCAAACCTTGAAATATATGGCCCTTGAATACCTTTTTCGTTATACAGTCCCCAATTTCCCAGTCGTGCATCAAATTCTGGCACAGGAATAATTGGATCAACCTTCGTCGTTCCTTCTTCAGTAGGCACTTCATTCTCTTCTACAGTGGTTAGATTTTTCTTAATAAAATGAGGTAATAGTTTCGAGGTAACTAATCCGTTTAGAAATTTCACTGTGTCGGGTCCTCGTATCCTGATGTATGTTCTGTTTTCCAACAGAGAATAATTGAAAATACCATCTGGTTTCGTAATTGCGCTCGCATCTGGTGATTCAGTTGAAACAAATCGAGTTGATGATGACCTGAACCACAGCAAATTCTTAAGGGTAAAGCCTTTAATTCTGCATCTTCTACTGATGAACATGTCCAGTGGGAAAGCGAGGCAAGAACCTTTAAGGAAGAAGCTCAATGAGAGAACGGTAATTTGGAATACAGCGCATCTAATAGAATGGTAATTAAAACAGCTACCATGATATGTGAAAGTAAGTTATGTTGACCCCAAGTGAATATTAGTCAGCCATACGCTAATACAGAAAGAAAATCAGGGTAATACACGTAATCGCATGTGCGAAAGTGAGTACGATGAACATGACTTCCCAATAATACTAACCGAAGATACAAAAAGTGAGTAGAATAGCTGTTGAGGCAAACTTACAACTTATCGCAGGTTGTGTGCTTCTCTTTTTCTCTTTATTTTTCTTTAAGATCCTACATCTTATAGTATATATAAAAAATGTATGCGTAGGTGAGTCTTTATTTACTTACAGTTGGGAGTAAAAAAAATTATAGTCAGTCTTATAGAATAAATTTTTTTTTAGTGAATATAAAGAAAATATCAATAGGATAATGAATGAATATCGTAACATAATAATACCAATAAACAAGAAGGAAGCAGGGAAAAACAAAAAAAAAAAATTATCCTTTTTTTCCCATCATCCTTATTGTTCTACCTTCGGTATTTCAAATTTTGCTTCCCTTGGTTTAAGCTTTATTTCTTCTAGTTGGCTTCAGCGGCTAACTTTTCAGCTTTAGCAACAACATCTTCAATACCACCAACCATATAGAAAGCATGTTCTGGTATATTATCGTATTTACCTTCCAAAATGGCTTTGAACGAGGCAACGGTGTCCTTTAATCTCACTAATTTACCTGGGATACCAGTAAAGACTTCGGCGACAGCAAATGGTTGAGATAAGAATCTTTGAATCTTTCTTGCCCTTTCGACAGTTAGTTTATCTTGTTCGGACAATTCATCCATACCCAAAATAGCAATGATATCTTGTAAAGATTTATAGGTCTGTAAAGTTTCTTGAACCTTGGAGGCGACGTCATAATGTTCTTGACCGACAACGGCGGCATCCAATAACCTTGATTTAGAATCCAATGGATCCACTGCAGGGTAAATACCTAATTCTGAAATACCTCTTGACAAGACGGTAGTAGCGTCCAAATGGGCAAAAGTAGTGGCAGGAGCAGGATCTGTTAAATCATCGGCTGGAACATAAACGGCTTGCACAGAAGTGACAGAACCCTTCTTTGTGGTGGTAATTCTTTCTTGTAAGAGACCCATATCAGTGGCCAAAGTTGGTTGATAACCGACGGCAGATGGAATACGACCCAAAAGGGCAGAGACTTCTGAACCAGCTTGAGTAAATCTAAAGATATTGTCGATAAACAATAAGACATCTTGACCTTCTTCATCTCTGAAGTATTCAGCGATCGTCAAACCAGTTAAAGCGACTCTGGCTCTGGCTCCTGGAGGTTCGTTCATTTGACCGAACACTAAGGCGACCTTGGATTCACCTTCCAAGTTAATGACACCAGTTTCCTTCATTTCACGGTACAAGTCATTACCTTCTCTTGTTCTTTCACCAACACCGGTGAAAACGGAAAAACCACCATGGGCCTTGGCGATATTGTTAATCAATTCTTGAATGAACACAGTCTTACCGACACCTGCACCACCGAAAAGACCAATCTTACCACCTCTGGCATAAGGAGCTAATAGATCGACGACTTTGATACCTGTTTCCAAAATTTCAGCCGAAGTAGATTGTTCTGCAAAACTAGGAGGGTCTGCGTGAATTGGCTTTCTTAGTTTGGACTTAATTGGACCTCTTTCATCAATAGGTTCACCGATAACGTTGATGATTCTCCCTAAAGTTTCTCTCCCAACTGGGACGGAGATAGGGCCACCAGTGTCAAGAACCTTTTCACCACGGACCAAACCTTCGGTACCATCCATAGCAATGGTTCTGACAGTGTTTTCACCCAAATGTTGAGCAACTTCCAAAACCAACTTACCTTGAGGTGTTTTAATTTCTAAAGCGTTCAAAATAGCGGGCAACTCTGATTGTTCAAAATGAACGTCAACAATGGCACCAATGACAGCGGTAACTTTACCGGTGATTGGAGTAGATTGAGCAGCTGAGGCCATACATCTTTTCCACGAAGTGGATAGAAGCGGAGCGGATTGTTTGGCTGCTTTAAAAGCAGCACGGGATGTAGCAGTATATAGTCTTGGCAAAACCATTCTTTTTTTTATTTTTGTTTTCTCTCAAAGATTCAGTATAAATTGGATAACAACAGACTAAAAAATGAAAGAAAAGAAAGACAAATTTGACTTGAGGAGGAGCACTTTTGTCTTCGTTTATGAGGGGGGTTTAGGTTGCTAAAATTTGTGTTACTGTTTGATCTTTGCAAAATTTATCCAATTGGCCTGTCCTGGAGAGATAAAGAAAGTTTAAAAAAGGGCAAGTTAAAATGTTTGTTCTGTAATACAAAAAAGAGGTTAATGCAAAAAGTGCGTTCTTTATAAGCGTTGTATCTAAGAGCTCGAAGATGGGAATATCCTTGCGCTGCTTGGCCGGCGAGGGGCCCACCCGGCACGCGCTTGGAGGTCGCCGTTGATTGGCCGATATATATCGCGAATCACGGGGGTGTATGTGCGACCCGGTGCGCCGGGTGGCATATGGGCGGCTAATTGCGTATAAGATGATAACATCCCAGCGCATCACGTGAAAGGAAATACATATATATGTGGCTTTATTACTGGTTTAGAGTATTTTTTGTACTGTGACTACTACTGTATTTCATGTAGCAGAATACACAGCCTTTTACTTCTGTTCTTTCTCAAAGGTTCAAGAAATAGAATAGCCAAGTGCCATCAAGAACTCGAACTAACTTTCGTAGAAGGAGTAGTATACAGTCTTGCTTGTCACAACTCTTTCAGGAGCTTTCTTTTTAGTATTATACACGATCCGTATGCTCATCTCGTGATATAGAAGTAACGCATTGAATGCAAAGAAAGGCAGATATTTTACCCTAGGTGTAACCAGAAGAGATTAGGAGGGCTTAGGGCCAGTATTTTATCTGATGTAGGGCAAACGAGTAAAATGTGTAGGGTATGGGCTAATATCAAGGGCTTCGGACTTACTGCCCCGCTCACAGAAACAGCCGCACTAATTAATTTCTTTTGTGTAACGTTAAAGTAACCCTGGAATCATCATTGAAAAATTATCATCCCAAGAGACAGAGATGTGCATGTTGACAACGCAGGCTCAATGTAGAATAAGATCTGACTACTTAGTCAATTTTACCTCTAGATCATATTAACTAATCTCATCTTGCACAAAAAACGTATCGCTATCATGGAGGAAATTCCTGCCCTGTATCCAACGGAACAAGAATTCAAAAATCCGATCGATTTTCTCTCTAACCCCCACATTAAAAGGCTTGGTGTACGATATGGTATGGTCAAGGTCGTACCACCAAACGGGTTCTGTCCGCCACTTTCTATTGATATGGAAAATTTTACTTTTCAACCAAGAATTCAAAATCTGGAGAACCTAGACCTGAAAAATAGGTGTAGGCTATTTTTTATGAAACAGTTAAATAATTTTAAAAGATCCGTTAAGGATCCATCGAAACTTATACTTAGGGAACCTTATACGATTGTAGAATATTCAGATTCTACTCATGCATCGGAAATACTAAAAAAAAAAGTGTACTTTTATGACGTTTTCTCTGAACTAATAAAAGACAATCGGACACTTACTGACACTACACAGTCATTCAGGCGAAAATTGAAATTTAGAGATATTTCCCAATTAAGAGGCGACAGCAGTCTATGGAGGACCATTTCTAAAAAATTCAACGTACCAATCGGCTTGTTAAAGGAAATTTTTGAGAAATATATTGCCTCATACTACATATTTCTTCATTCACTGAACGAGAACGTGCACACGGCGCTGCATGCTGACCAGTATCCAAAATCCTTATTAAGTGATGACGAGGACGATTTCGATCTTGGGCCAGATTCGAATTCTGGGTCGGATTTTGAGGAGGACGATGATGATGCTTGTATTGTTTGTCGCAAGACAAATGATCCAAAAAGAACAATTTTATGTGATTCATGTGACAAACCATTCCATATATATTGTTTATCACCACCTTTGGAACGTGTTCCCTCTGGCGATTGGATTTGTAACACTTGTATCGTCGGAAACGGATATTACGGATTCACTCAGGACACGCATGACTATTCTCTACCAGAGTTTCAAGAATATTGTAAACATCAAAATTCAAGGTTATTACCAGCACGAAAACTGTCTATAGATGAGTTGGAAGAGATGTTTTGGAGCTTAGTGACCAAGAATCGTCGCAGTTCATTAACGACAGTTAAATACGGTGCTGACATACATAACGAATTGCCAGGTCAAATTACCGGCTTTCCGACGAGAGAATTTATACCCAAAAATATAAATGGGGACGAATTGAAAGACTACCTCAAATATTGCGATCATCCTATGAATTTAACTAACTTGCCTATGGCTCATAATTCGCTATTACCGTTATTTAAAAGAAATATTTCTGGCATGACTATTCCTTGGATTTACATAGGCTCCTTATTTTCCACATTTTGTTGGCATATGGAAGATCAGTATACCCTAAGTGCTAACTATCAACATGAAGGTGACCCTAAGGTCTGGTACAGCATTCCCGAATCGGGATGTACGAAATTCAACGATCTATTAAATGATATGTCACCAGACTTATTTATCAAACAACCAGATCTACTGCATCAGCTAGTGACTTTAATATCTCCGTACGATTCAAATTTCAAGAAATCAGGTATTCCTGTGTACAAAGCTGTGCAAAAGCCCAACGAATATATTATCACGTTTCCTAAATGTTACCATGCTGGTTTTAATACAGGTTATAATTTTAATGAAGCTGTCAATTTTACTATAGATTTCTGGCTACCATATGGATTTGGTGCGATTACGGATTATAAATTAACTCAGAAAGCATGTGTTTTTGATATGTTTGATTTAATGATCAATGTTTTGGACAAGTACAATAAAGATACTCTATTGTTCAATGATGCTTTTGTTAGGCAATGTTACTCTTCATTGATCGTCTTTTATAATACAGAATTAAAACGCATACGGAAAATTCAGGCCATTGTACCACGGACAACTCTTTTGGAGGTGCATACTGATCCAAACGATGAAGATGAGGAATACGATATATTTTGTTCCCAATGTAAGACTATATGTTCAATAGCCTTTGTATTGCGAAAGAATAACTCTGATTCAATTAGAACGTATAAAAGACACAAGAAAAACCATTTAAGTATTAGGCAGTGGAATGAACTATCCACGACGGACAGTAAAGTGAGTATCCTGTGTACGCAGGATTACTTAAAATCAATACAAAACTTGAACAATAGCGACGGTGAAGAACCTTATATTGACGATGAATTGTATTTCACTAAGTCTTTGAAGGATATTGACTCTTTAATAAAGCAAGTTGGTGTTAAGTTAGATAGATAGTCTTCAATATTTGTGTATGGCGTAATGATTTTTTAGAATAATACTTGGCATTTAGCACGCCACTTTTAGCGCGAAAACACCAAAAAAGTAAAGAAAATAATGTCGATCAATCTTTAAAGAGAGACAATTGAATGGTAGTGTAACAATTTACAACATAATAGAGTATCGCATTCAGCAAAAGTAAAGAATAAATTCTAAGAAAATGGGTCAAGCCTTGAACTCCACCAATATTGCTTTTTTCAGAGTAGCATTTTTATTCACGATCGCCTTCTTTTGTTTAAAGAACGTTAATTCTATTTTGCAAAATACATATTTCATAGTCTTAACGCAAGCGATGAATTTACCGCAGTTAACACTGTCACGTTATAGTGGTCAATTGGGTCTTTTCGCTCTTCTGTTTACTCTTAACGGTGTTCATGATCTAATTCCCCTGTTAGAAAACAATGTTAAATACTTCCAATCTGTTGTGCCAGTTAGATTACTAATTTTTTTTATTTTGACAAGTATCTCGTACCTTTGGGAGTCAAACTTTTACGTTCACAATAACTCTGTTTTTATTTACTGTTTTGCAGAAGTTTGGATAAATTTTCTTTTGTATAATGCCATTAGGGAGGAGAAAAATGAAGAGTTCAAAAGATTGAACCAATTCATGGTTAATGATGAGGATATTGAAGAACCCCAACCATTTACCGTGAAGACTGAAACCACAGAAATCATTGAAATAATCAATGATGAAGAAAATGACGATGAAGATGGGAAAGATAATGATGATAACAATGAGAAAGGTAATGATGATAGCGATGCAAAAAAATAAAATGTTTAATCGTTTATTTTTTCTTTCCTTTATTCTTATAGTAGATACCTGTGTATGTATGTAGATATAGACATAACGAAGCTGAATTTAACGGTACATGCTAATATGTGTACTCTATAGATTAGTTTTTCTTCTTTTCACTAACATAGTCTAGAGCGGTCAATCTTTCAGCTAGAGTTGGATGGGAATAATGATAGCTAGAATACAGAGGATCTACATTCATGGTGGAAAGGTTTTTGATTTGTAGATCAATTAGAGCCCTACATAGATTTTGCTTGTAGCCCAATTTTTTAGCATAAGCATCAGCTTGATATTCATGAGTTCTGGAAATTAAACTCATCACGAATTGCATGGCACATTCGAGTGGAGTTAATAAGTCGTTAAATAACATAAATCCAATGATAATGGGGAATTCCTTAGTGATAACGGGATCAACAAAACTGCCAGTGGACTTCTCTAAGAAAAAGCCGAAGGTGTTGTAAAATGATGTATTTCTGTAGATGCTGGTGAAAAGGGAGAAAATGAGGAAGGTGTGCAATTGACTAAAGATGACCATATTAACGATGTGGTTTTTTTGCCAGTGACCGATTTCATGGGCCAAAACAGCCGTAATTTCATCAGTAGAATTACTGTTCACTAAAGTGTCGAACAAAACAATTCTCTTGGAGGTGAATGGCAAACCTGTGAAATATGCGTTTGAATGAGAAGATCTTTTTGAGCCGTCAATGACAAAAATCTTATCTAGAGGGAACCCAACTCTATCGGCCAAACTTTCAATAGATTTTTTCAGTTCACCGTCCTCCAATGGAGTGAACTTATTAAACATGGGCATGATGAAGACTGGAATGATTGTCATGGCTAAGATTTGGACAACGAACAAGAAGACCATAATGTACCAAAGGAAATCAGTAGGGAATTTATCAAAGATCTTAAGGAACAGGTAAAGGATTGGGCCACCAATAGCATACGCCAAAGTCAGACTCTTGATCATATCGGTGATCCATAGTTGGACGGTCAATTTATTGAAACCAAATTTTTCTTCCAGGACAAAATGGCTATAGTAAGAGAGTGGCAAATCAACCAAGGTAGACAAACTGGATAAGAGACCCAAGAAGCATAAACTCTGTGCGACAGTGGAGACCATATGAAATCTGACTGGCAGGACTGCATTCGATAAAGAAACGGCCATGTGCCAGATTTTAGGGAAGAGGTCGTATTTGATGAAAACTAGCTTTTGGGCTAGGTTATAGACGTCACCGAAAATGGAGAACTTGGCCTTGGCCCGGGAGTAGTTCCTTGATTTATGAAAAGTTTCATCATCAATTTCGTCTTCCAGCACAGGTGGCAACTTTGTTTCAGATAGCTTCTGGTACTGTCTGTACGTCAAGTAAGATTCGAAAGAAAATTGGGCAATCGAGAACCCAGAAATGATTAATTTCCACGGGATATTAGGATGGTCGAGAATCGTCTTAAGATCAAACATGAATAAAGGCCTGCAGTTTTCTATTTCCTCCTTTTTTTTCCTTCCTTTTCCTGTTAATTATAGAAGTGGTTTATAATTCGCGAACTTTTTCTCTTGTTCGTTGTCTTTTTTTTTTTATTTCCCGTCGATTTTTTTCTGGAGAAAATGGCAGAACAGAGACGAAGGAATTAGAGTTTTTGAGTAAATGACGTAGCAAAAGAGGGAAAAGTTTAATTGCCTCTTTTTGGTTAATAGGAATGAATATACAAGTTTATATATATGTATATTTGTATGTATGTATGTAGATGTATGTGTGTGTGTGTGTAAGGCGTTTCGTTGTTGAAGATAGAAAAAAAGGTAGGTTTAGTCTAGCTTCGACGTTGGGGCTGGTTTTGCAAGTTTCTTGGCGATTCTAATCATCTTCTTGAACCAAAGCACGTTCAAAAGGTTCATGAAAATGTTCAGCGACATCATCGTGACAGCAGAAAACTTGGGTAACTCGTCTCTTACCTTCCACATCTGCCTGAATAAGAGAGCGGATGCGATGGAGCCCCAGCAAATCCTGACGACGAAAAACACAGTCATGAGCAAAAGGCCATTGACGACATTAAACCACAGAGGGATAGAGTTCTTGCTCTTGGCGTTACATTGCATGATGAACCAATTGATGTTCACAAAGGGAGTGGAGGCCTCGTAGATAAGGAACCTGCCGATCCAGGGTTGGCAGAACGGTCTTAAGGACAACAGCATCACATATACGGAGCCAATGGCGTGGCCCGTGAACTCGAGACCATAAAGCTTGAAGTAACGCACGCACATAGTCAAGTCCCAGATAAAGTACCCTGCGCTGAGGGAAGATACCATTGAACTGTACGAATCTGTGTAGGTGACAACATTATAATGCATTGGCGTCGTGAGGGTGGGCAACAGGACGGTGTTCGAGACGACAGCCTGGATCATCGAGACGGTGTGGACATTGAAATCAATTTTCAGCAGTGGGTCACGGATCGTGGTGTAGTGCTTGCGAAAGACCACTTTATTCAAGAACGGTGCGACAACGGAGAATGCGAGCTGGTAGAAGACGAAGCTGAAGATGATCTCATGCAAATGAGCCAGTATTAAATTAGACGAATGAGGGAAGAAGGACAGCTTTTCGAAGGGGCTGGTGAGGCCGATTGCTGTCGTGGTAGAGTTGGCGTTCATTGCGGCAAGAGCGATAGCTTAAAAATATTGTTTTTTTTTTTCTCTTTTATTAAACTATGTTTTATACTGTTATGTTGCGTTGAGTTATGTCAAAATATTATGTTGCCTTGTATGTTTTTGGACCCGACAAAAACACAGGCTGAAAAGAAACACGTATGTATGTATATGTATATAAACATATGTGTGCATATATAAGTGCACGTATAGAAATAATATGCGATAAAAGTCTATTGTTCCTGGCTCATAAAACCTAGGAACTGAACGAGTTTTTTTCTTTGGTGATTCTGGCGTGATTCAACATTCGTATGCGATGACGGGCAGATGCGCGTCGTAAAAATGTTCTTAAGAAAGGAAAAGAGGAAAATGCATGCTAATCACATAATGCTAATGGGCCGGATGTTATTAGTGAGAGGAGAAGAGTCGCTGGATGCTGGGGAAGCGGAATGAGCTTCTGCAGTAGAAGAACCATCGGCAGCGTCACACAGTACTACCTCGCTGTCGATTTCGTCTATTTCGTCGAGGATCCTGTCCAGCATATTGGCGTGGCCCACCATTTTTCGTAGATCAAGTTCTCTGTGGTGGTGTCGAGTAAGGGCGCACTGAGACAGCTTGGAACGTATCTTGCTTATGTATAAGTATTGCTGAGGTATGGTCATGTACGGAGACATGCTGCTAAGCGGTGGGTGAGAGGTTGCCAACGAGGTGGGAGAGGGGAAAAATAACTTTAACACTTTAAAGAACTTCAAACTCAGTAGTCGTCCCCTCACACTAACTTGATCTCCTGTATATATATATGTGTGTGTGTGTGTGTGTGTGTGTGTGTGT
>ERZ794936.99-NODE-99-length-62635-cov-38.295046_pt1 | contig 62635 bp, 62 predicted proteins | sample MGYA00511083_ERZ794936 | MGnify/ENA primary metagenome ERZ794936 (study PRJEB30137, sample SAMN04331409) | food metagenome | isolation source: Y2 must sample point D1 replicate A | place: Australia: South Australia | collected 2014 ... | reverse complement strand
GCCGGCTGCTTTTTTTGTAAACCCGTTTCTGGTGTCTTAGTCTGCAAAAGGTTCGATTGTATGGGAGTAAGTGAATAGTTCTTTTTTACAGGATGCTTAGAATAGTAATTTTATTAAAAAGACATCATGGTAAATTTTTTGGAAAAAAAATGAGGTGTGTATGACTGTTGGCTTTCGTAATAACACATTCACTAATTGTGGAGTAGCAATGGTGATTAGTGGAGAGTTTGATGTTGATATTGATAGTAATATCATTACTGATTGTGGCTATGGGGTTGTTTTTGAAAGTGAGCTTGATGTAAATTCCCGAATCAGAAATAACAGCATTACAGGGTGTGGTGATGGAATCTTCGTAGGAGATACAGGTAAAGGCCGGGTGTCTATGAGACAAGCGGCCAGAAATGACTTTATGTTGTCACCTGTGACTATTTTGGTCAGAAGCTATCTGTTGTCTTTAGTCACTTAATTATTGTAGTAGATGCTTGATCTTATCAATAATGTTAAGGGCTGAACTGCCGATACCTATCCACTTAACGAGATCAAATTTAGAAAGGAATAATGTGGCAGATTCCTCACCATCGATCTGTGGTTTCTCTTCAGTGTATGCTTTGCACATATCATCTATTTGAGATACTGGAGTATATCGGTTGAAATGTTCAATTACTTCTATGGGGGCCTTCCCTGATTCTAGGATGGCTATACCTGTTAAGTGTATTCTATTTTTCCTTATGTTTACGTCCGCTGCGGTTCCCGATACTTGAATTCCAACCCCGCAATTTGTAATTTCATTATCTTCGATATTTATAACCATAGTTACCTCAAATTTAGAGAAAAAAGCTAATGCCACCCGTGGTGGGTATATAAAAAATCACGGGGAGCGTAGGGACTTTCACCGGCCTCTTTTCTTATGTGTCATACCCTGCAAAAGGTTTGATTGTGTGGGAGTCCTGTCAGACGTCGATAATCACACTATGCCGCTTGCTGCTTTGGATGCTCATTTTCTTAGGTGCCAGTTATCATACTACGTACGACCCCGGAGCGTTTTTACGAGGCTCTTTACTCTGATCTTCTGAACTGCACATAAGCGGGATGATGAATACATCCGTCGGGCCGTTGCAGTACCTCTTCCCCTGACGGTCTCAGTCGCTGAATTTTTTATTCACATCAGGTGATAGCTGGATACCTGTGCTTCGGGTGTTAAAGACTTTTCCATTCCGGCAGTTGTTGGGCCTTCCTGCGGTACAGGTGCGAACCTGCCGCCATTAAGCCGAACAAGAGACCCGCCACACTACTCGCGATTAAGGCCGCGGTTATCGTGTAACCTTCTTTTTGCCATGCGAAAAACCACATGAACACTCCCCATGACAAACCAAATCCCAGCGCTGTGACCAGGGCGATTAGCCAGAATGGCGCGACCGGGAAAGGGGGGATCCGCACTCCCATATGCCATAAGCACTTCATCAGAAGCGGCGTACGATTAGGTTGCCATATCTTTTTTTCTTCTAAAATCCGAATGGCTGTTTTTTTTCTTTCGTCAAACGACACCATAGTCCCCTTCCTGCTAAGCCTTTACGTCATTCCCATCCTGTTGACTTGTGCTACCACAACCCCGGGAGAAAGCACTTAATGCCCCGTCGCGGGTCTATAGAAGCCACGGAAAACATGACGGCCATCATCTGCTTATCCGGTCAATAATGGCGGGTAATATTCACGGGTTCAATCATTATCTTTGCTTTTTGCGGTACTGATTAGGAATTTTACTAATTAGCAAAAAGTGACTTTATTTTGTGATCCAGATCACATTATTCTTAACTGAAGCCGTTAATCTGAATGTCACACGATGGTAACAACAGAGAGGTAAGTGCGATGATTATGAACATCACCAGTAAACAAATGGAAATTACCGACGCTATCCGCAACCATGTTGAAGACCGTCTGACCAAACTGGAAAAGTGGCAAACCCAGCTAATTAATCCTCATATTGTGCTGTCGAAAGAGCCAAAAGAATTTGTCGCCGATGCGACCATAAATACACCGAATGGCCCGCTGGTCGCGACCGGCAGACACGCTGATATGTATGCCGCTATTAATGACCTGCTCAGTAAACTTGAACGCCAGCTGAATAAGGTTCAGCATAAAGGTGAGGCAAGACGTGCCTCAGCCAGCGTAAAAGATATTATCCCTGCTGAAACAGAATAACCTGAGATCCCACGAACGCGCCCGCAGGGCGCGTTTTTAGTTGACGTGCCCTGGCGCAAAAGTTAATCTCGGGAAACATCTTTCAGGGACAACCTGCTATGCAACCCCTCGTGTTTTTCTTCTCATTCTTTTTTAGCATGCCTTCTTCCGGGAGAGATGTTGTCGTATAAGAATGAATGAGAAGACAAACAGCAAAGCCTCCCGTAAGGGGGGCTTTTTTATTGGGTATAAAAATAACAGGAATACAGGTGACAAAAATGAGCGCAGAGCCTTCTTTAGAGCATTTACGGGAAAGGATCACCCGCCTGGATGAACAGCTTCTGTCTTTACTGGCAGAGCGTCAGGAGGTGGCTGTCGCGGTAGGGAAATTCAAAATGACTACCCACCGCCCTATCCGTGATATCGAAAGGGAGAAGCAGCTACTGGAAACACTGATTGAAAAGGGACGTAGCCAGTCATTAGACAGCCAGTACATCACCCGTATTTTCCAACTGATCATTGAAGAGTCGGTACTGACCCAACAGGCTCTGCTGCAGAAAGCTCTGAATCAGGCACAGGAAAACAGTGCCCGGGTCGCCTTCCTCGGACCTAAGGGCTCATACTCGCACCTGGCAGCCCGTCAGTATGCCTCCCGTCACTTTTCTCATATGACCGAAGTCGGTTGCAGTAAATTCCCGGACATTTTGCAACAGGTCGAAACCGGGCTGGCTGACTATGCTGTATTACCCCTGGAAAATACCAGTTCCGGTTCCATAAACGATGTCTATGACCTGTTGCAGCATACCAGCCTGCATATTGTCGGAGAGCTCACACTACCGATTGACCACTGTATTCTGGTCCCCGCCGACACCTGCCTGGATAATATCACCACCGTTTACAGCCACCCGCAGCCTTTCCAGCAATGCAGCCACTTTCTGGCCCGGTATCCGCACTGGAAGATTAAATATACCGAAAGCACCGCGGCCGCCATGGAAAAAGTGGCAGAATTGCAGGACAGCCAGGCCGTAGCTCTCGGCAGTGAAGCCGGCGGTAACCTGTATAATCTGCAGGTACTGGAACGTAATCTGGCGAATCAGCAACAAAATATGACCCGCTTTATTATCCTGGCCCGTAAGCCGGTGAAAGTCTCAGCACAGGTTCCGGCCAAAACCACCTTACTGATGGCCACAGGCCAGCAATCCGGGGCGCTGGTCGATGCATTGATGGTGCTAAGGAAATATGGTCTGGTGATGACCAAACTGGAATCCCGTCCGATCAACGGAAATCCCTGGGAAGAGATGTTCTATCTGGATATTCAGGCCAATGTGCATTCAGAAGAAATGCAACAGTCTCTGGAAGAGCTGACGGCTCTGACCCGTTTCGTTAAAGTTCTTGGCTGTTATCCGGGAGATAACGTCATTCCGGTCTCCGTCGACTGATGGCTCAGGGCACCTTCAGGTGCCCTGATTTCCGGCCCGTTAAGCGCGACTGTCATTCGCTGAGCGTAACAGCCCCCGGCTTTCTGCAAGGAATGAACCGGCATAATCGCCGAACCAGCGTTCAATACTGCGGAAGCTGTCGATGAATTCTGCTTTATCCCCGGACTCCAGTAACGCGATCGCCTCACCAAACCGCTGATAATAACGTTTGATAAGCGCCAGGTTATTTTCTGAAGACATAATGATATCCGCATACAGCTGCGGGTCCTGGGCAAAAAGACGCCCGACCATCGCCAGTTCCAGACGGTAAATGGGTGAAGAGAGCGCCAGCAACTGGCTGAGATCGACATTCTCTTCAGCCAGATGCAGGCCATAGGCGAAAGTGGCAAAGTGACGCAGTGCCTGGATAAAAGCCATATTCTGATCATGCTCAACTGCACTGGTGCGATGTAACCGCGCTCCCCAGACCTGAATCTGTTCCAGCAACCATTGATAAGCCTCTGGCTGACGACCGTCACACCAGACCACAACCTGTTTCGCCAGACTGCCACTGTCAGGGCCAAACATCGGGTGCAGCCCCAGTACCGGCCCCTGGTGCGCTGCGAGCATCGCCTGCAGTGGTTTGTTTTTAATCGAGCACAGATCCAGCAAAATACAGGAATCCGGCAATGGCGGTAATTGTTGGATAACCTGCTCTGTCAGATGGATAGGCACACTGATAACGACCATACCGGCATCACTGAGTAACTGTTCAGCGTTGCCCCAGTCATCTTTTTCCAGCGTCCTGACCTGATAGCCTGACAGCGTCAGCATCTTGCCGAACAAACGCCCCATCTGCCCTTCACCACCGACAATGACGACCGGGCCCAGATCCGGGTTCAGTGTTTTGAAACCTTTATCATTTTCGCTGGAATAAGATTCCCGCATCACCCGGCGCAATACATCCTCGATCAAATCCGGCGGTACACCGAGCTGTTCAGCTTCTTTCCTGCGCGACTCCAGCATACTGGCTTCACGTTCAGGCACATAAATAGGTAATCCATAACGGCTTTTGACTTCACCGACTTCAGCGACCAGTTCAAGACGCCTGGCCAGCAATTGCAGCAAGGCTTTATCCGTTTCATCAATTTTATCGCGTAGCGCGGTTAATTCGGCCACCATAATCTATAACACCTCTTATGACACCCGCAGCGCGGCACTCATATCCTGATGAATATCGCGCAGCAGGGTTTCTGTAGTTTCCCAGCTGATACAGGCATCGGTCACCGAGACACCGTAGCGCATGGCCGAACGAGGCTGACCCGGTGACTGATTTCCTTCATAAAGATGACTTTCCAGCATCAGACCCATAATGGAACGATTACCGTCTTTGATTTGGGCCATGGCTGATTCAGCCACCAGCGACTGACGGCGATAGTCTTTACAGGAGTTGCCATGACTGCAATCTATCATCAATGCCGGTCTGAGACCCGCATTCTGCATCTCTTTTTCACAGGCAGCCACATCTTCCGGGCCGTAATTCGGGGTTTTACCCCCACGAAGAATAACATGGCCATCGGGGTTGCCCCGGGTTTGCAGTAAACACACCTGTCCGGCCTGGTTGATCCCCATAAAGCGGTGAGGCATAGAAGCTGCCTTCATGGCATTGATAGCCGTGCTCAGGCTGCCATCGGTGCCGTTTTTAAAACCGACTGGCAGAGAAAGCCCGGAAGCCATTTCCCGGTGGGTCTGTGATTCCGTTGTCCGGGCGCCGATAGCCGCCCAGCTGAACAAATCCCCCAGATATTGTGGTGAATTCGGATCCAGAGCTTCGGTCGCCAGCGGCAGCCCCTTCTCCGCCAGTTTCACCAGCAGATCACGGGCAATCTGTAATCCGTGCTCAACATCGAATGACCCGTCCATATGCGGGTCATTGATCAGCCCCTTCCAGCCCACGGTCGTCCGCGGTTTTTCAAAATAAACCCGCATTACCAGATAGAGACTATCGCTGTACTTTTCTGCCAACTGCTGATAACGCTCAGCATATTCCAGCGCCGCGTCAGGATCATGAATAGAGCATGGCCCGCAAACCACCAGTAACCGGCGATCACGCCCGGCGATAATATCTGAAATTACCTGGCGGGAGTGCGCTATTTGGTCCTGCAACTGAACGGACAGCGGATACTGAGCTTTAAGCTGTTCCGGCGTCATCATTATCCGTTCTTCGGTGATATGTAAATTATTCAGCGTATCTTTTTGCATGGTTGGCATCCTGTTATCACGGCTCGTCACTTCGCTCTGGTAAGCGTGGCCACAGCCTACCATACACAGTAAACATTTCAATCCACGCGGTGTACTGATTTATTTACAACAATAGTATAAAAAGGGTTTTTACCCTGCTACGTGTAAACAAATAATTACAAAACTAAAGTAAGTGACTGAATATTCGTTAATTCAGCGGATATCCCGTCAGCGGCAGGCGATGATCTTTTTTTCTGCGAAAACGGAGGCATAAAGCAGAGAGGACACCCGTCGGATGCTGGCTGGCGATAAGAACAAAAACCCCGGACGTGCGGAGTGAGTGATACGTCCGGGGAAGTATTAGCTGTCAGGGTTTGACGTTGACATCGATCCCCGGGAAATAACGGGCTGCCAGTCGGGTCAGCGTTCCGTCTTTCTTCACGGTTTCAATGGCGGTATCCAGTTGCTGCTTCAGGGCGGTATCCCCTTTACGCAGTCCGAACCCGATGCCAGTCCCAAGGATGGCATCGTCTTCCACCGGCTTACCGGCAAACGCAAAGTCTTTCCCTTCAGGCTTATTCAGGAAACCGGACTGACCGGCCGCTGACATGACCAGGGTCGCATCAAGCCTTCCTGCCACCATATCGCTATAGACCTGGTTCTGGTCCTGATAAGAGACCACATTCACACCGTGAGTTTCCCAGTGTTTTTTGGCATACGCTTCCTGAATCGAACCCTGTAATACACCCACATTTTTCCCCTGCAGCCCCTCCGCCGTGACCTGCAAATTCAGGCCTTTCCGGGCGACCAGCATGCTTGGAATACGGTAAACCGGCACCGTGAAATCGATGATTTTTTCCCGCTGTGCGGTAATATTCATTGCAGAATTGATGGCATCAAACTTTTTGGCTTCAAGCGCCGGGATAAGAGCATCAAAACTACTTTCCACCCACTGACATTTCAGGTGTGCGGCTTTACATACCGCATTCCCTAAATCAATATCAAATCCGACCGGTTGCCCCTGCGTGTTCCGGCTTTCAAAGGGCGGGTATTGAGATTCCAGACCAAAACGCAACGTATCCCCGGCGAATACCTGAAATGCCGCGCACAGCCCTGCTGCCATCCATACTGCTTTTACTTTCTTTTGCATTTTTCTGTCACCCTGAATATCACTGTTATAATGGTCTTTGCCGGGGGCATCCCCCCGGATACTGCTCCCTTCTCCGGCCAGTATCAGACCGTGAAGCGGCATAACGCTTCTGCACCGGCCAGCAGCGTTTTATCATCTTTTGAAAATGAAAGGCGGATAAATTTATTATCTGTGCCGTCGGTATAAAACGCAGACAGCGGGATCGTGGCTACCCCACACTCAGTAATCAGCCGTTGCACGATCTCACTGTCGGATTGCTGACTGAGATGCCCGTAACCGGCCAGCATAAAGAAAGAACCGGCGGAAGGCTGTAAACGGAAAGGCGAGTCCGCCAGTAATGCCACCAGCCGGTCTCTCTTTTGCTGATAGAAAGCCGATAGCCCCAGGTAATGCTCCGGATGGCGTAAATACTCCGCAAATGCCCACTGCATCGGGGTATCTGCGGCATACATCATAAACTGATGTATACCGATAATTTCGTGCATGATAGCCGCCGGAGCCAGGCAATACCCTACCCGCCAGCCGGTGACATGAAATGTTTTTCCGAACGAAGAGACGATCACACTGCGTTCCGCCAGCGACGGATGTGTCGCCATACTCAGGTGTTGCCGCCCGTCAAAAATTACATGCTCATAGACTTCATCCGACAGGATCACGATGTCGGTATTTTTCGTCAGCCTGATCAGTTGCTGCAGATCATCAGCGCTTAGGATCTGAGCCCCGGGATTATGCGGACTGTTCAGAATAATCATCCGGGTTTTCGGGGTGATCGCTGCCGCAACCGCCTGCCAGTCGATGGTAAATGCCGGTACGTTCAGCGCAATCCCGACAGGGGTCGCCCCCTGTAAACGCACGACAGGTGCATAGCTGTCGAACGCAGGTTCAAAGAAGATCACTTCATCACCGGGGTGTACCAGCGCAGAAATCGCCATAAAAAGCCCCTGGCTGGCGCTGCCGGTGACCAGTATTTCGCTTGCCGGATCATACGCCTGGCCATACAACTGCCGGACTTTCCCGGCGATGGCTTCCCTGAGGGTAAGTAATCCGGCCATCGGCGCGTACTGGTTATGACCGTTTTGCATGGCACGGGTCACTGATTCAGTCAGTGCCGGATCACAGGGAAAATCAGGTGCCCCCTGTGACAGGTTTATGGCCTGGTGTTTAGCGGAAAGCTCCCCGATAACACTGAAAATTGTGGTTCCGACATCCGGAAGTTTCGAGGGTAAAGCCACTGAAGAATGGATAGACATCACAACCCCTGAGCGATAATGCATTAATAAACTAGTGAACTGTTGTTTATCTAACGGCGAGGGGCATAGGAGAACAATCGAAATATTGTCATAATAGCCATGACTTTTATGCATAACCGGGGGATGTATGACGCGACGTGATTTACCGCTCAATGGGCTGCAGACTTTCCTGGTGACCGCACGTCACCTGAATCTGACTCATGCAGCCACGGAACTCTGTATCACTCAGGGCGCAGTGAGCCGTCAGATTCAGGCTCTCGAGGCCTGGTTCGGCTTCCCGTTATTTCGCCGTCATGCCCGCGGACTTTCCCTGACCCCGCGCGCCGGACAACTGTTACCGGAACTCCGTCAGCTACTGGAACAGCTGAACCACCTGACAGAGAAAATCCGGCTAACGCCTGACCAGTTACGCCTGAAGGCCCCCAGTTGTGCAATGCGCTGGCTGGTTCCCAGGCTGGTCGCATTTGAACAGTATGCCCCTCATGTCCATGTTGCCCTGACGACCACACTGGATCACCGGCGTCAGCTGGAGGATTTTGATGCTGCCATTATTTACGGTACCGCAGATTCAGGCGGAGTAACGCTCTTTGATGAGGAACTTATCCCGGTCATGGCCAGTCACCTGCCCCTGCCGTCAGAGGTTAATGACCTGCAAAACTACACGTTTCTGCATCCCACTCCCGATACCAGAGACTGGTTATTATGGCTCCGTCAACATGACTTACCGATCACTATGGTACGTAACCAGCATTTTGAAACCATGGATCTGGCACTCAATGCTGCGGTACAGGGGTTCGGGATCACCGTGGCGGATATTCACCTCGCGGCGGAAGAAATTGCCCGCGGCAGACTGGTCGTCCCCTTTAACCTCACGGTAAAAACCGGGGCCGCCTATCGTTTAATACATCGCACCGATAGCCTTCCTGAAAGTGCATTACAGTCACTGATCAACTGGTTACACCGGCCTGTTCCGCCGATAGCCAGCGCTGAATAATGTTCCGGGTCGCTGCTACCTGCACCGGGTGACCGGGGACAGTCAGATCTGCCCATAGCTCATTGTGGTGGCTGATTAATTGCTGTGCGCTGACAAATGTTCTCTCCGCGGTGGTATGGGCATCTTCTGCCACGGTGATGGCGTATCCGAGGCTGGCTCCTGTTTTAATGGTGGTATCCACACAATAATCCGTTGCACAACCACATACCGTAAAAGCATGCTCACCGCACGCGTTCAGCTCACGGGCAAGGGTTGTCTGAAAGAAGCTATCACAGGCGGTTTTACTGACATAACGTGCGTTTTCCGGCTGAATAACTCCCGGAAAAATTTGCCAGGCCATCGTGCCAGGCTGCATTTCCCCCTCACAATGCCGGACAAAAATGACTTCATCAGCGGCCTCAATAAGCTGGTTAATCAATGCAATTTTTTCGTTGATTTGAAACCGCTCCACAGCCAGTACCCCGGCTTGCATATCGATCACAACCAGTACATTTTTCATCCACTTTCCTGCCGGCAAGATTATCTGTCATTACAGTAGACTATTTCCGCCTGAAGGTCTGCAAACTCTCCCCGGCAACAGAAACCGGAATACAGGATGGCTGTTCGCAGAGACCGCAAAGCGCCTGAGCGGGTGAGTGAAGTTCCCGAGGGAGCAGAAGCCGTGACCGTTTAACACATGGCAACACCCGCGGTGAGCATAAAAAAGGCCCCCGCAGCTGTTCAGCAGACGGGGACCTTGCGCTATCTCAGAACCGATTACGGATGAAAGGCATTATTCAGAATAATCGAGGTAATGACTCCGGTCGCCACCGCCACCAGCACATAATTGCCATCGATATATGACCAGCGCTGGCCATAAGGCGGTGCCGGCAGACCCCGCCGGTGCCAGTCATCTATCCGGTATCGTGGACCGCGGAAATCATGCGGAAAACGCTGACCGGGTTCAAAGCGGTGTCCCCGCCAGGCAAAGGAGTCTCCTCTGCCGGGGCCGCCAGGGCCTGGGCCGTATGACTGAGGCCCGCCATGAGGGCCACCGTAATGGCCTCCCGGTCCGCCGTGTGGCCCCGGACCTCCCGGACCTCCCGGACCTCCGGGTCCGCCACGACCGGGCCCTTCCTGATGACCGCCGCCATGCGGCTGCCAGGGACCATGATCATCTGCGCGGACGGCAACAGAAGATACCAGGCTGCTCAACAAAACAGCTGAGATCAGGTATGTCATCCGTGTTTTTTTCATATTTTTCCTCCGGAAAACCGATACCGGGTGAAATCACCCGTTAGCGGGATAATGCACTGTTCATGATGATTGACGTAATGATCCCGGTGGTCGCCGCCATTAATACGTAATTACCATTGATGGCTGCCCAGTAATGGCCCTGCGGGGGCTGAGAAAGCCCGCGGGCACGCCAGTCATTGACGCGGTATTTGTCGCCACGGAAACTTTTTGGCGCGGCATGGCCTCTGCGGAAATCATTACCGTGATAAGCGAAGCGGTCACCCTGCTGACGATGAGGTTCACCCCGTCCGCGATCACCGCCCTGCTGAGGACGATCCTGACCGTGGCGCTGATGGCCTGGTCCGTTACCCGGCCCCTGTTGCGGACCCTGCCCCTGACGCTGTGGCTGACCATTCTGCTGATGAGGGATAACCGGCCCCCCCTGGTTATCACCCGGTGCGGCCATCGCAGAGGAAGCTGCAAACCCATTGGCAATCAGTAAAGTTGTTAATAAAGTAATAGCTGTACGTTTCATTGTTATGTTCCTCACAGGAAATATATGACTGTTACTATGGCGAATACTCATCACTATTTTATGAAGATTATTCCTGGTTTGAGACGGCAGAGTGTGTACAGTCATTGCATCGGCTATTTTCTTTAACCTAATCCTTACACTACTCTGTAATTGGCCGGATTTTATGCACCGGGCAGGATAAATAAACCGCGGGTAAATCATCAGTCAGTCACCCACGGAGAGCATATAACTGTCCGGGAAAGGAGCGCTGTGAATACGTTTTTACATCAATAAACAGGCTGGCAAACGATACGAGAGATAACGCGATCCACTGAACGAAAATGAGCCGGCAACGCATCTTGCCGGCTCATGAAGGATCATTCAGTCTGAAGTTACAAAGGCCAATTCAGCGGTGTCACTTACGAAGCGTATCCTCCCCCCAGGCCACCCACTTATAAGTGGTCAGGGCTTCGAGGCCCATAGGGCCGCGGGCATGTAACTTCTGCGTACTGACAGCCACTTCTGCTCCCAGCCCGAATTGTGCACCATCGGTAAAGCGGGTACTGGCATTCACATACACTGCAGACGAATCGACTTTATTGATGAAATCTTGTGCGTTTTTCAGACTGCGGCTGAGAATACCGTCGGAGTGCTGCGTGCCGTGCTCACGAATATGAGCAACCGCGTCATCAAGAGAGGCAACCGCTTTCACATTCAGGTCCAGAGATAACCACTCATCATCATACTCGCCGGCAGCCACCGGCAGTACATCTGCCTGATAACGTCGCAGCTCAGCGATAATATTCTCATCGGCATGCAGACTAATCCCTTCGCGGGACATCCGTTGACAGAACTGAGGCAAAAACTCCGCCATGATATTTTCATGGATCAGCAGAGTTTCCAGCGAATTACAGGCGCTTGGCCGCTGCTTTTTCGCATTGACGATCACCTCCAGTGCGGCTTCTGTTTCCATCGTCTCATCGACGAACAGATGACAGACCCCGATCCCTCCGGTGATCACCGGGATGGTGGACTGTTCACGGCAAAGTTTATGCAGGCCAGCCCCGCCCCGCGGGATCAGCATATCAATGTAGCGATCCATCTTCAGCATTTCAGCCACCAGCTGGCGATCCGGATTATCAATCGCCTGGATAGCTCCTGCCGGAATACCATGCAGAGCCAGTGCGTTCTGAATTACACTGACGGTTGCAGCATTGGTTTTACAGGTTTCTTTACCACCACGTAAAATGACGGCATTACCGGTTTTCAGGCACAACGAGGCCACATCGACCGTGACATTCGGACGGGCTTCGTAAATAACCCCTACCACACCCAGTGGTACACGGCGGCGCTCAATACGCAACCCGCTGTCCAGTAAGCCACCATCAATTAACTGCCCGACCGGATCGGCCAGACGGCAAACCTGACGCACATCGTCAGCGATCCCCTTCAGACGTTCCGGGGTCAGTGTCAGACGATCCAGCAGGGCTTCACCCATCCCGTTCTCACGGGCAGTGGCCACATCCAGGGCATTGGCTTCCAGAATTACCGCAGACTCTTCTTCAAGGCGGCTGGCAATGGTCAGCAATACCTGATTTTTTTGTGCCGTGCTTAATGTTGATAACTGATATGAGGCAGCCCGTGCTGCTTTCCCCATCATTTCCAGCATGACTGCTCCTTAGCTGACAATCATATCGTCGCGATGAACGGCGACTGAACCGTATTCATACCCCAGTATTTCACTGATCTGCTGGCTGTGATGCCCGGCGATCATGCGAAGGGCATCGCTATTATATCGTGAAACACCGTGCGCGAGATCCCGCCCTTGCTGGCTACGGATAGAGATCACCTCGCCACGGGAGAAATCCCCCTCGACACAAGTGATCCCTTTAGGTAACAGCGAACTGCCCCGTTCCAGTAATGCCGCCAGAGCCCCGTCATCAATCGTGACCGCACCGGCCGGAGGTGCGCCAAAAATCCAGTGTTTACGGTTTTCCAGTTTATTTTTCTGGGCATGAAACAGCGTACCTGCCGGTTTACCGTTCAGCACTTCATTGATAAGCTCCGGCTCATTCCCGCTGGCAATAATGACATCAATACCGGCCCGGCATGCAACATCTGCTGCCTGCAATTTGGTGGCCATTCCGCCCGTACCGAGACCGGAGACACTGCCACCGGCGATCATCCGCAGTTCGTCATCAATCACATGCACATCGGTGATAAGCTCTGCCTGAGGATTACTTCTTGGATCGGCACTGAAAAGCCCGCGCTGATCGGTCAGCAGCAGCAGTTTATCCGCACCGGAAAGAATAGCGGCCAGCGCCGAAAGGTTATCGTTATCTCCCACCTTAATCTCGGCGGTTGCCACGGCATCATTTTCATTGATGACCGGGATAATGCGGTTATCAAGCAATGCATGCAGCATATCGTGCGCATTCAGGAAACGTTCACGATCTTCCATATCGGCACGAGTCAGCAGCATCTGTCCGACATGGAGCCCGTAAATACCAAACAGTTGTTCCCAGACACGGATCAACTGACTCTGACCCACGGCGGCCAGCAGCTGCTTAGAGGCGATAGTGGGGGGCAGTTCGGGGTATCCCAGATGCTCTCGCCCGGCGGCAATCGCGCCTGAGGTCACAATAACTATCCGGTGGCCGGCGTTAATCGCCTGCGAACACTGCCGGACCAGTTCCAGGATATGTGCGCGATCTAACCGGCGGGATCCCCCGGTGAGCACGCTGGTTCCCAATTTGACCACAAGGGTCTGACTGCCACTCATATTTCCTGCCATTTATATATTAAACAAACTTCCCTTTTATCAGGTGTCGCCGCGGAATCCAACCCTTTATCTGCGCTTATCAGCAGATAACGCCGGGAGGGCGATGAAATCACTGTTTTCATTTTTTTCATTAAATGGCGCTCTGTCATAAATCGTTCACTGTTCTCCAGTAAAACGAGGCTGCGCTTTCACAATTTTGAATAAAATACTTTGATAACGGGGATACCGGACAATGAAAAAAAGTACGTTAGCACTCTTATTATGCAGCCTGACGTCAGTCAGCCATGCTGCTGAAGTGTATAACAAAGACGGTAATCAGCTGGATTTCTATGGCAAGGTAAAAGCTGAACATTACATCACCGACAACAATAGCTCCGACGGAGACCAGTCTTACGCCAGGCTGGGTTTTAAGGGCCAGACCCGGATTAATGATCAGCTGACCGGCTATGGGCAGTGGGAATATCAGTACAGCCTGAAGAATTCAGAAGGCAGTGATGCCAGCAATGGTAACAAAACCCGCCTCGGTTTTGCCGGTCTCCGGAACCCGACCCTGGGTTCTATCGACTACGGCCGGAATTATGGTGTGTTATATGATGTGGAAGCCTGGACCGATATGTTCCCGGAGTTCGGCGGTGACGGTACTGCACGCTCGGATAACTATATGACTCAGCGTTCCACCGGCCTGCTAACCTGGAGAAACACCGATTTCTTCGGTCTGGTGGACGGATTACGTTTTGCCGTCCAGTATCAGGGTAAAAATGATGACAACACGGCGAACTCACGCACCGATATTACCCGCCAGAATGGTGACGGTTTCGGTGCCTCTCTCGGGTACCGGATTGCAGATACCGGGATCAGCCTGATGGGGGCCGCCACCAGCTCTGACCGTACCCAAAGTCAGGAAGCAGCCAGCTATGGTCATGGCGATAAAGCCACCTCCTGGGGGACCGGTATTAAATATGATGCGAACCAGATTTACCTGGCGGCTATCTATACCCAGACCAGCAATATGACTCCGATCAGCGGGACTAACCGCCTGACCGGGACTAAAGTCACCGGTGCGGCGAACACAGCACAAAATATTGAGCTGGTAGCACAGTATCAGTTCGAAAACGGTCTGCGTCCTTCACTGGGATATGTGCAGACGAAAGGGAAGAATATAGAGAACGGGATCGGGGACGTGGATTTAGTAAAATACATCGATGCCGGAGCCACTTACTACTTCAACAAAAATATGTCAGCGTTTGTGGACTATAAAATTAACCGCCTGAATAACGATAACCGCCTGTCACTGAATACCGATAACATTGTGGCATTAGGCCTGACATATCAGTTCTGATAACCCGAAGATAAAACAAAGGGACAGGCAAAAGCGCTGTCCCTTTGTTCATTTAATTCCCGGTCAGACCGGCTTGACCACCCCTTCTGCCGGTACCAGGGTAATATCCTGTTGTGCCAGCAGGGCTTCGAGCCGCTGAAAGAAAGCCTGCAATGTTTTTTCAACACTGGCTTTATCTTCGTCCTTTTTAACCGGCATTTCCTGCCAGTGGCCTTCTTTATCAAAAAGTCCGAACGCATAGTGATAAGCAAAATGTGTTTCTTTTGCCTCCAGCGTCAGCCACCATCCCCAGAATTCTCTTTTATCCGGTGCCGGTTTTACATTGACACAGACTGCCAGACAATCAAAAAAGAAGCGGTCAGTACCGCACTTATCCTCCCGGAGGTAAGGGCCTAACTCATGCAATCGCTTTAAAATGCGCCCCCTGGAATGTCCGCCAGGTAATGTCATAACTGATCCTCCTTAATAAGATAGGTTAATTTTTAACAAACCTGACAATAATCGCAACTTATCTTTTGAGTTGCTTTTCGAGCCAGTCACTGATTTGCTCCAGAGTGCCCGCCAGCGACTTCATGGCCGGCAACGCCGGTATACGCAAGAGTTTCCCCTGCACGGAAGAATTAACGATTAACTGAGATTCCTCCTCCGGGCTGTAGAAATCATTTTTACGGAAGGCTGATAACATCGGCACCGGGGTCCGGCGCCCCAGTAATCCCTGGTTTTTTAAGGAATAGGCGCTGATTTCCGTCGCCAGAGTCTGATTATCCCGGACATTTTTCCCCATCCTGCTGGCCAGAATATCCAGGAACATATCAGGAACTTTGCGTTGCAGTGGCTCCTGAGTCAGCAGGCAATGGACGATGGGCGAATGGCAGGCTACCGCACGGAGTAATCCGCTTTCAAGATACGCCAGGCGAACCGCAACGTTAGCACCGAAGCGTTGTCCCCATAAACCTACCCTGCGATGATCTATCCAGGGGACCTCTGCAAGCTGTTTCAAGACCTGCTGATGTAACATGCTGGTATCCTGCGTCAGCCGCCAGCGGACGCTGTAACCTACCGAAGGCATATCCAGGGTTAACATCGCCATGCCTCTCGGGGCCAGATAGTCATGGAACAGACGGAAATAGTCGAGCTGTAATGTATCCAGGCCTCCGCAGACCAGCACCGTCGGAAACGGGCCATTCCCCTGTTCCGGAAGATGCAGGAAAGCATCAACGGTTTTACCGTCATCCACGCGAAATTTTAAAGGGCGCAGTTCCCCTTTCAGGCAGGTTGTTGCCTGTTCATACGCCCGGTACGCCAGTACCCGGGCCTGATCGGCAAGCTCATCTTCGTTCAGGTGCGGATACGCCGCTATACTGAACAGATTCGCCGCATGCAGCCAGGACTGCCCGGCCAGGTCGCCCGTCTTTAACTTCGCCTTCTCCTGCCATCGGGCCGCCTGCACAGACCATTCATAAATCCAGTTACCGTTCCGGTAGCCCCGAACGGTATCCAGCAATTGTTCGTTAGTTCTGGCAAGTGTACTGGCAGCAATCCGTGATAACACCTCATTAATTTCTATCGGTGAAACTCCGCGCCAGCTCCAGAGTAAAGGCGTTAATGTCCGGTACCAGCAATGTGGCGATCGGGTATCAGGAAATGCGCCGGAACCCGGGACTCTGCCGGAAATGCGGCGGACTAATGCGGAAGTTTCAGGGTGTTCAAAGCGGGGTTTAAACAGTTCTTCACTCAGATTTTTCGTCTGCATGCTCATAACTCCGGAACCGGAAGATGATGAGTGAGTGTACCTGAAGAACGATAACGAGGGGAAAAGAAAGTAGCATCCGGTCAGGCGGATGCTACTTAAAGCTAACTCAGTCTTCTACGATAGGCGGAATATAAGCCACGCCCATGTCCCAGGGCTGTTCAATCCAGGTATTCTGAGGGATATCGATCACATAATCGTCCACTAACGGACGGCCCGCCGGTTTGGCAAAAATGGTCACAAAATGCGCTTTGGAATACATTTCGCGGATAGCTTTCGCGGTACCGCCGGTATCCACCAGGTCATCGATGACAATGAAACCTTCCCCGTCACCTTCTGCACGTTTGACGACTTTCATCTCGCGCTGATGATCATGGTCGTAACTGGAAATACAGACCGTATCGACATGACGGATCCCCAATTCACGAGCCAGCAGTGCTGCAGGAACCAGGCCACCACGGCTGACAGCAATGATGCCTGTCCACTGGTCTACCGGCAGTAAACGCCTGGCGAGGGTACGGGCATGGATCTGTAGCATATCCCAGGTGACAACGTATTTTTCGCTCATTTTTTAGGAACCCCGGCCATTAAAAAAGCCTAATTTAAGTGCAAGGTGAAAAAGTTTGCGCGGGATTATAAGGATATGATGAGCTAAAAACCAGCATCCGCTGCCTCCGGAGGCTTTTTTTCCTGCCCGGTACGTCCTCCGGCCTGTAAACAGTGGTATTCTGAATGTATGCCGAAAGCCTCTGTTTTCGCTTTTCTTAACCCTTTTCCTGCCGGTTTTTACTTTTTCCGGCGCCAGCACAGGAGACTGAATCATGTCAGAACTGTCTAAGCTCAGCCCGCAGCCTTTGTGGGATATTTTTGCAACCATCTGTTCCATCCCGCATCCCTCTTATCATGAAGAAGCTCTGGCACAACATATTCTGGCCTGGGCAAATGAGCGCGGTCTGTGGAATGAACGTGATGCCGTGGGCAATATTCTTATCCGTAAAGCGGCAACCCCGGGCATGGAAAACCGTACCCCGGTCGCACTGCAGGCTCACCTCGATATGGTGCCACAGAAAAATAATGATACCGTCCACGACTTCACCACCGACCCTATCCAGCCTTATATCGACGGTGAGTGGCTGAAAGCCCGGGGAACCACCCTGGGGGCCGATAATGGTATTGGTATGGCTTCGGCGCTGGCCGTTCTGGCCGACGACAGTGTCGAGCATGGTCCGCTGGAAGTGCTGCTGACCATGACCGAAGAAGCCGGCATGGAAGGTGCTTTCGGACTGCAGGCAAACTGGTTACAGGCCGATATTCTGATCAATACCGACTCTGAAGAAGAAGGTGAGATCTATATGGGCTGTGCCGGGGGTATTGATGCCGTCACGACACTGCCGGTACAGCGTGAACCCCTGGCGGAAGGCAGCGTTCAGGTCTCGCTGACTCTGAAAGGACTACGTGGCGGACATTCCGGTGCCAATATTCATATGGGCCTGGGTAACGCAAACAAATTATTAGCCCGTGTTCTGGTCACCCTGTCAAAAAGCGTTAATTACCAGCTACTCGGCTTTAACGGCGGTACTCTGCGTAATGCTATTCCGCGTGAAGCCGTCGCCACTGTCGCGTTCAGCCCGTCACAACAGGCAGAGTTTGAACAGGCCGTGAATGCTGCCCGTCAGTTACTGAAAAATGAAGCCGGTCCGAAGGATGAAAATGTTGTTCTGCTGACCGAAACGGCCGACAGCCAGCACGCAGCCCTGACCCGGAACAGCCGCGATACGTTTCTGCGATTACTGAATGCCACACCGAACGGCGTTGTTCGTTTTTCTGATGTCGTTCCCGGCGTTGTCGAAACCTCCCTGAACGTCGGTATCGTCAGCCTGAATGATTCTCATGCTGAAATCCTGAGCCTGATCCGTTCACTGATTGATAGCGGAAAAGAGTACGTTGTCGATACACTGACATCGCTGGGTGAGCTTGCCGGTGCCACGACTGAAGCTTCAGGCAGCTACCCGGGCTGGGAACCGGATAAAGATTCACCGATTATGGCCAGAACCCGTGAAATTTATCAGTCTCTGTTCGGTAAAATGCCCGATATCCAGGTGATCCACGCAGGTCTGGAATGCGGGTTATTTAAAAAACCGTACCCGCACTTAGATATGGTGTCTATCGGACCGACCATCACCGGGCCACACTCCCCGGATGAACAGGTACATATCGGCAGTGTTGATCTTTACTGGAAGTTACTGACCGGACTATTGAAAGAAGTTCCTGTCAAATAACGGTCCCGTTCCTCTCAGAAAACCAGAGCCCTGTGCTCTGGTTTTTTTCATCCCGGCCTTCATCCGCTTCCGACCTTCCGTAACGCACTAAGTATCACGACAGATCAGGACGTCAGAATTTATCGCTATATCTTTAGTTCAGTGCAACGTCTTAAACTGCTACGTTAGCCATCACCGGGGTTTTCGACTTATATAGACAGACTTCTGGATGGCTAAATGTCTTTTATGGTAGCTTATGCCCCCTGCCTGCCCGATGATAAGGGCAACAGAAGCCCGCCAGGGAAATTTCCGTAGCAATAACTAACCAGGTAGTGACATAACTATGGCTGAAGCTCATCGCCTCGAGATGCGCAATATCTCGATTAATTTTGCCGGGTTCGCCGCACTGGATAATGTCGATTTTTCTATTGAAGGCCATTCAGTGCATGCACTGACCGGCGCTAACGGAGCCGGAAAGTCGACCCTGATGGCAGTATTGTCAGGAGCCCATCACCATTACCAGGGCGAAATCCTGATGGACGGGCAGCCCCTGAACATCCGCAGTCCGCGTCAGGCAAAAAGTGCCGGGATCCATCTGGTACAGCAGGAAGTGGATAACGGATTAGTGCCTGCGCTCAGTGTTGCTGAAAACATCATGCTGGACAGTATGGCGGATGCCGGTCATCTCTATCGACGAAAAGAGGTCTATCGCAAGGCTGCGGCCTTACTGGAACAACTGAATGTCACCCTCGATCTGCGTCAGCCGGTTGAGCGATGCTCACTGGCAGAAAAACAGCAGATTTTACTGGCCAGGGCGCTTTCCCATGATTGTCGTTTCCTGATCCTGGATGAACCGACGGCACCGCTGGACCAGCATGAAAGCGAGCAGTTATTCCGGGTCGTACGTCATCTGCAGCAACAGGGGATCGGGATCGTGTTTATTTCTCACCGTATTCACGAACTGAAAAGTATCTGTGACCAGCTGACGGTTCTGCGGGATGGGAAATTAATCGGGACCTGCCCGATGAATGCCCTGAGCGGGGAGCAGATCGTCGAGAAGATGACAGGCCATACCCTGACCGACCTGTACCCTCCGCGCCGCCCTCCTCATACTGCAGAAGAATTACTCAGGGTTGAAGGCTTACATGACCACAAGCTGCTGCAGGATATCGACCTGACATTACATAAAGGGGAGATTCTGGGTATCGCGGGGCTGGCCGGGGCCGGTAAAACTGAGCTGTGTAAGGCGTTGTTCGGGGCCACTAAAAGCCGCCTGAAAACCGGTCGTCTGCACGGGAAACCCTGGAAACCCAAATCGCCTTATCATTCGGTCACGGCAGGGATCGCGCTGGTGCCCGAAGAACGCCGGAAAGAAGGTATTTTTATTGATGAAAATATTGCCATGAATCTTTCCGCTGCTGCCGATGATCGTTTTTCCCGCTATGGCTTCTTCAGCGTGAGGCAGTCGGTGAAATGGGCACAGGAGATCATTGGTAAATTATCCGTTCGCAGCCGCGGTCCTGAGCAGGTATTACGTCGTCTTTCCGGCGGTAATCAGCAGAAGGTCGCCATCGGAAAATGGCTGGCCAGCGGATCTGACCTTTTAATTTTCGATGAGCCGACCAAAGGTGTCGACGTTAAAGCGAAGTCGGATCTCTTCCTGCTGGTGGATGAACTTGCCAGGGAAGGTAAAGGCATTATTTATGCGTCCGGTGAGTTTGCCGAACTGGTCGGGCTGTGTGACCGTATTTGTGTTTTGTGGGATGGCAGGATTGTCGCCGAAATAGACGGCAAACAGGCCAGCGAAGAATTATTATTGCTTTATTCAACCGGAGGTACCCCTGCGTGAGCAGCAACCCTAACTCGTTAACTTCATCCCCGGCATGGCATCACCGGTTATTCGATTTCCTGTATAAGTGGGGCATGCTGCTGACCGTTGTACTGCTTCTGGCTGGCTTCGGGCTGACCGCCGATGGCTTTCTGGAACCCGATAATCTGCTGAACATTCTGCGCTCTATCGCTATTGTAACGGTGATCGCGATGGCGGTAGCAATCTCGCTGACCGTCGGTGGCTTTGACCTTTCCGTGGGATCCACCGCTTCACTGGCAAATACGCTGGTGATCTCGATGTTTGTCTGGCATGGCTATGGCACGGCGACGGCAATCATTATCACCCTGGCGCTTTGTCTGCTGGTCGGACTGTTCAATAGTTTCCTGATTGTTGTGCTGCGAATTCCGGATATGCTGGCCACACTGGCGACCCTGTTTGTTGTCCAGGGGGTCGCAATGACTTACAGCTTTGGGGGGTCGATTACCCAGAATATGGTGATGCCGAGCGGTGATATGGCTGAAGGGATCATTCCGGCGAATTTTAACTGGCTGGGCGAGATCCCGGGGATCGTGATCATTATGCTGGTGGTGACGATCCTGACACAGATTGGCCTCTCTCTGACCAAACACGGTCGCAGAATGTATGCGCTCGGCGGAAACCCTGAAGCGGCCCGCTTATCCGGGATCCGTACGACCCGCTATCGGGTCATCGCCTATCTGCTGGCCTCTTTACTGGCAGGGTTAGGCGGGATCCTGCTGGCCTCAAGAATTGGATCGTCACAGGTCAATGCCGGCAGTGGTTATCTGATGGATGCGGTGGCGGCCGCCTGGATTGGCCTGTCACTGGCAGGTTCCGGTAAGCCGAATGCACTGGGGACTCTGATTGGCGCCATTATCCTGGGCGTATTACAGAATGGTCTGGTGATGCTGTCCGTGCCTTACTACGCCATGGATATCATTAAGGGGCTGGTACTTGCGCTGGCCCTGGCGTTGACCTACTTCCGGGGACGACAAGCCTGATCCCCGCCGGGAAGCGCCTCAGTCTTCCCGGTCTGTCACCGGACGTGCCGCCCTGTGGCCGTCCGGCATATCCTTGCCCCTGACGGTATTCTCCGCCCGCAAGCACAACCTGCCCTGTTGACGCCTGATACAGAAAGGGCTCCGGCGATGGCCTATAGCAGGGTCAGTCACAACGTTAGCTGTAATTGCCGCCCGGTGTCCGGTTCCGGTAAGGTCACATGTAATCCCACCAGCCTCACCCCTCTGCCTGCCCGGCGTTGCTGCCAGGTTTCATAGGCGATCGTCAGCAGGTCTTCTTTATTCAGAACAGACCAGACATGCTCACGGGTGGTTTGCTGAAAGTCGGAAAACCGGAGCTTCACACCCTGACGCAGTATCCGCAGATCCGGTCGGACATTCCTCAGACGTCTTTCCAGTTCGGGATAGAGTCTCTCCAGCACCTCCAGGCATTGCTCCCACTGATCAATGTCCTGTGCCAGCGTGGTTTCAACACCGACCGATTTACGTAGCCGGTCAACCACGATTTCGCGTTCATCAATACCGTGGCTTCGTTCCCATAACGCCCTGCCAAACTTGCCGAACCGTTTCAGAAGCAGGGCCAGGTCGGTCTGCCGGACATCCGCACAGGTCTTCAGCCCCATATCAGCAAGCTTTCTGGCAGAAACCTGGCCAACGCCAGGAATTTTCTCCAGAGCCAGGCTATAAACGAAGTTATCCATACCGGCCGGCGTGATCACATACTGACCGTCCGGCTTATTCAGATCAGAGGCGATTTTCGCCAGAAATTTCACCGGAGCAATACCGGCAGAAGCGGTCAGTTTCAATTCCTGACGGATGGCCTGACGAATATCCTCCGCAATCAGCGTGGCTGACCCGCGAAAGTGCGTGCAATGGGTGACATCCAGATAGGCTTCATCCAGAGAGAGCGGCTCAATCAGTGAGGTATAGCGCGAAAATATCTGCCGGAGATGGGCCGACACATCTTTATAGACATCAAAACGCCCGGGCACTAAGGTCAGGGAGGGACAAAGTTTCAGTGCGGTCGCGGTCGGCATGGCACTGCGCACACCATATTGCCGGGCAAGGTAGTTTGCCGTACTGATAACTCCCCGTCGCTCACGACTGCCACCGATGGCCAGGGGGATGTCGCGTAACGACGGGTTATCCCGCATTTCGACCGCAGCATAAAAACAGTCCATATCGACATGAATGATTTTACGCATGGGTGACGGCTCCGCAGAAAAGAAACATCAATACTGTATAAATAATCAGTGTAAAGATCAATCACGGTGAAGTACCGTTACGGACGCCCCCTCCTTTTGTATGGAGGGTCACTATCACAGAGCGTAACTGATAAATATCTTCACCGTTCTCTTGCTAAAAAGACAGACAGTGCTAATGTTGCGCTGAGTCTTCGCCGCACCGTGGATATCTGCACGATAAACGAAGTTACGTTCTTTTCCACCCTCATTTTCAAGGTATTTGCAGCATGCGTAAAATCGCACTCTTACTTGCGATGTTTTTACTCCCGGCATATTGTCTGGCCGCGTCTCAGAACTCCGTCAGCCTGTTGCCCCCCGTGAGTAAACCGCTCACTCAGCAGCTTTTGGGGACGCCGGTATTTATTCAGATCTTTAAGGAAGAACGGACACTCGATTTATACGGTAAAGTCGGTAACGAATACCGTTTACTGAACAGTTTCAAAATCTGTAAGTTTTCCGGCGGGCTGGGTCCGAAACGCGTGGAGGGTGATTTTAAAAGCCCGGAAGGGTTTTACTCAGTAAAGCTGGATCAGCTGAATCCCGACAGCCATTTTTACCGGGCCATCAACATCGGCTTTCCGAACCAGTATGATCGCGACAATGGTTACAGCGGTAAATATCTGATGATCCATGGTAACTGTGTGTCGATTGGCTGTTATGCCATGACCAACGCCTATATGGAGCAGATTTATGACTTTGTGAATGCCGCCCTGCGCAATGGGCAGTCCGAAGTTGAAGTGGATATTTTTCCGTTCCGTATGACAGCACAAAATATGCAGCGGCATCAGGATTCAGCGTATTACAGTTTCTGGCAACAGCTGAAACCGGGCTACGACTACTTCCTGCAACATCAACAGCCGCCTTCAGTGACGGTAGAAAACGGCCGGTATGTGGTTCGAAAAAATCCGTTCAGCGGCAACAGTGAGACTGACTCAAAGACCTTACTGACGCTCACCAAGACAAAATAATACCCACTCTCCTGGCACAATTTTGTGCCAGGTTTCATTGCCGGTTAATGGCTGTGTCGCCACCACACTGACGATGTCCTGAGGTGTCGTGTGCTGCTGAAAATCAATTTCAACATCCTGATCCAGTAAGGTGGCTTTACCAAAGGGCGCACGCCGGGTGATCCAGTGAAGATGAGTGGAACAATATGCCATCAGATAACGGCCGTCTGACAGCAGCATATTAAAGACCCCTTTCTCTTTCAGCTCCGCCGCCAGTGTCGCAATATAACGGAACATCGCCGGCCAGTCTTCCGGAGGCTCCGGATAACGCGTGGCCAGTTTATGCAGGATCCAGCAAAAAGCTTTTTCACTGTCGGTTTCCCCGACCGGCCGGAAGGACCCCGTATCCAGGTCCTCATAGTCACTGAGTTGCCCGTTATGAGCATAAGTCCAGTGACGCCCCCAGAGCTCACGGGTGAAAGGATGAGTATTTTCCAGCGAGACATTTCCGCGATTTGCCTGACGAATATGCGCCACTACGGAATGTGATTTGATAGGATATTCCTGCACCAGTCTGGCTATCGGCGAGTGAATACTGGGAAGCGGGTCTTTAAAAGTGCGGCACCCTTTACCTTCATAAAAAGTAATACCCCAGCCATCTTTGTGCGGCCCGGTGCCTCCCCCGCGCTGCACGAGCCCGGAAAAACTGAAACAGATATCCGTCGGTATGTTGGCGCTCATCCCGAGCAATTCACACATCAGTTATCACCTCTCACAATCCCATGGTCCGGCGTTTTTAGCCGTAATAACCCAAAGAAATAACACGCAGTCAGCGGTCTGGCAAGTCACCATAGCCCGCCAGCCCGCGTATTTTTCGGGAAAGGTATGCGCTGATTATTTTTCCATCTCTTTTTCGATCAGCAAAATCAAAATATGAATAATTTTAATGTGTATTTCCTGGATCCGATCAGCAAAACCAAAATGCGGGACACGAATTTCCACATCGGCACTGCCGGCCATTTTGCCGCCATCTTTTCCGGTCAGGGTGATCACTTTCATCCCCCGGCTGCGGGCAGCCTCAATCGCTTTAATAATATTGGCGGAGTTTCCGGAGGTGGAAATACCTAACAGCACATCCCCCTGGCGACCGACGGCTTCGGTATACCGGGAAAAAACATAATCATAGCCGAAGTCATTACTGACGCAGGAAATATGACTGACATCCGAAATCGCAATCGCCGGATACCCCGGGCGGTTCTCACGGTAGCGTCCGGTCAGTTCTTCAGCGAAATGCATTGCATCACAGTGAGAACCACCATTGCCGCAAGAGAGTACCTTTCCGCCAGCTTTGAAACTGTCAGCCAGCAGCGTCGCCGCCTGCTGAATGGCATGAATATTGTTTTCATCTTTCAGGAAGGCATTAAGCGTTTCTGCGGCTTCATTCAGTTCTGAACGAATAATATCCTGGTACATAGGGGATGTCCTTACATCGGAAAATTAACGCCGCCAGTGTAGCCCAATCGTCGGGCAGCGCAAGCCTCTGTCACAGGATCCTGCACACTGTGTTATACGGATCCCGTCTTAACCCTGAAATATTCCCCGTTCCCCCCTGTTTCAGGGTTTGTCGGGTCTTAGTCTGTCCGGTATGCGTTCGTGGCAGTGAGCCATAGCGGAAGCCCACGTGGCAGCGTTATCACGATGGGATGACGGGCAGGTAAACGAAGGCTGTTGCTTCAGACGTATCTGCGTCTGTGCCAGTGTTCTGTTACGGGGTCATGCCACGAGTGTGGCATGACCTGCTGATCAGGCTACCTGACGGATTCGGGCGACGAGTGATTCGGCATCACTGATATGGCCTGCTGCCAGAATCAGAGTACGTCCCAGCGTGATGGCATGGCGCAGACAGTCGGTGCGCATCATATCGTCTTCAATGTGACTGATATCGGCAACATGAGACATGCCGACCGTACGGCGGATCAATTCAGTCCCGCAGAACCCGATAGCATCACACCAGACTTTCTGCAGAAACTTCTGTGCATACCCCGGCACCGCCAGCGCAACATCGCGGGTGGACTGCTGGCTGCGTGTCAGGAATTCATCACTGAAGGTCTGCCACAACGTAATGATCTCAGCCAGACGCTGGTCCCTGGCTTCCGCCGCTTCTCTCGGGGCCAGCAGGCCGGGGACGCCGCAGTAGTTCAGCAGTAAATTCCCCATCGCGGTGCCGAGGTCAAAGCCCATCGGACCGTAATAACCGAATTCCGCATCGATGGCTTTCAGTCCGCTGTCGGTCACAAAAACCGAGCCGGTGTGAATATCTCCGTGCAGCAGGGCTTCAGCATGGGTCAGAAAACGGTGTTTCAGTTCCGCAACGGCAATGCGCAATTCAGCATCTTCCCGCAGTGAGGCCACTAACGGTTCGAGAGCCTGCGGATAATCATTACGCGGATGCTCAATGTAAGGATCGTTAAAGAACAAATCCTCGGTAATTTCGCACATTTCCGTATTGATAAAGCGTGCGACCTGCGCCTTTTTTTCATGAGGATGCAGGGCGAAATCAGAGGTAGAAAACAGGACACTGGCCAGGTAATGCCCCAGTTGCCGGGCAGCCTGCGGATAGGATTTACCCGCCACCAGCTCCCCTCGCCAGATGTGATATTCAGAGAGGTCTTCCATCACCATCACCGCCAGGCTGGCATCAAGATGGGTCACACGGACCGTATGCTCAGGACTGTATTTATAATGCTCAATCAGCGTTTCTGCTTCCAGCCGGGCACGGTCAAGGGTCAGCGGCCAGGACTCACCGACACAACGCACATAAGGAAGGGCCTGTTTGACAATGACACGACTTTTACCTTGCTGATCCAGAATTTTAAACACCAGATTCAGGTTACCGTCCCCCACTTCCAGCGCTTCTGTCAGTTGTTCCGGATTTTCCAGCCCGGAAAACTGCCTGGCGTATTCCACAGCATCTGTGGCGGTGAAGGTTCGGTATTGTGACATTGCCTTTTCCTCTCTTATTATTCTCTGCGCCTGAGCCTTTCAGACGTCTACACTTCTATTCTGCCCCGCATATTGGCATACTATTCCTCAGTGAAGCAACCCGGAAATAATATTGATGCAAACTCTGCAAACGACCAGCCTGAAAATTATTGATAACCAGCTCTGGATCCTTGACCAGCAGGCCCTTCCGCAACAAAAAAACTGGCTCAGTGCCGGCAGTACCGACGCGCTTGTCAGCCATATCCATGCCTTACGTGTCAGGGGAGCGCCACTGATTGGCCTTTCGGCTTCACTCCTGCTGGCCCTGCAGGCTGAGCAGGGAATGTCACGTGCCGACCTTCAGGACTCATTACTCACGCTACGGGCAGCCCGTCCGACGGCCGTGAATCTGATGAATAATCTGGACAGAATGCAGGAAGCGCTGGCGGCAGAAGACTATGTCACCGCACTGGTCCGTGAGGCATTGCGTCTGGTCGATGAAGACAGGCAGCTTTGTGACAATATCGCGCAGGCCGGCACGCCGCTGATCACCGCGGGCAGCCGTATTCTGACGCACTGTAATACCGGAGGCCTGGCTACGGCCGGCGTCGGTACCGCACTGGGCGTAATTACCCGTGGCTGGCAACAGGGGAAAGTGGCCCATGTCTGGGTAGGTGAAACCCGTCCTCTGCTGCAGGGCGGACGCCTGACGGCCTGGGAACTGTCGGAATCCGGTATTCCCTGCCAGCTGATCACCGATAGCATGGCTGCGGCACTGATGGCCGACGGACAGGTCGATGCTATCTGGGTCGGTGCTGACCGGATTGCGGCAAACGGCGATGTGGCCAATAAAATCGGCACTTACAGCCTGGCGGTACTGGCCCGCTATCATGGGATCCCGTTTTACGTGGCTGCCCCGCACACCACTCTGGATCGTCACTGTCCGTCAGGAAAAGATATTCCGATAGAGCAAAGAGCGGCCGCGGAAGTGACCGGTGTTGCCGGCAGTTTCGGGGCCGTACAATGGGCACCGGAGAATATCCGGGTCCATAATCCGGCCTTTGATGTCACCCCTGCGGCGCTGATCAGTGGCTGGGTACTGGATACCGGGCTTATCACGCCGGAGCAGGTGGCCGAAGGCATTTTCCGGCCACAGACGGCCTGAACCCGGTCAATCCCGGTCAGGCCAGCCGGGGGTAACTTTCGGCAATCGGATCGCCGGTAAAGCGGGCGATCCAGCCTTCCGGATTATCAAAAATGCGGATAGCCGTGAAGTTGGGTTCCGATCCCATATCGAACCAGTGAGGCGTGCCTGCCGGGACCGAGATCAGATCATTTTTCTCACACAGGATCTGATACACGTGCCCGTCCAGATGCAGGCAAAACAACCCTGCCCCTTCGACAAAAAAGCGCACCTCGTCCTCACCGTGGGTGTGCTCAGAGAGAAATTTTTCGCGTAATGCCTGTTTCTCCGGATGGCTGGCACGCATGCTGATCACATCCCAGCTCTGGTAACCTTTTTCTGCCACCAGTTTATCAATCGCATGCTGATAGGCCTCAAGTACCGTCTCCGGCGTCGGGTCGGCCCCTAAATCACGGTCGGCCGCCCAGCGCTCAAAACGGACATCCTGTTGCGCCAGTTTTTCACGGATCTGCGCGGCATCTTCACTCTGCCAGATCGGCTGGCTGGCGTCTTTATCGCTAAAAATCGTTAATGCACTCATTTCAGAAGGTCTCCGGTGTAATCTGTTCAAAACTGCTCACCGCCGGATGTACGCTTTCCGGGTCAGCCTCTCCGCGGATCAGCTGAACGGTTTTCCAGCCCGCCGCGCGTGCGGCATCCAGTTCCTGATGAATATCCGATAAAAACAGTAAGTCTTCGCCCGGCAGCCCCAGCTTACCGGCGATATTCCGGTAGGATTGCTCTTCCCGCTTGGCACCGACATGGGTATCAAAATAGTCGCTGAAGACCCCGGTAATATCCCCGGCATCGCTGTAACCGAACAGCAGTTTCTGTGCGGCCACGGAACCCGAGGAATAGACACATAGGGTCAGCCCCTGAGCCTGCCATTGTTTCAGGGCCGGTAAAACGTCCGGATAGAGGTGCCCGGTAAAATTCCCGTTAACGTAGCCGTCCTGCCAGATCATGCCCTGCAGGGCTTTCAGGGCAGTGGACTTACGGTCTTCATCCATAAACCGGTATAACGCTTCGATCAGCTGATCCGTACCGGCCTCCGGCTGAGCCAGTTCCTGGCGTAAACTCTCCAGCGCCTGAGACACTTCCGGTGCCTGTGCATTTTTACGGATATAGCTTTCCAGATGCTGACGTGCATAAGGAAACAGCACCTGGTGTACAAAGCGGATATCACTGGTCGTGCCTTCAATATCCGTCACAATTGCTCGAATCATTCTACCTCCGCAGCACAGCTGCCTGATATTTGCAGTAAAAACATGATTATTTCAGGATCTGCCGGCTGTTTGTCTGTTTAGCCATCTAAGTGTCTTGATTGCCAAATATTACCATCCTGTTTATAGTGGCATCAATAAAGGCTTTGGTCACACACACGATTTATCTCTTAATACAGATAGCCGTCGATAAGGCAGAGTAATAATGACGCAGCATACTTTCACTCCCGACAGTAAACTTCCGGCCCTGGGCACCACTATCTTCAGTCAGATGAGTGCGCTGGCACAAGAATATCAGGCAATTAACCTGTCACAGGGCTTCCCTGACTTTGATGGCCCGGAATACCTGCAACAGCAACTGGCCTGGCATGTCAGTCAGGGGGCCAACCAGTATGCACCGATGACCGGTGTTCAGCCACTTCGCGAAGCCATCGCTGAAAAAACACAGCGTTGCTATGGTTATACGCCGGATGTGAACACCGATATTACCGTCACTGCGGGTGCCACCGAAGCACTGTTTGCGGCCATTACGGCGCTGGTCAGGCCGGGTGATGAAGTGATCTGCTTTGACCCGAGTTATGACAGTTATGCGCCTGCCGTGGCACTTTCCGGCGGTGTACTGAAACGTATTGCCCTGCAGCCCCCGGCCTTTCGCCCTGACTGGCAGGCCTTTTCTGAATTACTGTCGGATAAAACACGCCTGGTTATCCTCAATACACCACATAATCCGACGGCAACCGTCTGGCAGGCTGCCGATTTTGATGCACTCTGGCAGGCTATCGGCCAGCAGGAAACCTATGTCCTGAGCGATGAAGTCTACGAACACATCTGTTTTGCTGAAGGGGGACACTTCAGTATTCTGCAGCATCCGCAATTGCGGGAACGCGGGATTGCCGTTTCCTCCTTCGGGAAAACGTATCATATGACCGGCTGGAAAGTGGGTTACTGTGTGGCACCGGCGGCGATCTCCGCCGAAATCCGTAAGGTTCACCAGTACCTGACCTTTGCCGTCAATACCCCGGCACAGCTGGCGCTGGCGGATATGCTGCGTAAAGAACCGGAGCATTATCTCGACCTGCCGGCATTCTACCGCCAGCGTCGTGACTTCCTGATCAATGCCTTACAGGAGAGCCGTTTCCGGGTCTTGCCTTGTGAAGGTACCTACTTCCTGTTACTGGATTACAGCGCGATTTCAGATCTGGATGATGTCAGCTTCTGTCAGTGGCTGACCAAAGAAGTCGGTGTGGCGGCGATCCCGCTGTCCGTGTTTTGTGACGGTGAATTTCCGCATAAGCTGATCCGTCTCTGTTTTGCCAAACAGGAGCCGACTCTGCAGGCTGCCGCGGAGCGCTTATGCCGGATTTAAAGATTAGCTTACTTCAGCAGCCTCTGGTCTGGATGGACGGGGAGGCCAATTTACGTCATTTCGGGCAGGTACTGGAGACCGTCCCCGACAGTGATCTGATCCTGTTACCGGAGATGTTTACCACCGGTTTTGCCATGGAGGCTGCCCGGTCTTCGCTACCGGAATCCATCGTCATTGAATGGCTGTCGGCGCAGGCGAAAAAGTATGACGCGCTGGCCGGTGGCAGTGTGGCACTGCAAACGGATCAGGGCGCGGTTAACCGTTTTCTGCTGGTCACTCCTGCAGGTGAAGTACATCGTTACGATAAACGCCATCTGTTCAGAATGGGTGAGGAACATCACCATTACGAGGCGGGCCGTGAACGGGTCATTATCGAGTGGCGGGGATGGCGAATTCTTCCGCAGATCTGCTATGACCTGCGCTTCCCGGTGTTTTCGCGGAACCGGAATGATTACGACCTGGCTCTGTATATCGCCAGCTGGCCGGCGGCACGCAGCGCACACTGGCAGGCACTCCTGCTGGCCAGGGCGATTGAAAACCAGACGTATATCGCGGGATGTAACCGCGTCGGCCAGGACGCTAACGCATTGAGCTACAGTGGTGATAGCCGCATTATCAGCCCGACCGGCGAGTTGCTGGCGACCGCTGCCGCGGATGCGGCGGAAGTTATCTCAGCCACTCTCTCTCTGGAAGAACTTCAGGCTTACCGTCAGCGCTTCCCGGCCTGGCGTGATGCGGACAGCTTTACCCTGGAATAACCGCCGTGATAGCGGGCGGTGTGACTGCCCGCCATCACAACCAGGGGGTTAACTTCCCCGATAGGTCGACCATGACCAGGGGGTGATCAGAAACGGCAGATGGTAGTGACTGCCGGCTTCCGGGATCACAAAATCAATCTGTGCCGTCAGATACAGCGACTGCCGCCCGGCTATCGCAAAATAATCCCCGATTTCGGCGGTCAGCCGGTAATGCCCCGGAGTCACCGGTTCCGGTGTCAGGTTTTTCAGACGCCCGTCATCGTCCGTCTTACCCTGCGCCAGTTCAGCCCAGCCTTCTGTCGATTGCTGCTCAAGCGTAATGCGGACGTCACGGGCAGGTTTACCCAGCGCCGTATCCAGAATATGTGTGGTGATGGTACTCATGACAATACCTCCTGTAATCGCAATAACGTAATTTCACGTAATTGCGCCAGGGTTTCCCCCAGCTCTTCACTGTCATCATTATGCAGACGCCGGCGGAGTTGCTCCAGAATATCCTGCGGCGTCCGTCCTTTGGCACGGATCAGAAAAATACGGCCAAAACGTGCTTCATACGCCTGGTTTCCCTCGGCCATCGCCTGCCTGACCTGGCTATCTGCCGTCAGTACCGCTGCCTGCTCACTGCGGGAGGCCTGCTGATGTGCCTGCTGACCTGTGGCTCTTTCGCCAATCCGTGGGTGAGCGCTGAACGCCTGAGCTAATTCGGTCTGCTGCCACTGCCGGGATAATCCGTCGGCATAGTCCAGCGCCTGTTGTACCGACAGGAAAGGACGGGCAGCCACCAGTTGCTGTTGCCAGGAGGGGATCGCCACACAGCTTTCAATGGCCGCCCTCGCCTCTGAGGGCGACAACTGATTAAACTGCTCAATATTCATCAGACGTTCTCCGCATTACGTGAGTTCCCGCTAATGGCCGAATCCGCCACCTTAATAATAGCCTGTAAATACGCCTGTATGGCCAGCGATACATCCTCCGTGGTTACCGACTCCTCCGGATGATGACTAATCCCCCCGGCACAGCGGACGAACAACATCGCCACAGGCCAGCACTCTGCAATAGCAATGGCGTCGTGTCCGGCTCCGCTGGGCAGCAGGAGCGACTGCCCCTGAATCTCAGTGACCGCTTCACTGAAAGCATCACGCAGTGCCGGATCGCAGGTCGTTGCCTGAATGCCATAATACTCTTCTGCGCGGAATGACAGTCCCCGCCGCGCCGCGATCTGCTCACCTTCCTGCAACAGCGTGGCCAGCAGTTCTGCCAGCGGGCCATCTTCCGGCCCGCGGATATCCAGAGAAAGCCTGACGTCGCCCGGGATCACATTCACCGCTCCCGGTTCACAGGTCAGGGTCCCGACCGTTGCGACTAATAACGGATCGGCCTCACACGTCACCCGTTCAATAAAGATCATCCACTCCGCCGCCGCGGCCAGAGCATCCTTCCGGTGAGTCATCGGGACGGTGCCGGCATGGCCCGCCATCCCGGTAAAGGAACAGTTCAGGCGACGTGCGCCGTTGATCGCCGTCACCACCCCCAGTGCCAGTCCGGCCTCTTCCAGACAGGGTCCCTGCTCGATATGTAACTCAAGATAGGCGATAAAGGCGTCCCGGCGTCGGGTGGCCTGTGCAATAGTCTCCGCCTGCAGGCCGACAGACTGCATCGCCTGCGCGACAGTGATCCCTTCACTGTCCGGCTGTGCCGTCCAGCTATCAGGCCAGCGTCCGGTAATGCCTTTGCTACCCAGCAGCGTGATCCCGAAACGCGTCCCTTCCTCATCGGCAAAACCGATAATTTCAATGGCGACCGGCAGACGGATTTGCTGCTCATTCAGCCAGCTGACGGTTTCTATCGCCGTCAGTACCCCCAGCGGCCCGTCGTATTTTCCCGCATTACGCACGCTGTCCAGATGGGATCCCAGTAAGATTGCCGGGGCATCCGGTGTCTGCCCTTCATAACGCCCGCAGATATTCCCGACCTCATCCTGCCAGACCGCCATCCCCGCTTCTTTCATCCACTGACCGGTCAGATGATTAGCACGGAGATGCTCCGCCGAGAGATACACCCGGGTCAGTTGTCCTTCGGTTTCACTGATCTCAGCCAGAGAATCACAGCGGGCCATCGCCCGCTCCCCGGCCTGTTGCGCCTGCCGGACGCTCATTTTATTCTGCATGAGGTGCTTCCGTCAGATAGTGATCCCACGCGGCCTGCATCGCAGCCCCCTGACGGGTGATAAAGCCGAGGCGATTCAGTACCGCTTCGAGAGCGGTCAGGGTTTGCAGGACGCATTGTTTACGCGCGTTATAGCCCATGGTGCCGATACGCCAGACTTTGCCATGTAACGGTCCGAATGAGGTGCCGATCTCGATCCCGAAGTCGTTCAGCATCATGCTACGCACCTGATCGCCATTGACCTGTGCAGGGATCATCACGCCCAGCACATTATTCATTTTATGACGGACATCGCCAAAGACCGTAAGCCCCATGGCCCGGATCCCCTGCAGCATCGCATCACCATGCAGCTTATGTCGGGCAATCCCCTCGTCGATCCCTTCCTGCAGAAGGATGCGCGCACATTCGCGGGCGGCAAATAATGCACTGGTCGCTTCCGTATGGTGGTTTAACCGTTCCGCACCCCAGTAATCCATGATCATGCCCAGATCAAAATAGTTGGAATAGATCATTTCATCCTCACCCTGCTGGTGAGCGTCCGTGCGGATCCCCTGTTCAACACGTCTGCGTCGTCTGATCACCTCTGTCATTTGTGCGCTGAGGGTGACCGGTGACGTGCCCGAAGGCCCGCCCAGGCATTTCTGCATCCCGGCCGATACGGCATCCAGTCCCCAGGCATCCGTCTCCAGCGCATTTCCGCCCAGCGAGGCGGTCGCATCTGTATAGAACAACACGCCATACCGACGGCAGATTTCACCGAGTTCCGCCAGCGGCTGTAACATCGTGGTCGATGTATCACCCTGTACCGTCAGTAACAGACGCGGTTTAATACGGCGAACGGCATCTTCAATCTGATCTGCCGTGAACACCTCTCCCCATGGAACGTCAATGGTGTGCACTTCTGCACGGCAGCGATGTGCGATTTCACATAACAGGTGTCCGAAGCGCCCGAACACGGGGACCAGCACTTTGTCGCCCGGTTTAATGGCGGATAACAGAATCGCTTCAATTCCGGCACGGGAGGTCCCGTTAACCAGCAGTGTCCACTGATTTTGGGTACAAAAGACCCCGCGGTACAGTGCCATCACCTCATTCATGTAGCCGGTCATGGCGGGATCATATTGTCCGATCAGTTGACTGGACATCGCCCGCAGTACCCGCGGATCGGCATTGATCGGACCGGGGCCCATCAGTAATCGTTGGGGCGGATTGATAGAGGAAATCTGGCTGAGATCCATAATGCGTTCCTTAAAAAGAGTGATTACAAACGAACCGTAGAGATGAACTGTTTGAGTTCTGCGGTCTGCGGGTGAGTAAAGAAGGTTTTGCTGTCCCCCTGTTCACGGACTTTCCCCTGATGCATAAACACCACCCGATCCCCGACCTCTCGCGCAAAATTCATTTCATGCGTCACCAGAATCAGGGTCATGCCATCAGCAGCCAGTTGTTCCAGTACCCGCAACACCTCCCCGACAAGCTCGGGGTCCAGTGCAGAGGTAATTTCGTCACACAGCAATACCTTCGGTTGCATCGCCAGTGCCCTGGCAATGGCAACACGCTGCTGTTGTCCGCCGGAAAGGCTGGCCGGTGAATAGTTCAGTCGCTCTCCCAGCCCGACTTTCTCCAGCATACGGGCGGCCAGATCCCGGCTCTCTGCCCGACTTTTTTTGAGTACCAGCCGCGGGGCCAGCATGACATTTTCCAGTGCTGTCATATGAGGGAACAGATTAAAGCTCTGGAAAACCATGCCAATGGATTGGCTGATCGTTTTGGCCTGACTGTCACTGGAGGTGATAGTCATGCCGCCCAGTTTAATACTGCCTTCCTGATAGCTCTCAAGGCCGTTAATACAGCGCAACAAGGTACTTTTTCCTGAACCGCTACGCCCGATGATAGACACCACTTCACCGGCATCGATATCAAGATCGATCCCTTTCAGAACATGGTTATCACCGTAGAATTTCTGCATCTGATTAATGGTGATGAGAGGCATCGAATTTCTTCTCCAGATAGAGGCTGTAACGGGACAGCGGATAACACAAAATAAAATACCCCAGGGCTACCAAAGCAAAGACCTTGAACGGCTCAAAAGTCACGTTAGTCAGCATGGTGCCGGCTTTGGTCAGTTCGACGAAGCCGATAATGGAAGCCAGCGCGGTGCCTTTAATGACCTGCACGGCGAACCCGACGGTCGGTGCCAGGGCCACGCGGAATGCCTGAGGGGCAACAACATGGATAAGCGTTTGCGTAAAAGTGAGTCCGACACAGCGGGAGGCTTCCCACTGCCCTTTCGGCAGCGAGCGGATGCTCCCGTACCAGATATCCAGCAAATACGCACTGGTGTATAAGGTCAGCGCCACAGAAGCGGCCGTCCAGGCCGAGACATCGATCCCGAATAACGCCACACCAAAAAACGCCAGGAAAAGCTGCATCAGCAGCGGGGTGCCCTGGAACAGTCCGCAATAGGCACGTACCAGCAGGTGCAGGCAACGGAAACGGCTCAGGCGCATCAGCAACAGAGGGAGTGTTGTCAGCGTGCCGCCAAAAAAAGCGACCAGCGATAACAGGATTGTCCAGCGCCCGGCGAGCAGTAAATTACGGACAATATCCCAGTCAGTAAATGTCATCATTTTGCGGTGACTCCCAGCCAGCGGCGGCCGATTAACATCAGGAGCTGGCGCATGGCAATGGATAGCAACAGATAAATGGCCGTCGTGACCAGATAAACCTCAAAACTCAGGAAAGTGCGCGACTGAATAAGGCTGCTCTGGAAGGTCAGCTCCTGATAAGAAACCTGAGAAACGACCGACGACCCCAGCATCACGATGATGCATTGCCCTACCAGCGACGGATAAATACGTTGTAATGCGGGAGGCAGGATGACCCGTAAAAAGGTCTGCAGCCGGGTGAAGCCCAGTACCCGGCAGGCTTCCCATTGTCCTTTCGGAGTGACCTGGATCCCTGCACGAATAATTTCCGTACTGTATGCCCCGAGGTTAATGATCATGGTCAGCAATGCGGCTTCTCCGGCCGTCAGACGAAGCCCGATATTTGGCAGGCCGAAAACAATAAAGAATAACTGGACCATAAACGGGGTATTGCGGATCACCGCCACGTATCCCCCCCACAGACGGCTAAGCAGGGTTGTTTTACCGCTACGGATAGCCGCCCCGAGGATCCCCAGGCCCACGCCCCCCAGGGTCGCCAGCACACTCAGCTGAATAGTGACCCACAGCCCGGAGAGCAATTCCTGCCGGTAGGGCCAGAGAGCCGGAAAATCAAGATGTCCTGTCATATACGACTCTTAGCTCCCCAGGCTTGCCGGCAGAGGGGCTTTCATCCAGGTTTCAGACATCTTATTCAGGGTTCCGTCTTTAATACCTTCGCCAATGAGCGTGTTAACCTCATTTTTCAGAGCCGGTTCATCTTTTTTCAGACCGATAAAGCAGGGAGAATCTTTCAGGGTAAACTGAGAGGTCAGTGCCGCTGACGGATGTTCACGGTTAATCGCCGCAACGACCAGGTTGCCGGTCGCCACATACTGAACCTGACCGGAGAGATAAGCAGACAACGTGGTATTGTTGTCTTCATAACGCTGGATAGTGGCATCTTTAGGGGCAATCGCCGTCAGTACCATATCTTCAACAGCCCCGCGGGTGACGCCGATAGTCTTACCACTCAGTGCCGCCGGGTCTTTCAGTGGCTGTCCTTTCGGACCAAAAACACCCAGGAAAAACGGGGCATAAGCGCGGCTGAAATCGATGACTTTTTCACGCTCTGCGTTTTTCCCCAGACTCGAAATGACCAGGTCGACTTTATTCGTTTGCAGGTATGCGACCCGGTTAGCACTACTGACCGGGATCAGCTGTAACTTTAGTTTCATCTTTTTGGCCAGATACCCGGCCATATCAATGTCATACCCTTCGGGCTGGAGATCGGTGCCGACCGATCCAAACGGAGGAAAATCCTGAGGGACAGCCACCCGCAGAACCCCGCGTTTCTGGATATCCTGCAATTGATCTGCGAGTACGGCGGTGCTCTGTGCTGCCAGTAAGGCCACTCCCGCGAAAACCATCAATAACTTTTTCATATTTTCCCCTGAGCTGTTATGAAACAAAAGATTCTTCAGACTCAGTTGTTGCAACTAATGTGCCAACCACATACTCTGGGGAAATGTCAGAAAACAGCAGATTTAAAAAGGCTTACCGGTGACTGCGGAGATCAATGCGCAATAATTGCGCACTATAATAATGCAAAGCACCAGCATGGTGCCCCGTCATCGACGTTCCAGCTCCTCAAGTTGCTGATAAAGATCGGCTATCTGATGGATGCGCTGACGCCCGCTCATCAGTAATTCATGCAGCAGGGCATTCGCCAGCAAATTCACCAGACTCATGGCCGCACTGTAACTGTCAAACGCCGACACACTTTCCAGAGGACACGCCAGATGCCAGTCCACCAGCCCTTGCAGAGCTCCCACATTCGGCTCACTGATCAGCACGACCGGCACTGACTGACGCTGCAACTGTTCCAGTAATGGCCGGATAATCGCCGGACGCCGACGGAACGCCACCACCACGACCAGATCGTCCGGCTCCAGGTCGACCAGTTCTTCAGACAATGTTTGCCCCGGTGTCGGTAACAGTTGTACCTGCCGGCGAACCTGCATTAGCTGCAACCGCAGGTGCATCGCCACCGGATAGGCATTACGCAGACCAAAGATAGCGACCCGACGGGCACGGCTTAGCGCGTCAATGATGCGGGTGAACTGCTGTGCATCCAGTGTGCCGGACCAGTGCGCCAGGTTAGCCATTTCCTGTTTATAATGTCTGGCCAGCAGCGTATTGCCCTGCACCGCATCCCGGTTATCGGTTAACGGCATACCTGTCTGGCGCAGAGTACGCAGTTCATCGTGCATATCTTTATACTTTTCATATCCCAGACGCTTAAACAGGCGACTGACCGTGGCTTTCGAGACCCCGCTAAGACGAGCCAGTTCAGCACTGTTGTAACTGATCACATCATCAAAATGATCGATCACAAAATCAGCGACCCGCTTCTCCTGAGGAGAAAGCTGGTCGTAATGGCATTCCAGCCGTTGGTCCAGTGGTTTCATCATCCCTCCTGCAACATTTGTTACAGCAGAAGCTAGCATAATTCGATCCATTGTTACTGTTCTGCCAAAAAAAACCAGAAGCGGAACAAAAATTGCTAGGTAGTCGGTATGACTGTAAGACCCGTTCTGAGGAAGAGATGATACAAAGCAATATTGCGCCAAACGGTATGGCGGTGACCCCGCACCATCTGGCCAGTGAAAGTGCTCTGGCCGTGCTTCGAAAAGGGGGCAACGCCATTGAGGCGATGGTCGCAGCCGCGGCCACCATCGCGGTGGTTTATCCGCATATGAATGGTCTGGGTGGCGACAGTTTCTGGCTGATTGTGCCCCCGGAAGGTGAACCGATCACCATTGATGCAAGCGGTGCTGCAGGCAGCCTGGCAAATCACGATTTCTATCAGGGAATGGACCGCATTCCTTACCGCGGGCCGAAAGCGGCCCTGACGGTCGCCGGCACCGTCAGTGGCTGGCAGAAAGCCCTGACACTTTCGGAAACGCTGGGCTATGCCCCGGCGAGTGTGGCTGAATTACTGGACGACGCCATTCATTACGCCGCTTCAGGTATGCCGGTCTCGGGATCTCAGTCGGCAGCCAGTGCCGCGAAGCAGCAGGAATTGCAGGGGCAGCCCGGATTTGCAGATATTTATCTTCCCGGGGGACAAGCACCCGACGCCGGCAGCCGCTTTACTCAGCCTGCGCTGGCAGACACCCTGAGAACGCTGGCCTCGGAAGGGCTGGATAGCTTTTACCGGGGCTCGCTGGCCCGCAGGATCGCCCGCGGAATGGAGTCTCTGGGGATGCCGGTCACCTTAAGTGATCTGCAAGCCCACCATGCAAAACAGAAAGCACCGCTCCGCTTAAACCACAGCACAGGCACCCTGTATAATCTGGCCCCGCCGACGCAGGGGCTGGTATCCCTGGCGATTAACGGTATCACTGACAGGCTCGGCCTGCCGGAAGCCAGTGAAGTCGATACCATTCATCGTATCGTTGAAGCCACCCGGCAGGCATTTACGCTACGGGATAACTGGCTGACTGACCCGCGGGAAATGCAGGCAGAAGCACAAGACCTGCTGTCAGCCGACAGACTCGACAGCTTAGCCTCGGCGATTGACCTGCAGCACGCCGCTTCAGATACGGGGCAGCGCGATCCCGGGGATACGGTGTGGATGGGAGTTATCGATAAAGACGGAATGGCCGTTTCCTTTATCCAGAGCATTTACCACGAATTTGGCAGCGGTGTGGTGATCCCTGACACCGGGATCCTGTGGCAGAACCGTGGTGCCGCCTTTACGCTGCAAAAGGATCACCTGCTGACCCTGGCGCCCGGTAAACAACCCTTTCATACCCTGAACCCCGCCGCTGTCCGCCTTAAGGACGGCCGCGTCATGGTCTACGGATCGATGGGCGGCGATGGTCAGCCACAAACTCAGGCGACCCTGTTTACCCGTTATGTCCTGCAGAACCAGCCTTTACAACAATCCATTACTGCACCGCGCTGGCTGCTTGGCCGGACCTGGGGAGATTCGTCTGAGTCTCTGAAACTGGAAAGCCGTTTCAGTACCGACACCGTGGAAGCACTGAAAAAAATGGGCCATGACGTCGAATTACTCAGCGATTTCAGTGAAGCCACCGGCCATGCCGGTGCCATTGTCCGCCATGTGAATGGCATGCTTGAAGGTGCATCTGACCCACGCAGTAACGGCAGTGCTGCCGGCTTCTGAGGAGAAAACTATGACACAATCCGACACCTGGTCAGCCTACCTGACCCTGATGGAGCAAATTCTGGACCTGACGCTGACCGACGATCGCAGAGCCGAACTGCTGGTACAGCTGACACGTATTGCCGGTATGGCACAGCCCTTGATGGATTACCCGCTGGATGATCGTCTGGATGTTGCCGGGGTTTATACGTTATGACAATTAACGCATTAAGTATCAGCGAACTCCGCCAGGCCCGGCTGCGTGGTGAGATAAGTGCAACCGATATTGCCCGGCAGACATTACAGTCCATCGCCACTTACAATCCCCGGCTGAATGCCTGGACCGAGGTCACCGGGGAGCGCATGTTACAGGAAGCCGCCGCCGTGGATAAACAGTTTCAGGCCGGTCAGACGGGCAGCCCGCTGGCGGGGATCCCTTATGCGGTAAAGAATCTGTTCGATGTCAAAGGGTACACCACCGTGGCCGGGGCTAAACTGTTTTGCAACCGTCCGCCGGCGACCGCCGATGCCCGGGCCGTCGCTCTGTTACATCAGTCAGGTGCCCTGCTTTCCGGCATGCTGAATATGGATGCTTATGCGTACGGCTTTACTACCGAAAACACGCACTATGGCCCCTGTCATAACCCGAGAGATTTACAGCGTATTGCCGGCGGTTCCTCCGGTGGCTCAGCCGCCGCCGTTGCTGCCGGACTCGTCCCCTTCGCGCTCGGCTCCGACACCAATGGTTCGATACGGGTGCCCGCGGCCTTGTGTGGTGTCTTCGGGCTAAAACCGACTTTTGGCCGGTTATCCCGCCACGGTACTCATCCTTTTGTCGGCAGCCTCGATCACATCGGTCCGTTTGCCCGGACCGTCGGTGATCTGGCGCTGGTTTATGACCAGTTGCAGGGCCATGATCCGCAGGATGCTTTTCAGTCCTCACGCCCCCCGGAGGCCGCAACACCGGCACTGACTCAGTCCGTTTCCGGGTTACGGGTCGGTGTTCTGGGGGGATATTTCTCTCAGTGGTGTGATGATGAGGCCCGGGGGGCCGTCGCCACCGTGGCCCGGGCGCTGAATGCCACAGAAGAGACTGAACTTCCCGGGGCCGAACTGGCAAGGCAGGCCGCCTTTATCCTGAGTGCCTGTGAAGGGGGCAACCAGTACCTGCCGGCACTGCGACAGTCGCCGGAGCTGTTTGAACCTCACTCACGTGAACGTCTGCTGGCCGGTGCCATGCTTCCCGCCAGCTGGTACGTTCAGGCCCAGCGCTTCCGTCGTCACTTCCGTGACCAGATCCTGCCCTTATTCGATAATGTGGATATTTTACTGGCACCGGCGACTCCCTGCAGTGCCACCGTGATTAACCAGGAAACGATGCGAATAAACCAGCAGGATCTGCCGGTCCGGGCCAGTATGGGGATGCTGACACAGCCCATCTCCTTCCTCGGCTTACCGGTCTGTACCGTGCCACTGGCCGCGGCAAACGGCCTCTCTGTCGGGGTACAGATTATTGCCGCACCGTTTAAAGAAGCGGTCGCGCTACGTGCAGCGCGGGCCCTGGAACAGATGAATATTACCCTGCCGCCCTTTTCATTAATGGATGCTCATGCATGAATACTCCGGTCATTAACCAGCCCGATGTGCTGGAAGAAGTCACAGCCCAGTTCTGTCGCTACGAAACCGCCCTGACGACCAATGATATTGAGGTGCTGGACGAATTATTCTGGCACAGCCCCCATACCGTCCGCCTGGGTGCCGGCGAGAATTTATACGGCATCGAACAGATCCAGGCATTCCGTGCCGGCAGGCCTTCAGCCAACCTGCAACGGGTCCTGCAGAACACGGTGATCACGACCTATGGCAATGATTTTGCGGTCTGCAGTACGGAGTTCACCCGCAGCACGACCGATAAAATCGGCCGGCAACAACAAAGCTGGGTACGATTCCCCGAAGGCTGGCGGATAGTGGCGGCTCAGGTCAGCCTGATGTCATAATCCCGTGTCCCTGTCCCGGCCGGGACAGGGACACGCCGGTTAAGGTGCAGGGTGATGGGTCGTCCAGTGCTCAGCGATCTGCTGACGGGTACAGACCCAGACCTCCGGGTAGTCTCCGATGTAATCAAGAAACTTCTGCAGGGCGCGGAAGCGCCCGGGCCGGCCAAGAATACGGCAGTGCATACCCACCGACATCATTTTAGGCGCGGTCGCGCCTTCCTCATACAGCACATCGAAACTGTCCCGCAAATAGGTGAAGAAGTGCTCTGCGGTATTAAACCCCTGCGGCGTGCAGAATCGCATGTCATTGCATTCCAGGGTATAAGGGATCACCAGATGCTGCCGCGTTTCTCCGCTGCTGCACGTGACCGGGGTCCAGAAAGGTAAATCATCCCCGTAATTATCGCTGTCATAATGAAAGCCGCCTTGTTCCACCAGCAGTCGTCGGGTGTTCGGGCTGTCACGTCCGGTATACCAGCCTGTCGGCCGCTGACCGAATAACTCAGTCAATACCTCTATGGCCTGCTGCATATGCTGACGTTCCTGGTCCGGCGACATATCCTGATAGTGGATCCACCGCCAGCCATGACTGACCACGTCAAAATCGGCCGCTTTTATGGCTGAGACGATTTCAGGGTGACGGGCCAGCGCCATCGCCACCCCGAAAACCGTCAGTGGCAGGCCCCGCTTAACAAACTCCCCATGGATACGCCAGAACCCGGCCCGGGAGCCATATTCATACAGTGAATCCATCGACATATGCTGAGAGGGATAACTGGCCGCGCCAATAATATCGGACAGGAACTGTTCTGATCCCGCATCGCCGTGCCAGATATGGTTCTCGGCACCCTCTTCGTAATTCAGGACAAACTGAACCGCTATCCTGGCCCCGCCCGGCCAGGCTGCCTGTGGCGGAGTACCGGCGTAGCCTCTCAGGTCGCGCGGATAAGGTTCTGCCAGACCATATTGCCGGCAATCGTTGTTTTTCATCATGCTGATCTCCTGAATCAGAGGAGCTGGCCTCCTCTGCAAATTAATCAGTTATTTCAATGCAATCCTTGTGCCAGAGCGCGATATCCTGAACTATAGTCGCTTCAGGTCGCCCCTCCTGGTTTTCAGGGAAGACAGCAGGCGTGGCACAATTTTCTGACGCAAAGCAACTCAGTATTTCAGGAACCGCAAATGACGATAAAACTACGCCCGCTGGAGCGGGAAGACCTGCACTTTGTCCACCAGCTGGACAACAATGCCAGTGTAATGCGCTACTGGTTTGAAGAACCGTATGAAGCCTTCGTGGAGCTTACCGACCTTTATAATAAGCATATCCATGATCAGACAGAGCGGCGGTTTGTGGTAGAGCATGCGGGTGTGAACGCAGGACTGGTGGAACTGGTCGAAATCAATCATGTCCACCGGCGTGCTGAATTTCAGATAATTATCGACCCGGCACATCAGGGAAAAGGGCTGGCCAGTCAGGCCGCCAGGCTGGCAATGGAATACGGCTTCTCGGTGCTTAATCTCTATAAGCTCTATCTCATCGTTGATGAGGAAAACGAGAAAGCGATTCATATTTATAGCAAGCTGGGATTTGAAACCGAGGGAGTGTTGAAGCACGAATTTTTCATTAACGGGGAATACCGTAACACTATCCGTATGTGTATTTTTCAGCATCAGTTTCTGGAGAAGTTCAAGCCTCACCGGGCACCGATGGTTAAGCCGACAGCTCAGTAGGTTGCAGAGTGACAAACAGCCACTCCCTGTGCTGTTTGTCACTACCGGAGTCACGATTTAACCAAAGACTCCGCTGATATAGCGTTCCAAAGCCATTCTGGAACTGAACCCATGAGGAATACCGTAATGCTCCTGCTCATCTGCCGCGAGATAGACCGGGAACTCTTTATAATGGTCACTGGTTTTAATTTCGGATGCAGGTTCAGCAAAATGCTGGCTTTTTTCCTTCAATGTCGGATGAATGACTAACGCCGTTCTCCCCAGCCGGGCTTCCCGGTTGACATAGACATAGCTTTCACCCCTGCGGTACCCGTAAGCTTTGGGTGTGACCAGGTCCATTTCAAAACCCGCTTTTTCCAGAACACGGGCCACTTCATCCGGACGTAAGTACATAGCAAATCCCCTTAATTCTTATCATGCCCGCCCACTGTAACGCAGCCACCCTGTATTGTGGCTCAGAGCATTCGGAATTTTCCTTAACTCACAGCATAGCCTAAATATTGGGCTATGCTTATTACCAGGTTGAGATAACACGGAGAGAACACATGCCAACGAAATACAAAAAATCTGAAGCTGAAGAAAGTGAACTGGAAGTGGGCGAACTTGCGGACAGCCTTGAAGCATTACTGAAGTCTTATTCGGATGATGCTCAGGACGGCCTGGAAGAAGCACAAAAAAATGCACAGCAGTTACTGAAAAAAGCCCGTGCGACCCTGAAGGGGGATGACGGTGAAACCTGTTGCGCAGGTAACTGGATCCGTGAAAATCCGCTTCCTGCCGCCGGTATCAGTGCCGCTGTCGGTGTTGTCTTTGGGATTTTGTTAGCGAAACGTTAATATTAATTCCGAGATATCAGCTCCCGGTTAATGTAAGTTATCCCGTTAACCGGGAACTTTTCACCCAAATATTTACGTCGTTTTCCTGCCAAATTGCTTCGAAATTCCACCCGCTCTCTGCTGCCGTTATTTCTGCTCTGCTAATGCCCCCTGACCTCTGATATTATCCCTGTATTCTCTACAGTTAACCGGCTATTTCCCCTGACTGCACGGGGCCGGATACTCCTGTTTTTTGAACGGAATTCTGTCTGCTATGCCCTCCCGGATCGGCCAGGTATTTTCCGGTGACTGTAAAAAATATCGGTACCCCTCTGACACGCTGCAGACATCCTATATTTACCCTTACCCGCCTCAAAGACAGAAAATAATAAAGATAACATTCCGGCAATATCCGCCCACTGTCGCCATAACATATGAGGCGATACTGTTACTGATATTTCATCGGGTGAGGGCTGAATAATCATCATCGGGAATGTGGCTGATTGATATTATTTCAAGCCATTTTTCGCTAATATCACCTCCCCTCAAAGCTATCGGTAATTAATGCTTTCCGTCCGAAAAACAGAAGGGTATTTCCGAAAATCGAACCAACACAAAAATCCAAAAACAAAACAATATCAAGAATTAAACACCAATGGATGAGGTGTAAGCCAGGACAATAAACCACTAACTACAGAGATAACACTGCAAAAATAAATCGTTATTTCACAAAGGTATTATTCCCCATAAATATCACGGCATTCACTCAATTATCTGTAGCCTGGGTCATAAATAGTGTACAGAAGGTGAAAGTGGCTTCCGGTTAAAATAACGACTTTTTTTACTGATGAATTTCAGCCAGTTGGATCAAGTCACTCTGTTTATTATTACCAAAGAATAGGGCCTCGACGGTAAATAATATATCCGTTTCCCGGATGCCGCGTATCCCTTGCCAGCACTGCGCTAGCGGGAAATAGGGCACCCGACACCCGCGGGAATTAACAAAGTCAAGGGTTGTCAGATATTCTGAGTATGGTACGGTTATATAAGTACATCACCCTCCGGACAATATAAACCCATGAAAAAATAAATATAACCAGGATAATACGACCGAATGGCAATTAAACTTGAAGTAAAAAATTTATATAAAATTTTTGGCGATCACCCGGGCAAAGCCTTTAAATATCTGGACCAGGGGCTCAACAAAGAGCAGATCCTGGAAAAAACCGGGCTTTCTGTGGGTGTTAATAACGCCAGTCTGGCCATTGAAGAAGGCGAGATTTTTGTGATCATGGGATTATCCGGTTCCGGAAAATCAACCATGGTTCGCCTTCTCAATCGTCTGATCGAACCCACCCGCGGTCAGGTTCTCATTGATGGCCTGGATATCGCGAAAATACCGGAATCTCAACTGAGAGATATTCGCCGCAGTAAAATCAGCATGGTCTTCCAGTCTTTTGCACTGATGCCCCATATGAACGTCGTTAATAATACGGCCTTTGGGATGGAACTGGCTGGCGTTCCGCCAAAAGAGCGTGAAACCAAAGCTATGGATGCCTTGCGTCAGGTAGGGCTTGATAAATATGCACATTCATTCCCCGATGAACTCTCCGGGGGAATGCGCCAGCGTGTTGGTCTTGCCCGCGCACTGGCTATCAACCCTGATATCCTGTTGATGGATGAGGCTTTCTCTGCACTTGACCCGTTAATTCGTACTGAAATGCAGGATGAGTTAGTCAAACTCCAGACCCGTCAGCAACGTACCATTGTCTTTATCTCCCATGATTTAGACGAAGCGATGCGTATCGGGGACAGAATTGCCATTATGCAAAACGGCGAAGTTGTTCAGGTCGGTACGCCGGATGAAATCCTGAATAACCCGGCCAATGACTATGTCAAAACCTTCTTCCGGGGGGTGGATATCAGTCAGGTCTTTAGTGCGAAAGACATCGCCCGCCGTGGTGCAGACGGACTGCTGCGAAAAACCCCAGGCTTTGGCCCGCGCTCAGCATTGCAGTTGCTGCGGGACAAAGACAGGGAATACGGTTACGTGCTGGACAAACAGAAGTTTGCCGGGATTGTTTCCGGTGATTCGTTACAAAAAGCTCTGGAAGACGGTGCCCCTCTGGAAAGCGCATTCCTGGAAAACCCTGAGCCGATTCCGGCAACGACACCATTGAATGAAATATTTTCGCACATTGCAGCAGCACCTTGTGCTGTCCCTGTCACTGACGAAGATAACCAGTATATCGGCATAATTTCAAAGAGCAGTCTGTTAAAGGCTCTGGATCGCGAGGGTAATCAGTAATGAGTAAACCAGACACTAATCCATGGGGTGATTCTGCAGCGACCGGCAGTGCAGCACCGGCACATACCGCGGCCCCGGCGGCTGACAGCAGCGCAAGCGATCCCTGGTCGACAACTTCTTCTGCACCGGCAAGCTCAGCACCTGCCAGCGGGACTCCCGATAGCAGCAGTGCGGGTGATGCATGGAGCAGCGGCGGGGACAGCAGCAGCCACGCGGCAGCGTCAAATGACAGCTGGCTGAATGCCCCTGCAGCTCCCGCCCATGAACACTTTAATATTATGGACCCGTTCCATAAAACGTTAATTCCTTTGGATAGCTGGGTGACACACGGCATTGACTGGGTGGTGAATAATTTCCGTCCGTTATTCCAGGGGATACGTGTACCGATTGATTACATATTGAGTGCGTTCCAGCATTTACTGACGTCAATGCCGTCACCTGTCGCTATCCTGATCTTCACCCTGATAGCCTGGCAGATGACAACCGGCGGGATGGGCATCGCTACCCTGGTATCACTGGTGGTCATCGGGGCTATCGGTGCCTGGGGGGATGCGATGGTTACGCTCTCTCTGGTACTGACCTCCCTGCTGTTCTGTATTGTCATCGGTTTACCTCTGGGTATCTGGCTGGCACGCAGTGACCGGGCAGCAAAAATCATCAGACCGATCCTGGATGCTATGCAAACAACGCCGGCATTCGTCTACCTGGTACCGATCGTGATGTTGTTTGGTATCGGTAATGTGCCCGGGGTCGTGGTTACCATTATCTTCGCGCTTCCTCCGATTGTCAGACTGACCATACTGGGGATTAAACAAGTCCCGGCTGACCTGATTGAAGCGAGCGAATCCTTCGGTGCCAGCCCGCGTCAGATGCTGTTTAAAGTTCAGTTGCCTCTGGCCATGCCTACCATCATGGCCGGCGTGAACCAGACGCTGATGTTATCCCTGTCGATGGTCGTGATTGCGTCCATGATCGCTGTCGGCGGACTGGGGCAGATGGTTCTGCGGGGTATTGGTCGACTGGATATGGGTCTGGCCACTGTCGGCGGTGTCGGCATCGTTATCCTGGCGATTATTCTCGACCGCCTGACGCAATCTGTCGGTAGCAGCAAACGTAATCGTCTGCAGCGTCATTGGTATCTCACGGGTCCTGTCGGATTACTGTTACGTCCCTTTGTTAAACCTTCAGCGACCAAATAATCAAGCGGATACCCGCCCCCTGCGGGTATCCCGATAACTGAGGAAAGACTATGCGCAAATTACTCACAGCGACAACCCTGACTTTGCTGATGGCGGGTCAGACCTACGCGGCCGATCTGCCGGGTAAAGGGATTACCGTAAAACCGGTTCAAAGTACCATCAGCGGCGAAACGTTCCAGACATTACTGGTCAGCCGCGCGCTGGAAAAGCTGGGCTATACCGTCGATGCTCCGGATGAAGTGGACTATAACGTGGGATATACCTCGATAGCCTCCGGGGATGCCACCTTCACTGCCGTTAACTGGCAGCCCCTGCATGATGATATGTATCAGGCGGCAGGCGGCGATAAAGTCTTTTACCGTGAAGGGACTTATGTGACCGGTGCGGCTCAGGGTTACCTGATCGATAAGAAAACCGCCGATAAATACCACATTACCAATATTGCTCAGTTCAAAGACCCTAAGATTGCGAAATTATTCGATACCAACGGTGACGGAAAAGCCGACCTGACGGGTTGTACGCCGGGCTGGGGCTGTGAAACCGTGATTAATCATCAGGTCAAAGCTTACTCGCTGCAGAATACCGTCCAGGCGAACATGGGTAACTATTCCGCGATGATGGCCGATACGATTTCCCGCTACAAACAAGGGAAACCGATCTTTTACTACACCTGGACCCCTTATTGGGTGAGCGATATCCTGAAACCGGGACGCGATGTTGTCTGGTTACAGGTACCGTTCTCGTCATTACCGGGTGCACAGAAAAATGTGAACACTCAATTACCGAATGGCGCCAACTATGGGTTCCCGGTAAACACCATGCATATTGTGGCAAACAAAGCATGGGCACTGAAAAACCCGGCTGCTGCGAAGCTTTTCTCTGAGATGCGCCTGCCGCTGGCTGACATCAATGCTCAGAATGCCCGTATGTACGCAGGTGAAAGCAGTGATGCAGATATCAACCGTCAGGTAGACGGATGGATCCACGCTCATCAGGCCGTCTTTAATCAATGGGTAAGCGATGCTTTAGCCGCCGCGAAATCCTGATTTAACGTGTCAGAAAAGGGACAGCCTGGTGCTGTCCCTTTTTTTATCTTCATTTTGTTCACCAAAAACCTCTCCGCCGGATTGATACCCTTACTGACGTTCCCCGCCCCTGCCCTGATATCAATGCAGTAAACATATGGTGCGATTCCGCCACCAACAAACGTATAAAACAACAAAAATATCGTTCCGTACTATTAAGTGTCGGATGGGTTTGCTATCGTTAGCGGCATATTCTTTTAGTCGGGTGACTTTCCCACAAGTAATTATTAGTCTTGCAAAATTACCTGATTCTCTTCTGAGCCAGAGATAGGGAGCAGTCACTGACGGGAATGGAAACCAAAATAATTATTATCAGTGAGGTCACTCCATGGAAAGTTCATTTTCTCCGATTGAAAAAATGCTGGATGTTCTGGCAGAACGTCATACCAATTATCCGGTTCATGAAGTCCTGCTGACACGACTATGTATGCATATTCAGGGCAAACTGCTCGATAATCGTAATAAGATGCTAAAAGATCGCGGAATTAATGACACCCTGTTTACCGCGCTGATGACACTGGACGCGCGTGAAAATCAAAGTATTCAGCCTTCTGAGCTGAGTTCTGCACTGGGGTCCTCCCGCACCAACGCGACACGGATTGCCGATGAGCTGGAAAAGAGAGGCTGGATTGAACGTAAGGAAAGCGATAACGACAGGCGCTGCCTGCATCTGCACCTGACACAAAAAGGCTATGATTTTCTGTGTGAAGTGCTTCCGCCACAGCATGAAAGCCTCAAGCATTTGTGGAGTGTACTGACAGCAGAAGAACAGCAACAGCTGGAGACGTTATCAAGAAAATTACTGGGCCGGCTGGATGAAATGGGCAGTAAATCCTGAGATGTGATTGAAAAGACGTAATATGTCATGAAGTGCTAAATCATGTAATTCAGTTTTGGTTATGCTTCCGTGCCTTTTCCGGCTGCGGCGTCTGTTCTTTTTTCAGAAAAGCGGGGCTGGAATTTTAAATTTTATCATAGGTGGAGAATTCTATGAGTGCAGGTGAGGAAACTCTGCAGCCCCAAAGTAAGAAAAAGAAAACGCGTAAAACATTATTAACGCTTCTGGCCGTTCTGTGTGTTGTCATCGCCATCGGATATTTCGCCTACTGGTTCCTGGTCCTGAGCCATTATCAGGATACAGATGATGCTTATGTCGCAGGCAATCAGGTTCAGGTCATGCCGCAGGTCTCAGGGAGTGTGACTAAGGTCTGGTTTGATGATACCGATTACGTTAAACAGGGCGACGTTCTGGTCACTCTGGACAAAACTGACGCCGAACAGGCGTATGAAAAATCGCTCACTGCACTCGCCACCAGCGTGCGTCAGACCCGCCAGGCGATGATCAACAGTAAACAGTACCTGGCCAACATTACCCTCAAAAAAATAGCCCTCTCGCAGGCTCAGGAAGATTTACAACGGCGGATCCCTTTAGGGAAAGCACAGTTAATCGGCCGTGAAGACCTGCAACACGCACGTGATGCGGTAACCAGTGCTCAGGCTGCTCTGGATGTCGCTACACAACAATACAATGCTAATCAGGCGATATTGCTGGATACGTCGCTGGAAAATCAGCCGGCCGTTCAGCAAGCCGCGACAGCCGTACGCGATGCCTGGCTGGCACTGCAACGTACCGACATCCGCAGCCCGATTGATGGGTATATTTCACGCCGTGCAGTTCAGGTCGGCGCACAGATTTCCCCCTCAAGTTCACTGATGGCTGTCGTGCCGGATAAACAACTGTGGGTGGATGCTAACTTTAAGGAAACGCAACTTGCGGGTGTCCGTATCGGACAACCGGCGACCATTGTTTCTGACCTCTACGGCGACAATGTGGTCTATCACGGTAAAGTCGTCGGTCTGGATATGGGGACCGGTAGCGCCTTCTCTCTGCTTCCGGCCCAGAATGCGACCGGTAACTGGATTAAAGTGGTACAACGTTTACCTGTCCGTGTGGATATCGACCCGGCCGACTTAGCAAAACATCCGCTGCGTATCGGCTTATCTACGCTGGTCACCGTGGATACCAGTGACCAGAGCGGGGCGGTATTGGCCAGTACAGTGCGCAAAACACCGGCCTATCAAAGTAACGCGCTTGAGTTACAACTGGGCCAGGTCAACCAGGTCATCTCTGACGTTATCAGGGCGAATGCCGGTTAATGGCCGGGGATAAAGTCATGCCACAGAAACCACTGGAAGGACTCCCGCTGGTCCTGATGACCATTGCCTTATCACTGGCAACGTTCATGCAGGTACTGGACTCTACCATTGCGAACGTTGCTATCCCTACCATTGCAGGGAACCTGGGATCGTCAAACTCCCAGGGGACCTGGGTTATCACCTCCTTCGGGGTCGCAAACGCTATTTCAATCCCGCTGACCGGGTGGCTGGCAAAACGCTTTGGCGAAGTCAGACTGTTTATGTTGTCGACTATCTGTTTTGCTATTGCGTCCTGGGCATGTGGTATGTCAGGCAGTCTGTCTACACTGATTTTCTTCCGTGTCATTCAGGGGGTGGTCGCCGGCCCCCTGATCCCGCTGTCCCAGAGCCTGCTGCTGAACAACTACCCGCCAGCAAAACGGAGCGTCGCCTTGTCACTGTGGGCGATGACTGTGATTGTGGCCCCTATCTGCGGCCCAATTCTGGGGGGATGGATCAGTGATAATTATCACTGGGGATGGATCTTTTTCATCAATGTCCCGATAGGTATCGTGGTCATTTTACTGAGTCTGCAAACGATCCGCGGCCGGGAAACTAAAATCACCCGTCAGCCCATCGATATCGTCGGGCTGGTCAGTCTGGTGATCGGGATCGGTTGTTTACAGGTCATGCTGGACAGGGGGAAAGAACTGGACTGGTTCAGTTCCAATGAAATTATTACCCTGACGGTGTTGTCGGTGGTTGCCTTGCTGGTATTGCTCATCTGGGAACTGACAGATGACCACCCTATCGTAGATTTATCGCTGTTCCGCTCACGAAATTTCACCATCGGTTGTGTGTCGATCAGTCTGGCTTATATGCTGTATTTCGGGACTATCGTTTTGCTGCCTCAGCTGTTGCAGGAAGTTTTCGGATATACCGCCACCTGGGCCGGGCTGGCCTCCGCGCCGGTAGGCATTTTACCGGTCATTTTATCACCGATAATCGGACGATTCGCCCATAAGCTTGATATGCGGATGCTGGTGACCTTTAGCTTCATTATGTATGCCGTCTGTTTTTACTGGCGTGCTTATACTTTTGAACCGGCGATGAATTTTGCAGCCAGTGCGTGGCCTCAGTTTATCCAGGGATTTGCGGTAGCTTGCTTCTTTATGCCACTGACAACCATTACCTTGTCAGGGCTGCCTCCGGAACGGATGGCGGCGGCGTCCAGCCTGTCAAACTTTCTGAGGACACTCGCGGGTTCGATAGGTACCTCTATTACGACGACGCTCTGGAGTGACCGCGAGTCACTGCACCATAGTCAGCTGACTGAGTCCATCAATCCGTATAATCCGAATGCGCAGCAGATGTACCAGAAACTCGAAAATATGGGAATGACCCACCAGCAGGCCTCCGGTTATCTGGCGCAACAAATTACGAATCAGGGATTAATCATTTCTGCCAATGAGATTTTCTGGGCAGCAGGAGGGATTTTTATTCTGTTACTGGTGACTATCTGGTTTGCCAGACCCCCGTTTGGCAGTAGCGGGAAAGCCAGTGATGGCGGAGGCCATTAGCCACAGATATATTTTCGCCAAAAAAAAGCGCCTTTCGGCGCTTTTTTCTTATGCGGCTTAGCGATTCTGACGCCACCATTCAGCCAGCAGGATCCCTGTGGCAACAGAGACATTCAGACTCTCGATACTACCTGTACCATCAATCGACAGACTGACATCTCCCTGCTTCAGCGTCGACTCTGTCAGCCCGTCGCCTTCCTGACCTAATACCAGTACCATTTTCTCCGGCAGCGTGGCCGCAGACAAAGGCTGACCGGCATGACTGGAGGTGGTAACAATGGTGTAACCGGCCTGACGGAATGCATCCAGTCCCTGCCCGAAGTTATTCGCAGTAATGGCCTGCACATGCTCAGCCCCGCCTTCCGCCGTACGAACAGCCGCACCGGATTCCAGTAATGAAGCATCATCAACCAGAATACCTTTCGCACCGAAATGCGCACAGCTACGCATAATCGCACCCAGGTTATGCGGGTTACCGACATTTTCTAATGCCAGCACGCACTCTTTTTCAGCAGACTGTGCCAGCCATTCGCTGACATCCTGTCCCATATGTTTCTTGATGATGAAACAGACGCCACCATGGTGTTCAGTGCCCGCCGCTTTTACCAGCTCAGCATCTTCAACCACATGATAAGCTTTACGGTTAGCAGCCAGCCAGCGCAGGGTTTCACGAAAACGCGGGGTCACACTCTGAACAAACCATGCACGGACAATGGCTTCAGGACGGCTCTGGAACAGCGCCTGACAGGCATTTTCACCATAAACACGCGTTTCTTCCTGACGCTGCTTACGAATAACTTCAGGATCGATAATATTTCTGACAGGAGAATCCGCTTTCGGGGCAGTCGCTTTCGCAGTCGCGTCCTCTTCAGACGGCGCCCGTGAAACCGTACGCCACGGAGAACGGGATTTCTCTTCCTGACGGCGACCTGGCTCCTGCTGACGTGACGGAGAACGACCTCCTTTGCCTGTCCGCGGATTCCCTGTACGTTGACGGGTATCATCCTCGTTGCGAACATACATCACTTTAACTTTATTGCTTTTGCCTTTTAAATCGTCGCTCATTCTTTCCTCCTGTTCTGGAGCGCGAAGATTACCTGATGTCACGCAGCTAATCTATTAACTTTGCCCATTAATACTGTCATCTATTATAGCTATTGATGGATCCTTCTGGCCCGTAAACGCAGTATGGCAGATAATCAGGGATAAATTTGCTTTACCTTTATCAGAGGTCATCATGAATACCGTATGTAGCCAATGCCTTGCCATCAACCGCCTGCCTGAAGAAAAGAAAGACGATAACGCAAAATGCGGACGCTGCGCTGAGCCTTTGTTTACCGGAGAAGTCATCAACGCGACCGCCGCGACACTGGATAAATTGCTCCGTGATGACTTACCGGTCGTGATTGATTTCTGGGCCCCCTGGTGCGGTCCTTGTGTCGGATTTGCGCCGGTATTTGAGGATGTCGCCGAAGAACGGGCGACAGAGATGCGCTTTATCAAGGTCAATACTGAGAACGAAGCAGAGCTCAGTGCCCGTTTCCGGATCCGTAGCATTCCGACGCTGATGCTGTTCAGTCAGGGTAAACACATCGACACTCTGGGCGGGGCCTTACCGAAATCCGGCTTTGAACAATGGCTCGATGAGCCACGCGGATAATACCCGCCTCCGGGAAAACTACGCAGTCGTCACCTTTTTGATTTACACTGCAGTTTTCCCGGATAACAAGATACCTATGCCAGATAATGCCGTACTGACACTCAGGGCACATCGCCTTGCGCGGTCCACCCGCCCCTTCCTTGCCCGGGGAAACCGGGTTGTCCGGTGTCAGCGTTGCCTGCTCCCCGTTCCCCGGTGTTTATGCCACACCATCACTCCTGTGCCGGCACGAAGTCAGTTTTGTCTGGTGATGTTCGATACAGAGCCGATGAAACCGAGCAATACCGGGCGCCTGATTGCCGATATTCTGCCTGAAACCACGGCCTACGAATGGTCCCGTACCGCTCCCCCGCAGGCATTGCTGGATACGGTAAATAATGACCTGCTACAACCGCTGGTTGTCTTTCCCGGCCATTATGCGGCCCCTGGCCGGGAAGTCATAACTGCCCCGCCACGCCAGGGGAAACCACCCCTTTTTATTATGCTGGATGGTACCTGGACCGAAGCCGCAAAAATGTTTCGTAAAAGCCCCTGGATGGACCGCTTTCCGGTAATGTCATTAAATGTCACCCGTCCATCCCGTTACAGCCTGCGGGAATCACCGGGTGCCGGACAACACTGCACTGCGGAAATCGCTATCGCATTACTGGAACAGGCCGGTGATGAAGCCGCAGCCGCCGGGTTACTGAATCACTTTGAATGTTTTCGTGAGCGCTATCTGGCCGGAAAACCCTCTCACCAGGCATACCTCACAGAAAAGCAGCAACAACAGGAATAAACTGCAGCAGGATATCTCAGGAGATAAATAATGAGTCAGCGTGGCCTTGAAGCATTACTGAAACCCGCCTCGGTCGCAGTGATCGGTGCTTCAGAGAAGCCCGGTCGCGCCGGTCACCTGATGATGCGTAACCTGCTTGCCGGGGGCTTTAAAGGTCCGGTACTGCCGGTAAATCCCGGCCGGGCGTCGGTCTGTGGCGTACTGGCTTATCCCTCGATTGAAATGCTCCCGCGGATCCCGGACCTGGCGGTGATCTGCACACATGCTTCACGTAACATAGATATCCTGCGACAACTCGCAACCCTCGGCTGTAAAGCCTGTATTATTCTGTCTGCCCCCCGGGAGCAACTGCCCGTATTAAAGCGGCTGGCAGGTGAGTTGGGAATACGTATTCTTGGCCCGAACAGCCTGGGACTGCTGGCCCCCTGGCAAGGGATCAACGCCAGTTTTTCTCCGGTGCCAATACGCCGCGGCAGGCTGGCCTTCATTTCACAATCAGCCGCCGTTTCCAATACTCTGCTGGACTGGGCACAACAGCGACATCTGGGGTTTTCGTGGTTTATCGGCCTCGGAGACAGCGTTGATATTGCCGTCGATGATATCCTCGACTTCCTCGCCAGAGACAGTAAGACCAGCGCAATCCTTCTGTCACTGGAAAATCTGGCAGATGCCAGGCGCTTTGTGTCGGCATCCCGCAGTGCTTCGCGCAATAAGCCCATTCTGGTGATCAAAAGCGGCCGCAGTCATCAGGCCAGAGAACTGCTGGAGGCTACAGAAAGTCTGGATGCCGCATGGGATGCTGCCATCCGCCGTGCCGGGATGCTGCGGGTAAAAGATACACATGAACTCTTTTCTGCGGTAGAAACCCTGAGTCATATGCGCCCCCTGCGTGGTGAACGGTTGTTTATCATCAGTAACGGTGCAGCTCCCGCGGCTCTTGCGCTGGATGAGCTTCACATCCGAAAAGGCGTGCTGGCACCGATGAGCCACACGCTGACGCAAGCGCTACAATCGGTTCTGCCGCCAGCTCTTCGTACAGGTAACCCGCTCAATCTGCTGGATGATGCAACCACGGAGCGTTACCTGTCGGTGATAACCCCGTTACTGGACAGTCAGGATATCGATGCGCTGATGATCATTCATGCGCCCAGTGCCGTCTCCTCCGCCAGTGAGACGGCCACAGAGATCATCCGCCGCGTTCGGGAACATCCCCGTGGCAGGCGGGTCACTCTGCTGACCAACTGGTGCGGTGAATACTCATCACGGGAAGCGCGGGAAGCCTTTACCCGCGCGGGGATCCCGACCTGGCGAACCCCGGAAGGAACGGTCACCGCGTTTATGCATATGGTGGAATACCGTCGTAACCAGCAGCAACTACGTGAAACGCCGGCCCGCCCGGCGGGCATGCCACAGCGACATCTCAATATACGTCAACTGTTACAGCAAATGCTGTGCAGTGGTAAGAGACATCTGGATACTCACGAAGTACAGGCACTGTTTCGCGAATACGGACTTAATACCCTGCCTACCTGGGTGGCAGCTGATAGCCAGCAGGCGGTCAGGGTTGCCGAAAATATCGGATACCCGGTCGCACTGAAATTACGTTCTCCGGATATCCCCCATAAGTCTGAGATCCAGGGAGTCATGTTGTATCTGCATACCGCAACCGATGTCCGGCAGGCGGCAGAGGCTATTCTGAGCCGGGCTCGTTCGGCCTGGCCTGAGGCTGATATCCGGGGACTCATCGTCCAGAGTATGGCGCGGCGTGCCGGTGCTGAGGAGTTGAGAGTCTCCGTCCGGTCAGACCCGCTTTTCGGACCCGTGATCCTTCTGGGCGAAGGTAATGGTGAATGGGAAAGTGATCTGTCCATGGCGGTAGCTCTTCCGCCTCTGAATATGACACTGGCGAAAAATCTGGTTGAGCGGGCAATTACCCTGGGCGCCATCCGCGGAAGAAATGCCTTACAGGCGCTGGATATTACGGCGGTGAGCGAATACCTGGTCCGGATTTCGACGATGATTATCGACTGTCCTGAAATTGAATGGCTGGATATCCATCCGCTACTGGCGGCAGGAGACCAGCTGACCCTGCTCGATGCCACGGTGTTGCTGGCACCGTTCAGTGGCGAAAGTGAATCACGCCTTACCATCCGGCCATATCCGCAACACCTTGAAGAGCAGGTGACACTTAAAAACGGTCAGCAGGTACTCTTCCGTCCTATCCTTCCGGAAGATGAGCCGGGACTGAAAACCTTTATCTCGAAGGTCACGAAAGAAGACCTCTACTATCGCTATTTCAGTGAGATCAGTGAATTTACTCATGAAGACCTGGCCAATATGACACAGATTGATTATGACAGGGAAATGGCTATAGTCGCTATTCAGTCTGCCGCTGATCAGGAAGAGATTATCGGAGTGACCCGCGCGATTTCAGATGCTGATAATATTGATGCAGAATTTTCCGTATTGGTACGTTCAGATCTTAAAAATATCGGGCTGGGCCGCTGTCTGCTGGAGAAGATGATAACTTACACCCGCCAGCATGGACTGCATCGCCTGAACGGCATCACATTGCCCCGTAATCAGGGTATGATGACACTGGCTGGAAAGCTCGGATTTAGTATGGAAAGGCAAGCCGATGAGGAGGTAGTCACACTCCGCCTTCCCTTGCGTTAGGGTTTGAAAAGCGTACAGAAAAGTAAAATTGCCACGACATGACAGGGTTAATGTTACACTTGCCCTTCAGACCATGACTTTTTCGGTTAAAACGTACATTGAACAGAGAAGAAGCGCATTGTGATATTGTCAAAATTTAAACTCAATAATCACCAACAGTACCTCGCGCAACTGCCCGGACTCGCCCAATCTGCTGCTGATTTCACTATGCTGTACTCTGCGGTAGAGTTTCACCAAACCTTACTCGAAAAAATTTCGGCGGCAACGACCCGTATCTGCCTGGTTTCACTTTATCTGGAAAATGATGAAGGTGGCCGTAGTGTAATGGATGCCCTGTATGCCGCCAAACGCGCGAACCCGGACCTGGATATCACCATTTGCGTTGACTGGCACCGCGCACAGCGCGGTCGTATCGGTGCAGCCCGGGGCGTGACTAATGCCGACTGGTATTGTGAAATGGCCTCGGCACACCCTGATATAGCGATCCCTGTTTACGGTATACCGGTGAACACCCGCGAAGCACTTGGCGTACTGCATCTGAAGGGCTTTATTATTGATGACTGCGTCATTTACAGTGGTGCCAGTCTGAATAATGTTTATCTCCATCAGGAAGACCGCTATCGCTATGACCGCTATCAGGTCATCCGTAATTCAGCCTTAGCCGATACGATGTCTGAATGGATTGATATCAATCTGAAGCAGGCCGAAGCGGTCCACCGTCTGGATCAGTCTGAGCGCCCTTCCAGCCCGGAAATTAAAAGCGATACAAAGCAATTCCGCCAGGAATTACGCACGTTTAATTATGAATTTGAAGACCAGTCTGCCGAAGGGCAACTGACCGTGACGCCTCTGGTCGGCCTGGGTAAGAATAACATTCTGAACCAGACTATTTTTCATCTGATGCCCTGTGCAGAATACAAATTAACTATCTGTACTCCGTACTTTAATATGCCGGCGATCCTCGTCAGAAATATTATCCGGCTATTACGTCAGGGTAAGCAGGTTGAGATTATCGTCGGTGATAAAACCGCGAATGATTTTTATATTCCGCCGGAAGAGCCGTTTAAAATTATCGGTGCGCTGCCTTATCTGTATGAAATTAACCTGCGACGTTTCGTCAGCCGGTTACAATATTATGTCGATAATCAGCAACTCACCGTGCGTCTCTGGAAGGACGGAGAAAACAGTTATCATCTGAAAGGAATTTGGGTAGATGACGAGTGGATGCTGCTGACTGGTAATAATCTGAACCCTCGTGCCTGGCGACTCGATCTCGAAAATGCCATTCTTGTTCACGATCCGCAGCAGCAACTGCTGGATCAGAAAGTGAAGGAACTGGCATTGATCCGTGAACACACCACGATGCTCAATCACTACAATGAGCTGGAAAGTATTGCTGAATATCCGGCCAGGATTAAAAAACTGATCCGCCGCCTGCGCAGGATCAGAATCGATCGCCTTATCAGCCGTATTCTGTAATATCTCCCGCCCCGGCCACCCGGGGCTGTTTCTACTCTGTACTCCGCAAACCAACCGCAGAACGACTTACGGCGATCAGCTGAAGGTTAAGAAAGAACAGAGAACTTTCGGCTACTGCATCGCCTCGCACAGTGGTCGTTTACAGAACATAAAAAAACAGCCCCTTACGGGGCTGGTCTTTAAGACTATAGTTTTATTTCCTTCCCTTTCCGGTGCAGTCCCAGCGCTATCAGGAAACTGATCGCCCCCATGACCGACACATACCAGAAAAAGCTGCTTTCAATACCACTATCTTTCAGCAGCAATGCAACATATTCCGCAGAGCCACCAAAAATCGCATTTGCCAGCGCATAAGGTAATCCGACCCCCAACGCCCGAATTTCGGCAGGGAACATCTCAGCCTTCAGGACGCCGCTGATTGCGGTATAGAAGCTGGTGATCAGCAGTGCCAACACGACAAGTACCAGGGTGAATGCGGGGCTGCTGCCCGGCGCTTTCAGTAAGGTCAGTAAGGGCACGGTGAACAGAGTCACGCCTGCGCCGAAAATCAGCATAGAGGCACGACGACCGATCTTATCCGACAGCGCACCGATCAGTGGCTGTAGGATCATAAAGACCAACAGAGCACCGGTCATGATGAGGCTTGCAGTTTTTACATTCAATCCCGCCGTATTTACCAGGTACTTCTGCATATAGGTCGTGAAGGTATAAAAGCTAAGGGAACCTCCGGCAGTGAAACCAATCACCATCAGGAAAGGACGCCAGTGATTTTTCAGCAATCCACTCAGGCTGCCTGCATCTTTATGACTCCGTGTTTTGCTGTCGGAAGTTTCATGCAATGAGCGACGTAACCAGACAGCGATCACCGCCAGCACCGCCCCGAGGAAAAACGGGATCCGCCATCCCCAGGCACGCAATTCCGCATCGGACAGGATAATCTGCAGGATAACCACCGTCAGCACTGCCAGCAGTTGTCCGCCAATCAGCGTGACGTACTGAAACGAAGCATAAAAGCCCTTACGGCCTTCAACTGCGACTTCACTCATATAGGTCGCACTGGTACCGTACTCACCGCCGACAGAAAGCCCCTGCAGCATTCTGGCCAGCAGTAATAATGCCGGAGCCATCACCCCGATAGAGTCATAGGAAGGCAGACAGGCAATCACGAGGGAACCAAAACACATCATACAGACGGAAATGAGCATGGAGTTTTTGCGACCATAGCGATCCGCAATATATCCGAAGATCCAGCCACCGATAGGACGCATCAGAAAACCGGCAGCAAAAATACCCGCTGTTTTTAACAGCTGAGAAGTGGTATCCCCTTCAGGAAAGAAGATATGGGCAAAATATAAGGAAAAGAATGAATAGACATAGAAGTCGAACCATTCGACCAGGTTTCCCGAAGAAGCACCGACAATCGCTTTAATGCGGTCTGTGTTAGTCATTGGTGGTTGTGTATCTGCAGAAGCGGCCGCAGAAAGATGACTCTTTAACATGAATGGCCTTAATCGTTATTAGACATTTATTGGTCATCCCAGCATAAGTATCACAGAGGTAAAGTAAAGATCATTTATCATTTTTCGTTATATCAAAAAACATTTTTATAGGAAAATAACAGAACATAGGAAAAATCGTGCATTTTTCAGTCATTATAACCAGATTTCGTGAAAAAAATGGTATCTGTCACTGCATAATTCAAAAAAAAGGGAATACTGAATCACGTTTTATACTGTTTTTATTTAGTTAAGACAGGCTGATATAAGGTGCCAGACAGACCACATAACAATCGTTATCGCGAATGCCCCCTCGGGTGGAAATAAAACCTCCTGATCAGCCTGACATTCTCCGGTATCAGAAGGGGAGATATCCGCTTTTTTGCTGCCAGCAGCGTTCATACACAATATTTTCCTGCGTATTACCATTATTACTACTGCAGGAATAACGGCTCAACACATCATTCAGTCGTCACATTAAAGGCTGCGGTGATCTCACGGAGCCTCTCCGCCCCCTTCTCCCGGCCCGGAATGCAAAAAGGCCGCCCCTCAGGGCGGCCTCTGCCTTTTCATGCCGCCGCCGCCGGGGGGTTCCCCGGTGCCCGCAGACATGCTTAATAAAAAATGTGATAAAAATTCCATAACAAAAAGGCCATCCGTGAGGATGGCCTGTCTGTTTTATTGGATGCCTGGCAGTTCCCTACTCTCGCATGGGGAGACCCCACACTACCATCGGCGCTACGGCGTTTCACTTCTGAGTTCGGCATGGGGTCAGGTGGGACCACCGCGCTCTTGCCGCCAGGCAAATTCTGGTGCTATGTCCTGTGTCTTTTTCACTGATACTGCGTTGGCTGCCTTTGTGCTGTTCAGTCACATACTTATGTATGCTCCTTCTCATCACGCGGTTACCGCCTTGTCTGAACGTAAAATCTTTCATTCCCACTAAATTGTTAAATTAGCAATCCGGAACTTCGCTGAAAATTCTTTGCGTCTCTGCAAAACGCCTCTGGCGTTGTAAGGTTAAGCCTCACGGGTCATTAGTACCGGTTA
>ERZ794936.98-NODE-98-length-63295-cov-7.154775_pt1 | contig 63295 bp, 38 predicted proteins | sample MGYA00511083_ERZ794936 | MGnify/ENA primary metagenome ERZ794936 (study PRJEB30137, sample SAMN04331409) | food metagenome | isolation source: Y2 must sample point D1 replicate A | place: Australia: South Australia | collected 2014 ... | reverse complement strand
CGATAAAGGTTGTGAAAACCATAATGACATACGATGGGAGTATGAATAATACGGATTCAGAAGATGATTTGGATGATTTAAGCGAAGTTATTAAACTGCGTGAAGAATTAGCCTTTTCACAGTTGGAACCTTATGACACAGACATAACACATGTAATACTAACGAAAAAAAACAACCAAACGGTGTTTAAAAACAACACTGTATCGCAGAAGTACTCTAAGATTACGCTACATAAGAAAGAAATACACAATGAGTCCATAGGAGATGAATATGAAGAGTTTTTTAGTATACAGGATTTAATTAAGGACAACAAAACGTATACAGACTGTAAAATCACAGATACTAGGCATACAACGGTATTATTACCTTCGGAAGGTGTACAACTGACGAAGTTGGCAAAATACATCACCCCCAACATAACTGATTTGAACGTTTCCAAGGTTCTTGGACTTGAAATACAAACATTTACATACTTGATGTCATTTTTATATTTTGGGGTTTATTTGGAAGATCCAGCTTTTTACGATGCAGATTATTTAAATTTGAATATCTTGTTGGATAATAACGGTGGTATGGAAGATAAACTTGAGTTCCTGCTGAAATACTTCAAATACAGAATCAAGTCTTTGAATGAAGAGTACGCTAATAACCACACATTAGTTGTGGATGATGAGGATATTGATATAGATCTGTATACAAAAAAAATACTGCCCTTGTTGTTGATGCTAAAGAATAATCTACAATAAAACAAGTAAAATATATTATTATTAGAAAAAAAAAAAAAATTCTGATTGCATTAGCATTAAACACATTCATATATATATTAATTATTATTTGTTGTTTTTTAAAGTAGGCTAAAAACATTCTTGTTCCAATATGCTTACCAGCTACTTAGAATTCGGATAAACACCGATAAAGTTTAGCGAGTTTTTTTTGTTGTTGTTCCAGATTCCAAAACAAAAAAAAACCAGGGCAAAAAAATGCGTTAATTAAAACAAGATTTTTTTTTTTAAGGAAAAACTCATCTCATCGATAAAATTTTAAGGAAAAACAAGTCACAAAATATGGTGATTTTTTTTTTTTTTTGCTATTGAAGTCTTTGTTAAGATTTCACAAAAATATTCAACAAGAAATTAAGAATATTATTGCCTACCTTTTATGAATATTAAAAGTTGAAAGAAATAAAGTGATTAAAGATTCGGCTTTTAGTTAACGAAAGACTTGACCTTAGCAAAACATTTCTTTAATGGAGCTAATAATTTGTTAACTTTCTTGGCTGGTTCAGAGGTTTCTTCGGTAGCAGCACCTTCTTCAGTTTTAGATTTAACAGCTTTTTCAACAGATTCAATAGCTTCTTCAGCAGATTCAACAGCTTCGTTGACAGTTTCCTTAGCTTTTTCAACGATACCTTCAGCTTTTGGTTCAGTAGCAGCAACAGTTTCTTCAACTGGTTGTTCGATTGGTTGTTCAATTTTTTGTTCTTCGGTAGACATTTTTATTTAAGTATAGATTTTGGTATTCTGGTTTTATACATTATATTTATTTAATAAATTCAAAGAGATTAATGTATAAGAATCAATTATATCATAATAGTTGTTAAAGTAATTAAACACAGAAAACGAAAAAATAAAAAACTGAGATTGAATCAGCTGTTTAAATATGAATTCAGCAAACCACAAAAAAGTGTTATTAAAACTAAAGTGCTGTTATTATATGCTATTTTTAGTGTGATTATCTCTAAAACACGCCTATGACAAGGAAAGAAAAAAAATAAACCCTAAACTCATCACATTAAAACATATGATCGGAGAAGTAACAGAAAAAAAAAATTTTTTTTTTATCAAACTCTTTCCTATTCGGGAAAAGCACTCAATATACGTAAACAAAAGAGGTTTATTATGATTGTAGCTGTATATACATTTAGAAAACACGTTACAGAGGAGATATTTTATTGGATATAGGACATAAGAAAATTCACAGCGGTAATATTCAATCGGACATAAGAAAATTCACAGCAATAATATTCGATCGGACATAAAAAACTATACAACAACAATAATATATAAAATCAATAGGCTTATCACATTTCCAATAAACAATTTATGCCAAGATTATTAAAAGCAAACTATTGATGGTGTTGTTGTATTTATAATGAATTTCAGAAATTTGGGTATACATAATCTAACATAAAAAATTCAGACTGGTGCACAGCAAAGTTTTCGTCTTTTTTGTCATCATATTCATTATTAAAAGTCAACAACAGCAACAATAGCTAATAATCTTAGCGTAGCTTGTTTTGGAGTTAAGTATTTAACTTGGTGTTTTATAACATATTCTTATTACAACATTATTTAAATATACAATTAATTTCAAAAATATTAATCATACACTAGTGCCATTTATATAGTATGAGGTCGAAATACAAGCAATGCATTTTTTTTAAAAAAAATATATATCAATAAAAATTTTTCTTGCTGTACTAGTCAAAAACGCGGCAATTTTTCCCAAAAAGGAAATTATGAACAAAGCTCCTTAAAACGGAAACAACCTAACCAGAAATATAAAAAAAAAAAAGAAATGTACACAGTTCAGGGCTTTTTTTAATTCACAGAAAAATGGCATTTAATCAATTCATATATATCTTCATTTCCTATTCCTTCTTTACCTTAACAAAATGCAAGCCGTTATCTAATTCCTCTACATCAAACTCCGCTTTTTTAAATTCATCTTCCCATCTGACATGTGGAATTTCCCAGCCCAATAGTTTGCTTATGTATGCAGCAATATCATCACAAAATCCTAACAACTTGACGTCAAACTCATTGGTTCTAACATCATCTCTATTGATAAGAATTTGAGGAATTTTTGGATCTATCAAATTGACAATATTACTTACAGGTTGCACTTTCAAAGAAGTTCCGATACACAGCAAAAGATCACATTCTTTACAATCCTTGTCAATGTTGTTATTATATTGATTAGGCAAGCCCTCACCGAAAAAAGTTATGTCTGGTTTCAAAACACCAAATGACTTGGAAGTATGTTCAATATGTGTTTTGATTTTACGTGACGGATGTTTATTTCTTATTTCACGTATTTTGTTTTCACGATCAAACAACCCATTCAAGGACATGTCCCCGTTGAGTTCGTCATGTGACAAAACATTTTCTCCTATGAATACACCCTTTTCTGTTGTGTTCTTATCAATTGCTTGTTCTCCTACTCCAGCAGGGGTTGTTGGATAGATCAACTCCTTTTCTTCTAAACAATATGGACACAAAGGAATTGTATTTGATCTAATGTAACTGTATATGTCTGTACCCTTGATGCAATAATTACATGTGACACAAGTGGCGGTGGCAAATGAACCATGACATTGTATAACTTTATCATCATCTATACCAACAAATGATTCGATATTATCTATATTTTGAGTATAGTTTCTCAACAATTTGTTTTTATCTTGTAATAACTTAATGAAAGCATGCAATGGGGAATAGATGCCGTCTGGAGGCAAAATTTCATGTGCTATAGAGTAAAAGATACTAGGGTTTTCCAAGAAGATATCCAAGGTGAACACGTCTTGAGGATCATCCAAATTCAGTTTGGATACCTTTTCATATAACCCGTTTTTGGATCTGAAATCTGGAATACCTAAAGATGTCGATATACCCGCACCTGTTAAAACCAAAATCTTGTTAGCATTCTTAATTTTTTCAATCACTTGATCAAGTCTGTTAAAGTTTGGCAATCTGATTCTTCCAACTAAAACATTATTTAATGCAATGGTCAAATCTTTTAACAAGTGGTCACAATCAGACTTGTCAAAGTACAATAATTCCTGCATGTTTTCTAACGAAAGCTCATCAATTTCTGTCAACTTTTTTGGCAATCCCATGTTTTCAGGATTCAAAATCGATAACATAATTTTCATCAATAGCTTCTCATTGGTCATTCTAAACCCTAATAATCTTAGTAGATAATAAAAGCCGGCTGGTGGTTGATCGTTTCCAATGTAAGCATTCAAAAAAGTTTCATTATCGTAATATTTCAAGCATGATCTGCAATGTAAGGACTTTTCTTTGGTGATTAATGGGAAAATACATTTACCTGTGGATTCATCTATTTTTAACGAAATAGGTCTTTTTCTCAAAACAGGGATTTCCATTTCTGGGTTCTTAATGTCCAATTCCCATTTAAAAGAGTCTTCCTTATAGTCGTAATCAGAATCATCATCATCTGATTCGTTTGTTACATGAAGTTTGCTAGCTTCGTTTTTCAACAATTGCACATCTGCATCATCATCATCTTTTTTATCGGTAGCAATATCGTTGCTAACTTCTTGCTCACCAATTTTTTTATCATTGTCATCATTTATAGATTCCTTTGATGGGTAAGCATCTAAATCATCTATTAATATAGCATCTTCCTCCTCATTATGTAGTCTCCCATCGTTCATTGGATCTTCAACATCGTCATCTTCTTCTTTAGGGTTTTCCGGTGTATTACCATCGCTACTGTCACTGCTTTCATTTAAAAGTTCTGAGTTTATATCATCATCAGAACTATCATAGTCCATTATAGATGGCACTACCTCACTAAACTCATAGTTTATTTGTTCAGGTAATACTTTGCTCTCAAGCTCAGGCACAACAGGTTCTTCGTCGTAGTTGTACTCAGCTCTGTGTCTTTTAAAAGCCGGTTCAGAGCCAGATAAGTCTTCTGTATCGTAGGAATCGGATTTTCTCCCAGCCTCAACATTTGGTGGTAAGCTACTCATATTGATATAAAGTCTGTATTGGGTTATTCTTCATATTTTTTTTCAATTTAAAATTCTGAAAAAAAACATTGAAAATTGAATTACCATTGAGAATACGAGAAAAAAAAAACATGAGGCCGATTCCTTGAAACAGCTTTCCCCCTTAGGGTAATAAACATTAGCGTGGATTGAAGTAAAAAAGTATGGTTAAATCGATACTTTTATAAGAATTATTAACGTATTTATACAAGAATCTAATGTTTAAAATAAGTGTTGACTTAGTTCATTTTATTTTTTATTTTTTTTGGTAATAAATAATTTTTATATATAAAAACCTATTCTTGGGTGTTTGCTGATCCATTTCCATTAGTACCAGCTAATGGACCTATGTCTAACAATTCCTTCAATAGCACCTCAGCAGATGTATAAGATGCTAGCAAATCATTTTGCTTGCTTACTCCCATATCTCTTAAAATGTCTTCATAAGGTATGTTTTGTTTGTTCATAAGTTCCAAAAGTCCTAAAATCTCGTTCTTTTTATCAACTTCCGTTCTGTTTCCTGTGTCTATATCATTTTGTAAAGTTTCAACATAAGAAACAGCTTTAGAAAGTACAGTTCCTTTATTTGGCATTTTATTCAAATCATTCACATTGATGTTTTCAGGAACTTGTGATGAAGATATCTTGTGGCCTCCGGAATTCTCCTTATTAAATATCTCTTTAGGTAAGACTAAATACAGCTCATTGATTTTATCCGCCACATCAGCTGCTGTGTTCACTATTTTTCCTCCTGATTTGCTGTTTCTATGTTCATCATTCATTTTAAAAACTATATATATGTATGTTTGATTCTTTAGCAAGTTATATATACATATATGAGTTAACTGTTTATTACGTACTCCGATGGTATTTCTTTCATTAAAATATTACTTATTCATTCAGAACAAATCCCTTAGAGTGAAAAAAAAAAAAAGAAGAATCAAAGATATTATATTAATGTAAATAAGAAAAAAAAAAAAAAAATTTACAAAAAAAACCCCCCCCCAACAACAGAATATGATATCAAGGATTAATCATCATCTATTCTTGTTTTAATTCGGCAGTCTTGTCCTTCAAGTAACCACCCTTTTGGCATAAAGAGTAGAAAATAGAAGTTTGATCGTTAATCAAGTTTTCAGGAGTATCAAATTCCTTTAACTCACCGCCTTCCAAAACGATAATCTTATCGTTATCTAAAATAGAGTCCAATCTGTGAGCAACAGATAAAATAGTCTTGTCACCGAATTCAGATCTGATAGTTTCTTGAATAATCTTGTCAGTTTCAGCATCAACAGAAGAAGTAGCTTCATCCAAAATTAAAACCTTGGATTTGTTTAATAAAGCTCTAGCCAAACATAATAATTGCTTAGTACCAGCACTCAAGTTAGAACCGTTATCAGTGATTTTGGTTTCTAATAATTGATCAATAGTTATTTTGGTTTTAGCAACATCAGGAGCATCGGCAGATTGGTTTTCAGGCTTCAAATCAATATCCTCTTTGCACATTTTTTCAATGTGTGGGTACAAGTGAGATAATTTCAAAGCTTCAACCAAGTTGTCATTGGTGTATTCATCAAATGGATCCAAGTTGTATCTAACAGAACCTTCAAATGCAACACCTTCTTGAGGAATAATAGACAATTTCTTTCTGTAGTTCAAACCCAATTGTGTTATATCAATACCATCAATTATGATTTTACCTAATAATGGTTCTAGGATTCTGAAAATACCTAAAGTCAAAGTACTTTTACCAGAACCTGATCTACCACAAATACCAATCTTTTCACCAGGATTAATCTTGAAAGAAACACCTCTTAATGAAGGGTCTAATTCTTTTCTGTAGGTTGTAGAATAATCTTCAAAGATAACTTCACCCTTTTCTGGCCAGTTTTCTGGTAATTGCTTATCATTGTATTCAATTTCCATTGGAGCTTCAGGAGTTAAATCACAATATTCTTTAATTCTTTCAACAGAAACAACATTTGTTTCAACTTGAGTATACATTCTAACCAACCACATTAAAGAACCTGATAATTGCATAGAATAAGACATCAATAGACCTACCATACCTGCTGATATTGGCTTGTTAGAGCCTGTTGAAATACAACAGTACACGGCAGTGAATAAAACTATAGTAGCACCAACAATTTCTAATCTAACAGTTAACCATCTATTAGTAGATCTAAAGTTGAAAACACAATTGACATTAAATTGAATGTTTTCATAATTGAAGTAGTTGAATCTGTCATACTGATCGAAAGCATTAATGACAGATTCACCAACTAAGGATTCAGATAATACAGACATGATTGGAGAAAAGGAAATGGACATTAATCTCTTTAAATCTCTGGTCATTACAACATAGTATTTTTGGTAGTAGTAGTAAATGACTATTAATACTGCGTTCAAAACAAAAAATGGTGGCATGCTGTATGATAAGATGATAACAGTGGTGACATAATTTAAACAATTTCTAATAAAGAAACTTAAAATGAATTGCAAGTTTTGGTCAACAAGAGAAATATCAGAAGCAAATCTGTTAGTGATTCTACCTAAAGGAGTGGTTTCAAAGAACTCCATAGGAGCTCTTAAGACAGCATTGGCCATGTCATTATGCAAAACTCTAGAAGCTCTAATGGCAGAAAATTGGGTACTACTGATAGATCTAACAACAGCAAAAATACAGACAGATACGGAAATCAAACCGTAAATACCAACATAATAAAACAAAGTGTGAGTAGGACCTCCTTCTAGTTCACCAGCATCAGCCCAAACCTTTAACCACCACTTTTCGACAAAGACAAATATGTTAGCACTGAATGTGAAGAAAAAGAATATACAAACACCAAATATACCACATGCTCTAGCATAAGTCAAATAAACATCCATGGATACTTTACCTTCTTTTTTGGTTTCAGCCTTTTGCTTTGTTTTTCTATTATCATTTTCTTGTTCAATTAAAACTCTGTTTGGCTTAAATGAAGCAATTGAGACTCTTCTAGAAATCATGGATTTGACTTCAGAAATGTCAGCACTGTTAGTTTTTTGGCTCAAGTCATTACCAGATTCCAATAAAACATCTTCAAAGGCAGTCTTATCATTAGCATTTTTTAATACTTCTTCTGAGACAAAGTCTTTGACATCTTCACCTTCAGAAATAGATTCAGAAGATTCATTTAATTGATGACCAAATTCATCAATCAACTTTTTCAAAACAGAATTTTCATCAGCATTGCTGACGGCTTGTTTATAGGAAGAAGTTTCAACAATTGAACCGTCTTGTAGAGCATAGATCATACTAGAATCTTTCAAGATTTTAATGGAGTTGGTAGATAAAATTACAGTTTTATCTTTCAATAAACCTGTTTCTCTGGACAAAACTTGAGTAATAATATTTTTACCAACTTCGGCATCAACGGCAGATAAAACGTCATCCAATAAGTAGACATCAGCTCTGGAATAAACGGCTCTAGCTAAGGCAATTCTGGCTCTTTGACCACCAGATAAGGAAATACCTCTTTCACCAACAACTGTACCGTCACCATCAGCCCAGATTTCTAAGTCTCTTTCTAATTGACAAGCTTTTAAAGTAGCTTGATAGATATTTTCATCGAATTTATAACCAAAAACAATATTTTCCTTAATAGAGGCATTCATGATCCACGGTTGTTGAGGACAATAAGCGACAGAGTTAAATCTATGAATAATTTGAGGAGTTTTCAAACCAGTTTCGTCACTTGGAATAGCAGACATATAACCCAAAATAGATTTCAATAAGGTAGTCTTACCAGAAGCAACTCTACCAACAATACAGGTCAAACCACCTGTTTGAGCTTTAAAGTTTATGTTTTTTAAAGCATATCTGACACCAGAAGCAACGTTTTCTTCATCATTGGAAGTTTCAGATTCAATTTTCTTTTCATCATCTTCGTTATTTTGATTATTGGCCCAGATGAAAGAAGCATCTTTAATTTCAACAGCTGGAATACTCTTATCCTTGTTTTTACCTTCCCTGATAACATAAGTATCATTTATTTCTTCAAAGAAAAGGAATTCTTGTAATCTGTTTAATGAAACTTTGGTTTCAATAATTTCAGTAATAATATCTGGAATAGCATAGATAAATTCACCTAACATATCAAACAAAGACAAAGCTGGGAAAATAATTTCTGCAGTCAATGGTTTTCCAGTAAGTTTAGCATATGATACAAATGAAGAAATGGAAACAAACAATGGAACCATAGTCCAAGCAAAGTAAATGATATTATTGTAGATAGACAATTTAATAAAGTTTTGTAATTCTAAATCATTTCTGATGTGGGTCAACTTGGCCAACATAGGTTTTTCCCAAGCATACAGTTTGATACTTTTGATAGAGTTTAAGATTTCAGTCATTAACTTAGATCTCATATCTTTATACTTCATATTCTTATCATATAAAGAACTAGTAATGGAAGATAGTTTAGCATTGATAGGAATCATAACGATCATTGCAACAATACCACCTAACATTGCCTCACCTAAAAGTTTGTATAAAGTTGTCATAACTATAACAAAAGAAACAGGAACACCCACAATGGATTGGGCATTTTCAAAGAATCTTTGAATATTCAAAACATCAACGGAAATCAAATTCAAGATATCACCTGTTGTTTTCTTATCTCTTGATGCTTGTGATAACTTCAAAGCCTTTTGGTAGGCTAAACTCATCAAGGATGATCTGATTGATAAACCAGCTTCAAAAATGACAATGAAAAATTGATTGTGGAAAATAGTAAGGAAGATGGTGCTCAAATACATTGTCAAAGCTAAAAAGAATGAATTCAGCAATGGGTAAGAACTCTCAGCAACTGAAAAAGATCTTAAGAAGTGTTGCAAAAAGATAGGTTGAATGGATGCACATACATCAGCAACTAATTCGTAAACAAAAGCAACAGAAACAGTCCAACCAAAGGTTTTCCATACTGCAGAAAACAAAATAGTTGGATGTTTGGTTTTCACAGCTGATGAATCATTCAAATCTCTTTTCCACAATTGTTCTGCCCAGGATGCTTTCAAAGAATCGGTAGCTTCTCTGGCATCTAAGTGGCAAGGAGGAATTGGCATGTTGTAAGGATCTACAACTTTCCCATTCTTATAAACCTCAACAACAAATGGATTCATCCAGGTGAAGGTAACTAGTTGGACTATGTTACTAGGTGGATATTCGCCACCTGAGGATTTGGATTCTTCCCAGTATTCTGTTATTTCAGAATTTGGAACGTAGATGAACAATTCGTATGTTAAATTCTTTAAAGTTAGGAAGAATAGAGAAACGTCGATGGAAGAGTATTCAGATGGCAAAACTCCGTAATCAGAGGCGGATAAAGAAGAACTTTGATAAATTCTAAACCCGTATAAAAATGCTTGAATTGTATTATAAAATATGTTTGAAGTAGAGACAGCTGGAGTCTTGAAGTATTGTAAGTATTGCATTGGCAAAGAACCTAAAAGCAAATAGATCAAATTCCAAATGGCATTGTTTTTTAAATAAGTATTAGAGTCATTGTAAAAAGCCTTGTTGATTTTCAATTGATATGCAACTGATCCTATAGAACCTAGTACAATCAATAAATTAAAAGCATGTTTCTTTGTAACTTTGAATAAGCTTGAGTTCAACTTAATAGGACCCTTCAAATTAATCAATTCATACCAGATGGAAATCAAAAAGATAATGGCCACGTACTTTTGAACTAATGAAATAAAACACGGATTTAACACATTCAAATCTTTAGAAATATAAGGATTAGTGACTTTTGCAGGACAAGCGTAACCAACAGTGGAGTTATAACCCCCGTTATTAATATTACTCTTCAACATTATATCACCTAAATTTTATACTGTCTTAGCTTTTCTAGGGAATCCTTATCTTTACCCTCTCTCTTTTTTGTGTACACAAAACCGAATAATCAAAAAGTGCTAAACACCATATTGAGCTATTGGAAAATTGCTTTTAAATACGACGAGGTAGAAATAGCGGAAATAAGAAAAAGATGAAATTTGTTATCCCCGCTTTGATCATTGAAAAAAAAGTATTGTTTTTTTTTTTTTTTCACCACATAAAATGGCTCTTTGGACTGTGTTTTCTATGGCGCACATAGCTGTGTCCTTCACGGAATTAAAGCAGTTATCTGCGAAATCTATATAAATTATATACCCTCCTTTTTTTTTTTAATCGTGTATGATTTAAAAAAAAAAAAAAGAGCCGTAGATAAGAATAAGGTGTATTTCATCAAATAAATGCTACTAGGTCATTTATCAATAGATTATTGATGATCCCCGCAGTACTTTGATAATTGATGGATTCATTTTTGAGGTATTGCTTAAAAGCGCTTAGTAATTCTTTATTGAAGCTTATATCTTCAAAGGTCAAAGAGCCATTTTGGTTAGATTTGTTAAGAATCTCTTCATAATCTTGTAGGAGTTTGTTTTGAACAGCTTCATCATTTTGTAGCCATTTATTAATTACAAATGATAAGGTATATTCTCTGTTTTTTTTTGACACTTCGGAGTTATACTTGTCAAAGTATGGCTTGATTAAAACTTCAGCTAAGGTGTTCAATTGATTGATTTTATCGTATTTATGTCCGAAAGGATCATCATCAACTTCAGGGGCACAAACAGCAACTTGCTTGATTTCTTTTGGACTATGGTTGATCAAGAAGATTTTTTCTGGAGCTTTGAAAGTATTGACTATATCAAGGAACTCAGGAATACTCTTTACCAACTCAGACATTCCTTTGAGTATTCTTCTGTAAACAGGTAAGGTATGGATCTTATCGGCCCACTTTATTAACTGCATCAATGGCTGAACAGTTCCTCTTCTCAATGAATAACTGTTGAAATCATGTTGATCGTTTTTGTAAATTCCATAGATTCTAAAGACAGCTTCATATCTCTTCACAGCCAAGTTCTTGTATTGTAAAGCAGACTTGGCTATTTTGATTTTTTCAACTTCGTCTATGTCTTCTTTCAACTTGACTAATTCCTTTTTGAATAATCTTGAGTAAGCTTCGGCTTGTTCACTTAAAAACCAAGTATTTTGGACTGAATGCAAGTCTGTTATACCGGTGTCACAATAAGATGTATCGTTTTTGGTAAACATAGATATCAATTCAACAGCTTTATCAACATTATCAGCTCTTAAGTGATACTTACAAGATTTATTGTTCAAGAATCTATCTTTGGTGTCTTTATTTCTCACAATTTCCATTAATTCGCAAGCAGTCTTGAATTCTTTCATATGCTTTAAAATCTTGGCTTGGAATAATTCAAATTCTAAAGTCTTGCCTTCAGCATCCAAGTATTGACATCTTTGAATTTCATTCAAAGCCTTATCATAGTTTCTTTGGAACAAGTATAAGTTGGATAAAAAGTATCTAATTATAGATTCAAGCTTGTCTTTACTTTGAGTATCATTCTTGATGTTTTCTTCTAAAGAAGTCAATCTTTCCAAGCAAATTTCTTCAGCCAATTTTTGGAATTTGGTGCTTAATTTCAAATTTCTAAACAACGGCTTCAATAATTGGAAAGATGCAAATACTCCCTTAGCCCAGTACAATTCCAAGTAGAATTTCAAATATGTCTTTAATTCAGCATCATCTTGAATGAATGTTAAAGGCATGAATCTACATGGTTCAGATAATGGGTACTTCTTTAATAAGTTAGAATACATTCTATACTTTAAACCATTGTCATTTTTAATACCCAATGTGATTTCCAACATCTTGAAGTACTTGAAGTTATCTGGGTTTCTGTGAATTAATTTTCTATAAATTTTGGAAGCACTATTTAAATCTCCTAGTTTCAAAAAGACTTCAGCTTTTCTTTCTAAAAAGCCTAATTTATCATTAATCAAATCTTTCTTGTCTTCAAGATGTTGTAAGACTTCTTTTAACTTGACATCATCATTTTTGGCCAACTTGAGCATTAATTCATTCTTGTAGAAAATACATTCACCATCTTCAAAAGCTTCTTTTTCAGTAATTTTGCCTTCAGCAGCTTGTTCAAATTGTGTTAATTTTTCAACAGCGGCAGTGGTGTTGTTGTTTAAGTCCAAAGCTAAAGCAAATCCAGTCCAATTTGCTCTAAATCCTGGTCTGGCAGCTAGGTGATGTTCTCTGAACTCCAATAATTCACCATACTTTCTTAGTTGTGCGGCTAATAAACATAATTGGTTTAACATCATTACGTTACCCATGTTTTGGTGACCACCGGATTTCAAGTAAGCTCTCTTCAACCATATGTAGTTGTTTTCAAAATCCTCACATTCTTTATAATAAGAACTAATCAATTGACAACTCATAGCAGTGATTATGTTTAGGTTTAACACATTCTTGGTTGATCCAGGTACTTTACTCAATGCTTTTTGCAAATTGGCTTTTGCTTCGATCACGTTGTCGGACTTTTGGTTAACTAAAGCCTTTAATAGTAAAGAATTGAAATGAACTCCATTTTTCTTCAAGTTTGTATCGACCAATTTCAAAATCTTTTTGGTTTGTTTAGGATCGGTGTTCATAATTTTAACAGCTTGGTTAAGAACATCAATTTCCTTTGCATTACCTTCATAAGCAGTAAGGTTAGCTTGTGTCATTGGATGGATTATAGGATCCTGATTTTCAGGCTTGGTAGATTCTTTAGAAATTCCCTTCTTGGCAGCCAAAGCAGCTTTTAGCTTGGCTGGAATAGGACCAGATGGTGCTTTTCTTCTATGAGACATTATTAATGTTTAAAGAAAGGAGTTATTGGGTTTACAGTTAGGTTTGTAGCTTATAATAGAAGTATAGTATATAAAACTGAATTAACCTGACTAAAAAAAAAAATAACCATATAGTTGATGGGAAAGTTTCAATGTTGTGAATAAAAAGTATAAAAAAATTTTATATATGTTGAAAATGTAGCCTACACGTGACTCATGAACTTTAATATAGTGATTGTAATGTATTAAAATAGCCTTCTAGCTCAAAATAAATGAAAAAAAAAAAACAACTTATATCACAGCCGTATGCTTAAACATTACATTACCAATAAATTTTATACACCAACAATTGAAAAGACCTTGATTTCAGTGGAATACACATGTTTTCATATTTTCATATAGTGCTTTTTTTCCTCAATACTGAATTTTAGGCTCTTATGTCCGGCTGAATAACTCCATTTTATTTGCCTTTTTCACGTGACTTGTGTTTTCGGAGTTAATGGGCTTATTTAAATGGCATATCCTCCATTAGGAAATAACGCGCTTAACCAAAATGGTAAAATATTACCGATTTGGGTATGCCATTCGTCCCTTCAAAAAAATAAACAACCAAAACTCAAACCGCTATATATTTCCACTTCTCCTCTGGCCAAAAAAAAAATCAAACTAAGCATCACTTTTTTGGGGGTTCACCCTGTTGATAAGAACCTCTTGAAAAACAGAGCTGATTGTACACAAAAATAGGGTTGGGTGGGAGCATTAAAACAGATTGGTAGCTACACCTTGTAAAATACACTATGTCTTTTTCTAACTCTAATATGAGCAATTTTGAACTGGCTGATGCTACATTAAGTCCTAGTAAAAGAGAAGATCATCATCAAAATACAGACATTTTGCAACTTGATCTTGATGACACTTTGGTTGAAGAAAACATACAAGTTGACAGAGAGATTCACTATCAAGGATCTATGATCAGATTGTATCCTTTAGACCCGAGAACTTTTCTAGTAAAAACACAAATCTTTGTTTTGCTTTTCGTGTTCACTACACTTGGGTTAAATGATCAAGCCACAGGTATGCTTATCCCTATTCTTTCAAAAACTTATGATATTTCACCTGTTGTCATTTCCAATATTTTTTTGACGCAAACTTTTGGTTACTTCTCTGCCTGTTTCTTAACTGAGCCACTGCACTTCAGATTTGGTCAAAGGGGGTGTCTGGCCATTGCATGTCTTTGCATAGCCTTCCCTTCTGCCATTTTGTTTAGTAAACCACCCTTCTTTTTCATATATGTATTATGCTATTATCCTATAGGGATTGGGATAGGTTTGGTTGATTCCTCTGTCAATTATATCTTTTCTTCTTTGATATGCTACAAAAATGAACTATTGGGTTGTGTTCATGGTATGTATGGTATTTGTGCTTTTATTGCCCCTATTTTCATTGACAGTTTGGGTGAAAAGAATTGGAATAACTTTTTTTTGGTTCAAGGTGCTGTTGCTGCTTTAGGTGCTGCACTGTGCTTCTATGTTTTTAGATTTGATACTAAACAAAAGTATGAATATAAAGTCCACATATCACTATCCTCAGAAAATTCAGCCACAAAAGATTCCAACATTTCAATTATACAAATGATGATGTCCTACCCAGTTATTCCTCTCTACGCATGTGCTTTGTTTTTTTACATGGGTGCAGAAGTAGGTACAGCTTCATGGATTTATACATATTTATTAGAATACAAAAAAGGTGATAGCACTCACATGTCATGGATTGTTTCCTCTTACTGGGCTGGATTAACTTTTGGTAGATTTTATTTTGGAATGATGATAAACAACTGGTTTGTAAATGAATACCAAGCTTTGAAGTTCTTTATAAAAATGACTACTTTATGCACTGTTTGCTTTCTTCTTTTGGGTGGTATTTATTCCCACTCAGCATTATACTTCACAAGCTTTGGTGCTGCGCTATTTAGTTGTGGTATGTTTATAGGTCCTATATTTCCCCTATTATCTATAATAGGTATTGATATCTTAGATGAACACGTACAAGTCAAAGGTCTTTCAAGTGCTATTTCATTGGGTTCTATAGGTGCTGCTTTTATGCCCTTCTTGGATGGTTTGCTGATGAATCATCTCGGTCTATCAAGTCTGCCATTTTTGGTTTTAATTTCAACTTTAATATGTCTTGTAGCTATTCATTTATACCCTGTGTTGATCAAGGGTAAAGATCATTATTTCAACCCAAAACCAAGGTCATCTAGTATCAATTTATAAATAATAGGGTAAACCACATTTGTATATATAATTTGTTGCTTTTTAAAAAAACAAAAACGACTTTACAGACTAATAAATGAACCCTATTTTAAATGACCCTTAAAAGCTATTTTCTCTGCTCTTTCCTTAAAGCCAGGTAGTATCACATAATTGATTCCACTGTCGATCAACTTCTTTATACTAGTATTATCTTGAATAAAAGTTTGAGGCTCTGCACATCCAATAAAAACCGTTTCAATTTTATCCTTGTGTTCAATGATTCTATCAACACATGGTAAGTTTCCACTCAATCTTTCAGAACAAGGCTCCATGGTGGTATAAAGATCAGCACCTTTTGGTATTTCAATATTTTTGTCTTTTAGCTTTTGCAAAGCATTTTGTTCCGCATGAGTATTACCTTCCAATTCTCTTGAAAAGCCTAAACTTAATACTTCATTATCATGGGTAATTACACACCCAACATTGAACGCCTTATCGGTAGCTTCACATTTATCAGCTTCCTCCAATGCCATTTCCATATACTTTGCATGCACGTTTGTGCACCAATCTGGAAGATCAGTACTATAAGACCAATTTTTTGTTGGATCTTCGTTCTTTAAGGATTCATACTTGTAAGCATGCAACCATAGCTCCAATTCATCTTTTCTTGGATCTTCATGTATATCGCCACCGCAAACTTCACAATGTTTGCCTGTAAACCTTTCACCTTCATCTTTGTTGATGTTATTATTTTCGCACCACCAATTAGTGCTCACTGTTGTTTTGCCTACTTCTTCCAAATTTTTACAAATATCATCCAATGAATTTTCATATTCAGCGTTCTTTGCTATTTTTGGGCCCCATAACTTAGGACTCGAATACAAAGGATCATTGGCTATAGGATATCCCAAATATTGCAAGTGTAATCTAATTTGGTGAGTTCTCCCTGTCAACGGTTTACACAAGACTATAGATGTATTAGATTCTTTATCGTAAGAAATCCTCTTAAACTCAGTTTGAGATGGCTTCCCATTTTCTTCATCAATAATATTTAAAGTAACTCTTGGGTTGTATACACCTATAGGCTTATCAACTTTTATGCTTTCATTTTCCAAAGTCAAAGGAAACTCACCAACAACCCTGGCCATATACTGCTTAGAAAATTCTCTTTGGAATAATGAAATTCTCATTTCATTCGCTTTTTTGGGATTTTTGCTTAAAAACATCAATCCTGAAGTCAATCTATCTAATCTATTAATTGGATGTGCCAAGATATTCATTTCTCTTTCCAAGATCTTAGTAACAGTGTTAAATCTGTATCTACCTGTTGGATGTGCTGGAATAGAAGAAGGTTTATCAATCACAATCATTTCTTCATCTTGATACACTATTTTGATAGGCTTATTGTTGACCTTAGGTTCATGTGTATGTGTTGTATGTTGTAATAAATCTCCATTTTTAATAATATAGGTTCTATCTATTGGATTTTCATTAACTAATACCTTTCCTTCATCAATAGCTCTAGCATAGTCTTCTGGTTTTCTAGCCCTGAATTCTGTTGTTAACAATTCATGTATGTTAGTATTACGCCATCTCTCTTTACAGTATGTCTTGTAAGTAAAATAATAAGGCTCTACCTTTCTGTATTGATCATCAATAGTGTAAACAATTTGTTCAGGCTCTTGATTGGTGGCTTTATTAGTTGTTGTTCTGAATCCTTGTTTGTCAACAGTTTTTTCAATTTTAAACTTCTTCTTTAAAGGTCCGTTTGTAGATGCGTTGTTCTCCATCGTGTATGCAAATCTTCTTATTCCTCTATGAAACATACAAGTATGGTTGTATTTGGTTGTTGAAACTTCATTCTATTAATCCCTCCCCTCTATCAAATCATTGAGTTGACTTCTACGTTGAAATTGCATCTCTATAAGGCACTGAATTTTCAAAACATTTATGAAATTTTTTTTTTTTTTTCCAATGTGCCTTTAATGAGGAAATCCTTAAGAACCCATTTTCTCTCACCAATATTTTTTTTTATACTACATTTTAATGCTTTTAACACCAAGCAAAAGAAATCATACAAACCCTGCCTAAATGTCGACTGCTAAACCAGATTTGAAAGACGTGAATCCTAGAGGGATTCCTAAAGCTTTGTTCATTGATCTGAACGATACCAAAATTACCTCCAACTTAGAACTTACAGTAGCTAATGTCCAACAAAACTTACAAAAATATGAATACATGTTAAAGTCCAAAGATCAACAATTAAAAAGTATAACTGATATAACCAAAGACATAAAAACTAACAGCAAGGTCATAGACACCTTAATAGCACAAAATGCCGACGATAGTGACGATGAAGATGGTGAGTTCCAAGATATTCAATATGAACTTGAAGATGGATTGTTTGCTTTTGCATCTATTCCAAAAAAATCCACCACAAACACAGTCTCTTTATGGTTGGGATCAGGGATTTTGATGGAATTCACTTATGAAGAAGCGCAACAAATTTTGAGTGAAAAAAGTGCTGTTTATACCAATAAGATCAATGAAATCATGGAAGACATTGAATTCTTGAGAGAGCAAATAACTACCCTGCAAGTCAATATGTCAAAGGTATATAATTATAGTATTTTGCAAAAAAGAAAGCTTGAACAACAGCAAAGTGTTAAAGCATGATTGTATATATCATCTAGTAAATATCAGTTTGAATAAAAAGTACTGTACAATTAATGAAAACAACTCCTTATGATGGGTAATCAAATACACTATCATTACCGAATATGTGAATACGTTTGAAGGTAGTTTTATGTTAAAAAATCTATTTATTTTCAAAGACCAGATGTATTTTTCCTTAAAATAGTACTTCTTGAAGATACATACCATAGTTGCGCTTAATCCTGTAGGGTAATCACCTAAGATTGTGTACACTACATGAGCATATTTCATTCTTGGAACGTATATTTTCTTAAACAACAAATCCACCACCAATTGCGTGAGCAGTAAAATTATGTATGACTGAATAAATATTCTCTTCATACTGATCTTGTACAAAAACTCTATACGTTTGCCCATGTGATATAATAACAACCACGTCATTAACAAATCATTTGCAGTTCCGTCACATGTTATTACTATAGGATATATTGCATATCGTAGAACACATCTCAATATGTTTTTGGGATTAAGTAAGACGTATTCAATGTTATTGGGGTTAAGGTACTCATACAAAAAACCAGGATATAAAAAAATGTTGTTCACAAATAAGATTATCGTGGTGTATAAAATTACTTTAAAGCTTATGCTTTCATATAGAAGTTTATCTCGAAGAAACAAAATTGTTCGTACATTAGGTCTCGGTAAAGAGTTTGAATTCATTGGTGTGCTAAGAAGAAAAAGAAAAATTGCTATATAGCTTCTGGTATATTAATTTCCTTCGTTGGTATCACTGTCTTATTCTAATGTTTGAGGCCTTCATAGTAAGAGAAATATTTGATTCTTATATTATTTGGGGGGAAAGAGAAAAAGTAGCAAAAAGCAGCGTTATCTCCGAATAATCAAATTTAATCATTTTGAAAATTAAGCATATATTATATATACACATCAATTAGCTACTTTACTTGTTAAGGAAATAAGAAAGGAGTTCACATACTTAAGATCAACCATATCTTCTAAATAATGCTATTATATCTGTTAGTGCTCCTTTTTAAAAATAACATTTCTTAGGTATATTAGAAACGCCCCGATAGTTGGCAAATGTGAAAATAACCAAAGCTGGTATAATAAAAACATTTTATTCTTTTCAAAAGCTGATGCATGAGAAACTCGTTCGACTTTAATTTCAACAAAGTTATTAAAATGTTTTTTTGAAATTAATATTGTTTCCACCGGTAGGATTGTAGGTTTCAGTAGAGCAGTAGTATTTACTGTCATTCCGCTCATATCCCGTTTCAGTGCACATAGTATCAGAAGAAACAAAATGTTCATTTTCTTTATTTGAAAATTATTTCACAATTATTTTTAAATTTAAGATTATCTGTAGGATTTTTTCCTAGTTTTCAAAATCAATTGTTGATACAAAGTGTTCAGCTTCGTAATCATTATTAGAGACAGACAGTTGATGATGATGTTGTTGTTGTTTTTTTTTACATTATATTTGAATGTTTTTTTAATAACAACAAGACTTCCTACCCCATAGTCTTTGTTGTTAAATAAAAAAAATTAATAAACCCTTTGTATTACTAGCATTGGTATTAATGTGAACCTACTCATACTCCGTTCTTCTTTCAAATTATTAAATTCTTAATTTAGTACAAAGCAAAAGTATCAGTCAATATTATACGCTTCATAATTAAAACAAAACTAACGCATCTTATTTATAAAGTCTTAAACTCAACTCTTCTCCATATCATCCAATCTTTTGCTCAATACAGTGAAGAAATCTTCAAGTCTGGTGACTGTGTTTTGTAAGTTCTTTATTGTTTCCTTCATTTGTATTATTTCTAAATCCCTACTTATATCCGAAGAGGTCATAGAAACATCATCCTCCATCAAAGCAGCACCGTATAATATAGATAATTTCTTTCCGCCGTTATTCATATCGTATTTTTGCTGAGAGTTGTATGACTTTATTGAATTGTTACTCAATGAGGCTGTATCTGTTGAGCTAGCAGCAATTTGATTTTTCCGTGTAGATAGATAACTTGATCTGGGCAGTACTTTTATGGTGTCTAAAGGCTGTTCATCTTCGTTGGCACTATATTCATCATCAACTATGTGATTCATTTCTTTCTCAGCAGCCATATCCGCAATGTCAGTAGAACCCTCATTTGTGTACGTATTATTCTTTTCACTGGATATTATAATCATTTGTTTTAATAGTTCTATGTCTTCATCATTACAAAACTTTCGGATATGCGTCATATTCCCTGAAGAGTACATAGAAACCAGCTTTTGATATCTAACTCTCAAAGTTCTACTTTGTTTACATCGCTTGGAATGTCTTATCAATCGATTATATCTATCCAGTATGTAAGGCCATTTTTTAGCATTCGTATTTCTGTTATCAAAAAAATTGCTTTCATATTCATTTATTGAAACCAATAAACAATGTGTCTCTTCTTTCCTAATGACAGTTTTCTGTTCACTCATATGCGATAATTTTATATCTTATATTCTTTGGTTTCTTTTATGCTTTCAACGCTGTATTTTTACTGGCAATAAAGCATAATATGCGTCACAGCGCCATATGACTTCGCTTGTAGTAAAATTCATTATTTTTTCATAAAAAACGTGACTCAATGAATCAAAAAGAAGCATAAAATTTTTTTTTTTTCAGTCCTTCTTTTACGTCAGTATTCACTCGGAAACACTTCGTTTTGTTAATGATTCATTAATAGATACAGATTTATGAAAGAACCAACAAACTTGATATTTTTATTCAATTTTGGAATTAATTTGGATGCTAAATAGATCTTTATTGAACAGAGAAGTTTTTAATATCTCTAAACCATCTTTATTAACAACAAAACTATACAAGTCTTTGGATTTTAAGCCTAAAGTCATCGATACCACTTACCAAGAGAAATTACTAAAAAAAGCTAAAGAAAGAGGATTTAATACTATTGAAGAACTTAAAGAAAGCTTAAAAGAAGAACTAGAAAAAAAAAAAAAGGATTTTAATCAAGTAGACCCATTAAATACTTTAAAAAAATATCAAGAAGCACAAAGTAAGGAAATTGAAGAAGATATGAACAAACCAACTACAAAGAGTTTAGGTGCTATACCTGAAAACAAGGAAAAAAAGCCATTTAAAACTTTAAGCTCCTATGTCGACAAGGAAAAGTTCATGGAATTGTCACCACAAGAAATTGAATTTTTGTGGAGAGCTAGATTCTCTACCACTAAAATGGCAGAAAACCATCTCCATGCGGTATTACAAAAGAACATATGGACAAAAATGTTTGATAATGCTAAAGAAAATCCTGTTTTTGTATTGCCATTGCCTAGAGATATTACTCCAGAACAAAACACCGATCTAAAAACAGGTGCTGAGTTGTTCTACGTTCAATGGTCATTCCCAGACAAATTCAATACTCATTGTATCATCACTTCATTGGTTGAATACCAACTACATAAAGAATTTGCCAAACCATATCTGACTATTTCATTCTTTGGCGATATGTTGGAAAGAAAGAACATTTCGTTGATGGTTGGTCAATTGGACCAAGACTCCTCTATCAACATGAATGATTGCACTTTGTTATTATTAAACCTACAAAGATTCTATGGTGTGATTGAAGGTGGTTTGGTTAATGAAAGATTGGCTATGTTAAGAGCGTTTAACAAGGGTGATACTTCATTTGATGTTAACAAATTGGTTGATTTAGCTAACTCTATGACTTAATAAAGCTCTGAACACATGTATATAATACGCTTTTAATTTGAAATTATTCAACTGGAAAAATGCACATCGAATAATCACTGTTATCTCCGAATAGCAACTGAACATTTATTAAGGATCGTATTTCTTGCAAAAAAAAATATATATAACATAAAATTTGAAAAGAAATGGTTTACTGTAAATCAAATGTTAAAAATCTAATAAGACCAAACAACCCTTTCACAGCAACTTCTGTTTGATAGACAAATTATATAGATTATAATGAGCAGACAAAAAGTAACATTTTTAGGTCCTGTAGGAACTTATTCCCATCAAGCGGCATTACAACAATTTCCTGACAGTTCAAAATACGAGCTGATTCCGTCATCTAGCATACCATCATGTTTTGAAGCTGTTTTAAGCAACAATGAAATTGAATATGCTGTTATTCCTTTAGAAAATAGTACAAACGGGCAGGTTGTTTTTACGTATGATTTGATCAGAGATGTTTTAAACAAAAACAACAATGACGAAAGCAGTAAGTCCATAAATGATTACAACAACAGAAAGTATCCACCTTTGAATATCATTGGAGAACAGTATGTGAAAATCGAACATTGTCTTGTAGTATCAGACAAAGACGACTTGAAAAACTTTGATAGTATCAACTTTGAGAATCTCTATTCACATCCCCAAGTATGGGGCCAAGTCAGCGAATACCTGAACAAACCAGATTTTAAAGGTAAATTCAAGAATATAATTGATTGTAAAAGCACTTCTGAAGCAATGCTAAGATGTAAAGAAGACAAACAAAAAGGAATTCACTCTTTGGCTATAGGCTCAGGAGCAGGGGCCAAGGTGAATGAATGTGAAATAGTTGAAGAAGGTATAAACAACATGAAGGGAAACACCACCAGATTCTTGACCTTTGTAAAGAGAAAAGATAACGAAAAGCAACTTTCAACGTTGCTGTTGAACTCTGAATCATTAAATGAAAAGTCTGAAGAAAAAATTGTAATGCTTACATTCACAACTTTGAAGGAAGGTCCAGGTTCATTGGTTGAAGTATTAAAAATTTTCCAAAATTTCAATATCAACATGACTAGCATTTCATCTAGACCTATTGGACAACAATCTGGTAAATGGCAATACATCTTCTATGTTGAATATGATTACATTGAAGGTTTGAATTGGAGAGATGAAATATTAAAAGAAATTGACGATAGATGTTTAACTTGGGCTCTATGGGGGATTTTCCCAAGAGATCCTGGTTATTATGTATAAACGTTCAATAAGCATTCGTCATTCATATATAAAGCACCAATTATGATTTATTAAACCCATTTAATTTTGGTTTTATTTCGATTATACATCAATTTTTTTTTTTTCCTTAAATTCGAATATATTATAATCATCCGTGTTTGGTCATAACATATTTCCTTCTATTTATTGTACTTTTTGAACTCCCAAGGTTGTGAGTCCAACGGACATACGTTTCTTTTAGATAACCACTTGTTAATACAGTGTAGATGAAATGAATGTCCACAATCTCCAGTTGCAGTAATACACTCAAACTTCTTATCTTGTTGTTGTGTATTTTGAGCATCGTTTTGACAATCCACACAAGGCTCCATTAAGTTACTCTTACAAATTGCACAATCAGCACTATCTAAATCCCATGACCATAATCCTACGGCTGTCCATTTTTTAATTTTAAATCTAGGCTGTTCAGATGGGTCTATTTGTGGTGTATTGGACATTTTATTGGGGGTTTTTATTTGTTTTTTATTGAATATATTATGACTTTAGTTGGAATAGCTTCAAATATTAAAAAAAAAAAAGAGTGGAAAATGCCCATATATGTGGTTTTAAACGCATAGAGAGAAACCACGTTAAAGTTAGCTTTGTGAACACGTGATCACATGCTCATAACAGACCCATCACATCTGGTATCTTGGATGAGCCGTTTTCATCTTGATAATTCATCTGCTTAATCAACAAATTGTATATTTCAATGTATGCTTGTTTTTCGTATTCGTTTCTATTGATATTCTTAATAGCAGCTCTTAATATACAGATCCATATATCCTTATTTCTAAATGTTTCTCGGATCTCAGCATCTTTTACATCGTATTCTTCTTCATAATTTTTGGAGATATCAAAGACGGAATTATATTGAATATCATCTGTAGCCACAAATATTATCAAATTTTTTATAAAGTTGGCAAAAGATTGAGCTTCATGGACATGGAAGACTTTATTTTTGACCATATTTAAAATTATAAATCTTATAAAACAACCCCGGAAGTAACTCTTATTTGTAGTTCTTTGCTCCTTTACTGTATAAGAATTTGCTAATTTCATGGAGTACATAGTGTCACTCATTTTTAGGCAGAGATCTAGCACCTCTCCTAAATTCATAGCCGTGTTGTTCTTGTACATGAGTAAACAGTTTTGTTCGAGCATATAACAGCACCATGGATGTTCTTTAAATATATTAGATTTATTAGAAATATGGATAAACATAGGGATATATGCCCATAGAAATTCTTGATGATTTGCTTCTTTTTTGTATAATTCCGCATACTTGAAAACAAAGCTTGTTAAAATCTGTGTATTCCTATCATTTAGTTGTATATCTGGCATCAAATTCTTAATATTGTTAATGGAATTCACATTATTGAATCCGCCTGTCAAAACAGAATTCAAATACACTTCAAGATAATAGTCATAATCATACATTTCCAATATGAAAGCGTTTGATTCTTTTGATAGCCTCATGTTTATATATGAGTATCTCCAATATGAATCATGAGAGTAAATGTAATTAAAATGTGATCTCAAAAAAACAGGTAGTTTATTTACGTCTGAAATGTCCAATTCCAAAAATATACGTTTCAAAACATCACTTGGAATATCATATATGTCGGTTTTTTTATGATCTTTGACTGTTTGAACATGTAGTTTTTTCTCTTGGCGGAATGATAATTGATTGTAATGCAAAGCCTTTAGAATATTGCTCTCGTTCACTTTGACTTTTGATTTATTGCTCAATAATTTAGTGTTGTTCCTTCCTGGCACTATGAATCCCATCAATACCTAATAAACAGAGTTTATATGTCTTTTGGTGCTTCTTATTTGTTATTTAGAAGCCTTTAAATTCAAGCAAAAGCAAAAAAATATAAAAAAGAAAAGAAAAACAGATAGGCTCATCGCTCTTTTGCGCCTATAAAAACTCCCCAGCACGAGAAAAGCACCATCATTAGTTCATTACAACAGCAGTAACACTTGCTACAAGAAATAGTTAGAAGTGTCTACAGCACTAAGAAGAGAGAAGATCTAGCATGGGACTAATTGGTCATTTGTTGGTTAAGCAGAGAGAAATACACGTGTGAAGAGCTGTTTATTATATACGTTAACAGATTTCTTTTTACGCGAGTTTATGCTGTAAAGAACTCTACAATGTTGCTGGCCACTAAAGAATTGCTTAATAATGTACTGTTGCTTGAATGCTAAACATGAAACAAAGATTGAGGGGGAGCTTGTTTTTTCTTTTTTGGAAAAATGAAAATTATGGCACTGATAATTTAATCTTATGTGCAAGTCACGAAAGCAAGGTAAAACTAGTAAGTTTGTAAGATAAAACTCACAGCTGTGTGTGGCAAATACACGACATGAGTGATTTAATACTGATAAATGTATAAGAAAAAAAAAGCCTTTTGTAATAAACTGAAACTTTTCTCTGGTATCTGCCCTTTCCAAAAAGAACAAGTTTCTCTTGAAACTTTAAAAAAATTAGCTGATTTTTTTTCAATATACTTGATTAATCCAATTCATTATAAACACATTAAAGCTTTAATTGCTGGTTTTGTAATTTTTTTAAACAAGCAACCAAACCACCATTTGGGAATGTTACAGTTGTTATATATTGCAGTACTAGGACGGATATATTCTTGAAAAAAATGCCATTTTTTTTAAAGATAATTAACGATTACTTTTCATCACCACATCTAGTTTCTTTTTATTTTACTAGCAGCTTCATAAATACTGTAAAAAATGCCTGTCGTGGGGTTTATATTGCTAAATTCTAACTGTTTAGTATAATGAATAAATGTAGTCGTTTGTTCGGACATAAGCCCACTTTCAGCCAAACAACCCATTTTCACCATAGAGAGATTTTTTGGTACATTTTTTTTTTTTTCAGTAATACAGTTAACAAACATATTGTAAACTACCATCAACCAACACGAAAAACTGTAATTATAAACTGAAGAATGAGTAATGAAGAAAATAAGCTGACAGGTGTGTCATCTTTGTATCCAGATCCACCTTTATACTACACCAAATTTACATCAAACGATGATTTATACTTCAAAACATACAAAAAGATTAAACAACAAGAACTTACAAATATTAACGATATAGTGACTTCCACCAACAAAAACAACGCTATATCATCGGCTTTTTACAAAGAAACCAGAAGTCTTATAAATGAGGAAGAAGATAATTATAAAATTCCACCTAACTTACCAGAAGATGATAATCTAGATAGTTTCACTATGTTCGGGAACATATGGAATACCAAGGATGAATTGCCAGAATTGGGAGAAATACAGTTATCCAAGGAAGAAAACATAAACAAAAAAAAGGAACTGAAGAAGTTGATTAAGTCTTTATTATTGAACTTTTTGTTATTGATCACAAATCTCTCCGTCAATACGGATCTAGACATTGCGGAAGATTCCAAGGAAAATCACTTAGAGAATATAAGAATTATTTTGGTCAACATACACCATTACCTTAATGAATATAGACCGCACCAAGTCAAAGAGAATTTCATAATGTTGCTGGAAGAACAGATAAGTTTCAAAAAGTTGGAGATCGAACACATAACAAAGGTTGTGAAAGAAGTGAAAGAAGAACTGAGTAAACTGTTATAAAACTGCTCACTGTAGGTAATTATCATATATAGATTTCAATAAAAACATTCACTTTTGTGCAGCTTCAAAGCTTTTTGAAGTCCACACCCAACTGATCATATCTGACGTTATAGATCTTTTCAATTTATTACTGTTGCGGTTTATACGCTTGCTTTTTTTTTTCCCCTATAATGTGACATATTAGCAAAGCCAATATATAATGTATTAAAGTGTGCAATTCGATTATTGTATATATACAGAACGATATTAGAGGAAACCAAAACAACATCTTTAGTATGGTTTCTCTTATCTCCTTCATCAAAGGTACCACAATTACTGCTTTAGTCGCCTCATTCATTGGACTAGGTGCTTTGTACTACAACCAGAATAGTCTAATATATCCATCATGGGTAAACAACGCACGCGTTTATGTGCGTAAACCAGAATTTCCGTTATCTAATTACTTCCAAGAAGATTACATAACCACTAAAGACAACGAAAGCATTCAGGTATACTCTTTTATTCACAACGAGGAGAAAAGAAAGACTTTGTTGATGTTCAGACCTAATGCAGGTAACATCGGAGATTCCATCCCATTAATAAAAATTTTATTTGAAAGCCATAATCTAAATGTTGTTGTGTGGTCATATAGAGGATATGGGAAATCTAGTGGTAAGCCTACAGAAAAGGGAATAAAAGTCGATAGTGAAAGTATTTACGATTTTTTAGTCAAAAAGGAACTAATTTATGAGCCAACAAACGAATTGATAGATAAACCATTAATTCTTCATGGTACATCTATTGGTGGGGCTGTTGCCATAAACTTTGCTTACGAACACAAGGATGTCATTGATTCCTTGATCTTGGAGAACACTTTTCTTTCGTTGCATAAAGTTGTTCCTTATATTTTTCCATGGCTGAAACACTTCACCTTTCTGGTTACAGACAAATGGCAAAGTGAAAGTATAATAGGCAAATTAGATCCACAGATGAATCTATTGATATTGAATAGTATGAAAGACGAAATTGTTCCTAGTTCGCATAGTAAAGAACTATATGAACTAAGCAACAGCAAATACAAGAAAATACATAGATTCAACAGAGGGCATCACAATGATTTGATTATTCAAGATGGATATTTCGAAATTCTTCATGAATTCTTAGCTCAAAGAGAAATTATTATATAAGTTTTCCTATGCATCCAAATGGACATAAACATGCATTTAAGCTGGTTCCAAACCATGTTTTCATGCATTCTGTATGTCCAATATGGCCGCATCCTAATAACATCACTGTGTTCTTTAAAACCTTACTTTCACAATAACAGCAGACATGATCCGAATTATTGTAATCTGGGATTATCATTGCTGAATTTTCTGTGCTTTCTGCATCTCCCTCATTTCTATTAGAGTTATTTAATATGTCTTTAGCCAAACTACATCCCTTGAGTAAATCAGCTGATACATCAAACAATTCATAAGTATGTAAAACTTCTATGAAATCATGCACACTTGTACGGACATCACATGTCTTATTAATACTGTATGACAATATCTGATGAAAATTTAATACAATTAAAGAACTTGTTAATAAATCACCCATTTTCAAAGAGTGTAAGTGTATGCTAGTAACTAAGTTGCATAAACTCCATGGTTTAGATGAATGGTCCAAACAAAGTGATTCAGGAGTATCGAATGTTAAAACATCTTCAAGATTTTGATCCTTCTGTATCTTCACTGTGTCCTTAACAAATGACTTTTTCTTTTCATTCAAAGCTGGATCATACTTCAATGGTATTATGCTATGACTACTTTGAGGCAATGATGATGTTCTTTGCTTTAAAGAGCTAATAAAAGATGATGCCTTTGATAATGAGCTGGTGGATTCAAGCTCATAGTCACTTTGCATGTCAATATCAGACTCTACTATGGCAACGTTATCATCATAGTCATGATCACCTCTTGGGGTACCTAAATCGCTGCTGCCATTATCTTCTTTGGTTTCCTCTTCCATTTCTCTTTTTATTAATAAGTCTAGTTGATAATTTATACCTTTTCCAATCATGTTCCATAATTTTGCTTTAGACAAATCTTTCAGCTCCTCATATATCTTGCTGTTGTGTGAACACATTCTTTTGAGTTTTTCATAATCTTCTTTGTAAATTCTAATGTTTGGTTTAGTTACATTATCATCAACTTTTTTCTTCACGACAGACGTTTTTTGAACCTCTTTGGTATTATCTAAAGTACTTGCAATACATTTGTCTTCAGTAGTTGCAAGCCAATCATCATGAAATCCCAAATTTTGTATGATTCTTTCTCTTTCAGCCTTTTCGTAGTCAATAAAATCACTTTCCTTATCTTTTATTTGTTCCTCACCACGATCATAATTTACATTGGCATAGGCTAAATTCCTTGACAAGTACTTAAATCTCCTTACAGGATCAAACCTTAACTTCAAAATATTCTCATTCATTTTGACACTCCATTCGGTTTTCTTCTCCCCTTCTTCCAAGTTTACCAAAGTATCATAAATCAACGGCAAACTTAAAGAATATATTACATTTTCTTGTTTTTTAGAAGCACCCATCATACTCAAATTATTAAAACTATTTGTCTTTGACACATGTGAATTAGTGGACAAACGGCCGTTAGTGTTATTTGAATCAATGGAATTATGAGACGTTATTGAAGTCCAGTTGTTGTGTGATTTCATCAATTGGTGGAAAGGAGACTCATCAGAACTTCCAGTCTTGTCTACTGAATTGGCCATTTTCTTATTCCCATTTTTTTTTAAATTCATTAAAAAAGTATTATGAGAATTATTACATTTACCGTTCTCTGAATTAGCCAAAAACAAGTTTTCTCTTGATGGCGATCCTGTACTCATTCTTTTCTTTTCCTTTAATAATAAATTGTTTCTTTGTCTTTGAACAAAGGAGATATTAGAGCTTGACATTACAGGAGATTTTGAAAATGAGTTTTTAAAGCTATTGTTACCAAAGCTACTGGTAATAGTGGCGTTGTTTGGAGTGGTACTAATAAGTTGACTTGAAACTTCGTTGTTGTATTCATCTTGATCTTCAATATTTGCTTCTTCAGCTTCATCCAAAAAAGTCTCAGCTTCTTCATATCTTTCTTTGACACCTATAGGAGAAGCAAAGACTAAACCATCACCTTGAATATCTCTCCATTTCATACCCTTCCCACCTAAATTATTCTTCATTTCGGGTTCTTTATTTAAGTCAAATCCGTTTATACAATTACCTTTATCTATACTGAACAAGTTGTTTTCATCAAACCAAACAAAACCAGTTGTTGATCTTTGAGTTCCTATTACTTTGAGTGGCATGTACATCTGCGAAGGTTTATAAATAATAATATTATTTTTACTTTGGTCTTTTGGACAGCTGATGGCAACTTCGTGATTGTTCATCAAATAACCACTTTGTGTTTGGAATGTGTCATGCTTATCATGCTTGGACTTAGGTCTAAATTTCAATTTATCTATACTACTTCCCACATTTATGCTTACTTCAGGCATGCCCAAAGATGGCCTACTATCACCCATGTACCAATAACATAGCTTTCCATCTCTTCCACCACTTGCTAGGTAATCCGTACCTTCATACATCCAGTGGATACACAATCCAGGCCCATCATGTGCACTTATTTTCTTTTCTGGTTGAGAAGGATATCTTATATCATACTTCAAAATCGAACCTGAATCATGAACGGTTGCAAAAGAGTAGTTTGAGTTTGGGTTCCATTTGATGTCTCTGATAGCATCGTTTTGTTTTGTTGTAATTGTTAAATCACTTACATTCTTTAATGGCAAAGTAGAACTGCTCCGTATCTTTCTAAGGTCATATAATTTCACCAAGCCATTCATATCACCAGCCAATAAGCTGTGACTTTGTAAAGGATGAAAATCTATGGAGTTTATAGTACGCGTGTGTTCTTGTATTACCCCAAATATACTATTCTTCTCCATTCTGTTTATATCATATAAAGATACAGTTGTTGAAGTATTTGTTACTGCTATGATATTGTTATGAGCCAAATACCCAGTTTTGACATCTGAATTTGTACTTATGGTTTTGGTCTTTATGGAGTTTGTAGAATTATTCCTTGATGCCTGTAAAGTCAAATGTGGATTGTGGAGATGAATAGATGGAGAACTTCCACTACTAGTCAACCCTGTATTTATGCTGTTATTGTGATTGAGCAGTTTAAAGGATCCTTGTGGGGAAACACTCATATTGGCCGTATTACTATGATTTTTCGTATCTTTTGGTATTGAAACAGATAGATAACTATTGTACAAATCGACATTGGACATGTTTCCTGTATTAAACGACGTATTTAAAGAAACGCTTGAGTTGCTGTTAAAAACATCATTATGGAGGAGATCCTTCATCAAAATAATCTCATTCAAAGCTTTTTTTTCTTGTTTTTTAATAAAACTAGCATGTTTGATCGTAGTAGAGTCTTGTATATCAGTATCTACAACCTTGTAAACAGATAGGTTATATTTCCCTGTAGTGACGATTAATCTATCTCTTCTTGAATCATCATGGATTTTGTCTATAGAAGAGATATCTGTGTTGATCCTAACAGAATGGGTGATCCCTGGTGTTCCGTAGCTATCATATATCTTGTTGTTATTTCCATTAGGAACTCTCATAAGGTATCTATAGGGAGTAATGTTGGTTGGGTTTTTTTTAAAATTTTGGACTTTTAATAACAAGTTTTATTTATTTTTTTTTTCACCTAGCTAGCAAAACGCCTTATATGAGTGATGGGATTGGTGAACTATTCACGTGCGCCCTTTGGTGAATTGAATGAGTTAACAGCGAGTTTGAAAATTTTCCACAGAGGTCGCAACATATCCATTTGATAATAATAAAAGAACAGTAAAATATATGTGAGTTTAGGTATTCAAAGGTAGTTTTTCTGCCGTTGATTACGTCCGGTATTAAACAGAAGGCCCTTGAGGCACCTCTGACCCATGCTAAAACGAGGTATTTACAACGAAATCTATAAAGGCGTTTTCTTTAAAGCCTCATTTCCCCCCCTGGGAGGAAAAAATTTCATGTTTTTTTGTTTTTAAATTTAAATACAGCATGTATGAATCTTATATATTTAACCCAAACCAAACACTTTAAAACCAACAGATCTTTTATTTACACTCCCCAAGATGAGCGATAGTAAAAGAATCAGTCTTTCTTCGTATCCAGTAAACAGGTTTTCTGAGGAAAACAACGCAGACACATATGCGGATCCCCCAAGACCTTCGAGAATTCAAGGTATGATGAATATGGGTGAAGAAGAGAACTCAGATGAGTTCATCAGTGATTACGAGGACGAAAAAGACAAGCTTGCTAGCAATGATCTTAAGAGCTTATATCCTAAAAGACCTAAGGATAATAGTTTTTTGCAACAAAGATTGAAATCATACAATCCAATATTCACACCAGGGTTGACAATATCAATATTCTTATCTATATGTGCGATATTTGTATTGTTTGGAGGTATATTGATATCTATTAGTAAGAAAACAAATGAAATTAAGATATACTACCAAGAATGCTCCACCATGGCCAGCACAAATGATTACACAACCATTCCAAAAACCTATGTTGAGTCATACTTTCATCAATTGAAAACAGCAGACCAAGATATTCTTAAAGCAGAATGGAAGTACACTCCAGATTCTAATGCCGTTGATACCGGAAATAGCTTTTCAGAAAACGGTACATGCCACATAAGATTCACTACACCATACGTGATAAGAAAACCTGTGTTTATGTCATATTTGATCAAGGATTATTATCCAAACCATAGAAGATACGCCTTGTCATTTAATGAAGATCAACTAGAAGGAAAAGAAACAAGCATAAACGACATACACACCTCCACCGGTATCAAGTGTGCTGAGATATACAAAGACAGCGAAACTGGAAAACAAATATACCCATGTGGTTTAATTGCCAATGCCATGTTTAATGATTCTTTTTCCATGACTTTGGTCAATGAAAATAACCAAAATCAAAATTACGTAATGGACAATTCTGCCATAACTTGGTCTACAAATCCAAACAGATTCAAGAAAACAAAGTTGAGTTACAAGGACATTGCTCCGCCTCCATTTTGGAAGGAAAAGTATCCAGATGGTTACAACGAAACAAATGTGCCTGATATTTCAACTTGGCAAGAATTCCAAAACTGGATGGATAACCCTGCCTTGCCGATATTTTCCAAGTTATTGGGTAAAAACACCACACAAAACTTGCTTCCAAGCACCTATCAAGTTGATATTACTTTGAATTGGCCTGTAAGAGAATTTTCAGGTCATAAAGCCTTTTACCTAACTCATGGGTCTTCCATAGGTGGTAGAAACAACTTCCTTGGTGAAGTTTACTTAGTAGGTGGATTGGTTTGTTTGGCTGCTGTTGTTGTTGTTATTGGTGGTAAACTTTTGAGTGGAAGAAGATCTGCTGATAAGAGCAGATTGTCATGGAACCAATGATCACATTCACAAATGTATATATCCTATGATTGCAATGTAATTGGCTCATTCCAGGTCATGTGTTTAAGATGACTGTTTCGCTAATTTTTTTTTTTTTTTAATAAGCTTATATTGGTGATATACTTATCGGCAAAAAAATCCGAACACAGGTTACCGAAATAAAAACGCCTACAATTTTTGTTAATATATGAATTTAAAGAAATTTAAAAACTATATAAACTGAAGTTTAACTTAATTATAACTACGACTTGTGCTAAATTGAATAAACAACCCCCCATCAAACACCATAGCCTTAAATATATCAATAAAAAAATGCTTAAATCTTTATTAAACAAAAGATTCAACTCTTCAAGCTCATTCAAATATCAAGTTCCTACATACAACAGACCATCGGACATAATTATCACCTCTGGAAAAGGAGTTTATCTTTACGACTCCATCAACAACAAAAAGTACCTAGATTTCACCGCAGGTATAGCTGTGACAGCTTTAGGCCACAATGACGCACAAATAGCTAAAATAATCAGTGATCAAGTACAACCAGGCACTGGATTAATCCACAGTTCCAATCTGTACTACAACAAACCTTCATTGGACTTAGGTATCAAGATAGTTGACAAAACAGTTCAATCAGGTGGTATGCATGATGCCAAACAAGTATTCTTTTGTAATTCTGGTACAGAAGCAAACGAAGCTGCTATCAAGTTCTGTATCAAGTACCAAGAGACTAAGCTAAACAAGGAAAACATCAAATATAGATTTTTGGCCTTGAAGAACAGTTTCCATGGTCGTTCACTGGGAGCCTTGGCAGCCACATATAACTTCAACTACAGAAAACCATACTTGTCAAGCTTGATGAATGTGGATTTCATTGATATTGCAGACTTGAGTACTCTAAAGAATTCTATTGCCAAGGCTAAAAGTAACGGTGAAGTTTTAGCTGGTTGTATAGTTGAACCTATTCAAGGTGAAGGTGGTATCAATCCAATACCATCTTCTTTATTAATAGAGTTAAAGAAAACTCTAACATCCCACGACATTCCTTTGGTTTATGATGAAATTCAATCAGGTGTCAGTAGATCAGGTAAGTTGTGGACACACAGTCACTATCCACAAGAAGCACATCCAGATGCAATCACCTTTGCCAAGGGAATGGGTAACGGTGTGCCTATTGGTGGTATCATTGTTAATGATAAGTTTACCAATGTAATCAAAGCCGGTGACCACGGTACTACTTTTGGTGGTAACCCACTGGTATGTGCCGTAGCCAACCATGTCATTGAAAGAGTCACTGAAGAAGATTTCTTAAAGAATGTTGAAAAAAATGGTGAATATCTACAACAACAATTGCAAAAGAAATTTGTTGACCAATACTCAGATATTTGTGTTACTGTTAAAGGAAAGGGTTTAATGGTGGGTTTGGAGTTTAAGGAACCACCAAAGGCATTAGTTAAGCAATGTCAAGAAAATGGTCTTTTAGTCATCACTGCTGGAAAGTCAACTTTAAGATTTGTACCAGCCTTGAACATTAAAAAAGAAGAGATTGATGAAGGATTGGTAATTTTAGAAAATGCGTTTAAAAAAATATATCAAAAGTAATTAGGTCTATATTATTACTATTTTTTATTGTTGTTTTTTGGAATCATTTATATAAACATGTATAACAAAGATAAAAACATACCTAACAAACCCCAATTATTACTGTTCATCATGGCGTTATTGGTGCCATCTTCAGTATACAAATAACTGGTCTTAACTTTTCCGATTTCTCCGCTTAATGTTCCTAAACCAATGGATCCAGAGGAACCACTAAAAGTACTTGAATACATAGTCTTGAACCTTTGGGCAAAAGTGGTTTGTATGACCTCAACCATACTTTGAACAGTTAATGTCACATACATGGAGGTTTTGGCTCTGGTTGTGGTATAGGTAGTATGTTTCATTGTGATTGTTTCGTATGATTCTATTTGTAATGTTGTAACAGGGGCTGTAGGCAGAGGAGTTAGAGAAGTAGATGGGTTTAATCTAGGACCTGTATAAATATCTGTTTCATCTGAAGCGGATCCTGTAGCCTTAGAACTTGTAGACTTTGCTGTACCTAAAAAATCACCAGTTGTTGCTACACCCACACCTTTAGTGGCATCGGCTGTATTTTTTGTGTCTGTAGCAGCAGTGGTAGTAGTAGCAAGTGATAAAGATGATGTTGATGATGTTGATGATGTTGACGAAGTATCAACAGCAGCAGCTACAGCAGTAGTAACAGATGTAGACGACAATGTTGATGTTGCTGATGATGTTGATGATGTAGTGGCTGCTGTCGTTGGAGCAGATGTGGTGGATGTTGTCGCTAAATCAGATGTGGTACTAGTTGGAGTTGTAGCTTCAGTAACTGTAATCACAGTAGCTGCTTGCATAGTAATAACATTACCACCTGGTAGTGTTGTTAGATGAGTTGCTATGCTTGTGGTGACGTAATCTCTCTTCTCTAGTATGTTTTCCTTTGAAGATATGCTTAAAATAAAACTAGATACAAGTATTAATACCTTAAAAAATAAGTTGTTGACTATCATTAAAAATGGCAAAATATTATAGCTGTGTTTTTGGGGTTTTATTTATGTTTATTATCAAAATATGGTTTTGTCTATATATAGGACGTAATATATTTAAAAAAAAATTTTTTTTTACTTGTTTCTAGGTGTCTTTTTTTTTGGGTTTAAATTGATCTGTTCGAAAAGTTGTTGCGCACGTTTTTTTTTAAGCAAAAATATGCTTGATGCACGTGTTTGAATTTATAAATAAATCTTCGGATATAGTATATCACGTGATTGCTTAAATATTGTTAAAAACAGGTTTAATTAATACTGAGTATAATTTCCTATTTAGGAAGTTACACAAAAAAGATATACTAGTTAAATTTATAAATTTTTCCTTATCTCTAGATAAAAGAGCTAAACAGGGCTGTATATAAAGAAAGAATCAAGAAACAAAAAAAAAAGAAAATAAAGATTAGTAATTAATAAAATAAATACATCATATATATATACATATTCATTATAGAAGATTAACAAATTCAACCATACCATATTCACATTAATACCTTCCAATCAATATATAATTATTGATCTATTAGATATGAATCATTCTATATTACATTAAATATTTCACTATATATTTGCAAATCCCCCACCCCCATTTTTTTTTTTTTCTTTACTGTTTTCTTTTGCTGCTAATCTGATGAATCTTATTAAAGCCTTTTAGAAATCATAATAAAATACTAATTAAAACACCCAACTTCTTTCCTTTAGTTTTTTTTTTTTTTGAAATCGCTTATAATTTTTATCTGATTTGTACCATAGAAAATCAAAAACGCAGCTAAAAAAAAAAAGTAAACAACGCGGTTTATAAAAAGGTACTTTAAGATAGATAAAAAAAATGAGAACTTTTTATTCTATAAGTTTGCAAGTAATAAGTAACCCAAAATAAACAATGTCTACTAATAATCTACTTAAAATACTGTCGGATGATCAAGACGATGATCTTACACAAGCTCCAGAAGATATCACACTTCAAGATAGACAAGATGCTATCAATAGTATCCATCCTTTCGGTATAAAAATATGGAAACCTGCCTTGTATAAGAAAGATAGAAGTATAGATCAATCTGTTTTCAAGGACATGTACAATGGTATAGACTCTAAAAATACATTACCCGTAACAAGTAGAGATATAAAGCATGGAGAAGATGAGTTGACCATAGGTATAAAGCTATGCAATGTGTTTTATTGTTTGACTATTGGTTTCTCTTTATCTTTAGTTTTGTTTTTCCTAGGATTATTGACTTTTTTGCTGGTATTACCTATAAATGGGTTTACTGAGGCAGGAAACACATTTAGAATTTTCTTCAACATGATTAGCTTCATTATATACCCTTTTGGAAAGGTATTATATTTGGATCATGGTGTATTAAGCAATCTTCATTCGGAAGAAGTAACTAAGAGGACCGTTGCTATAGGTACCAACTACAACTCGATGCCTGTTAAGGCAAAATATACCATTAACGATTCTTTACGAATGAAAATTACTAAAACATGGAGTAATCTAGTCTATAAAGCATTTGTCAATATTGTTCTCAGAATCATTATTTACCTTTATGTGGCTGTTTTATGGCTTGGTGTTGTAAGTATACCTATGTCGCACATGCTGCTAGTCATATTTAGTGTACTGAAGAAATTTCCTTTAAGCTACAATGTCGCATCATTAAAGAAAATTAATGTATCAATGAACAACGAGAACCGCTCATTATTATCTAATGATATCAAGTTGCAAGATATTCTTATCTGCACATACAAGTGGTGTGGATGGAAGTACTACAAACTTACTATAGACGGAACAAATGTTATTGTAATGAACTTATTACTGGTAGTTGTCATTACTATTTTGGATTTCTTTGTCTTTAAGCAGTTCAATGATTTGACATTATTCATTTTGTGTTTGATATCTACATTCCCCTTATCTTTCTACATAGGTGGAGCAATTGCCTCTATCTCCATATCCACTTCAATGGCATTAGGTTCCGTTATCAATGCATTATTTTCAACCATTATTGAAATCTTTTTGTATGCAGTCGCATTAAATTCAAACAAAGGATTGTTGGTTGAGGGTGGTATTATTGGATCTCTGCTAGCAGGTACCTTGTGTTTACCGGGTCTGAGTATGTTAGGTGGAAGTTTTTACAAAAAAACACAACTTTATAATCCTAAATCAGCTGGTGTATCTTCCGCTATGTTGATCTTTGCAATTTTGACTTTGTTGATACCTTCATGGTTTTATATCATCTACGGAGGTGTGATAATGATTTGTGAGGATGATTCAGGATGTAGATTTGAAAACCGCCCTCTTCAAGAAGATGATTTCTTTAAAAATAAAATTAAACCATTGAGTGGAGTCATAGCTGTATGTCTGGCTTTGGTTTATATCATGGGGTTGTGGTTTACCTTAAAAACGCATGCTTCAATGATTTGGACCATTCCAAATACTTCAAAACAAAATGAAGTCACCACCAGAAGCAGTGTATCAGGATCAACCAGAAGAAATGTTAGTGAAGGAGTTATTACGAAAACAGATAGTATTAGAAGAGATTTCAATGATGGTCAATCCCCAGCAAGAATAATCCATCAAATGACATCTGTCTCAAGTCTTGAAGAAAATATTAAGGGACACGATGCTCCAAATTGGAACAAATTTAAATCTTTCACAATTCTTTTGACATCAACTATTTTATACTCCTTAATAGCTGAGATCTTAATACATTCTTTAGATTTTATCATCAAAGCGTTCCCTATTCTAAAGCCAAAGTTTTTGGGTGTAACTATTTTTGCATTGATTCCAAATTTAACGGAGTTTTTGAATGCTTATAGTTTTGCAAGAAATGGAAACGTTGCTTTATCTATGGAAATTGGAGCAGCTTATGTTCTACAAGTTGTACTTTTGCAAGTTCCAGCCTTGGTAATCTACTCAATAATAAAAATGGATTTTGGAAAGGAACATATAGGTAGCATTAAGGAATGGGCCTTCACTTTGATATTTCCAAAGTTTGATGTGATGGCTACTTTAAGCTCAGTATTTCTGTTCACCTACCTGTACAGTGAAGGTAAAAGTAATTACTTGAAAGGAGCCTTACTGCTACTGTTCTATACAATTCTGATAATAGGTTTATTTTTACAAAGTGGATTAGACTTTGATTAGAAAAAAAAAAAAAAAAAAAATAGATGTATACACTGCTTATTCCTCTATTGCAAAAAGATCATTAGTTTTGTTATTTTTTTTTTTAATTATATATCTATGCTTTATCAATCAAGTTGATAACAATTTCATTACTTTCTTTATCTCTGTTATGATGGTTGAATACGATTTTGATTTGGTCAACAGGAATGCTGCTCTTGGCATGAGGCTTTTTATAGGATTTATCTTTTTCTTGGGTTGCATTATGGAGTTGACTGTATAATGGGTTTTTATTGGTAAATCTTGTAGGATTGAATGAGTTAGTTTTTCTCATTTGTGATTCTTCATGCATACCGAACTCTGAATTGACTAACAATTCTTTCATTTGTTGACCTATAGGGAAAACAACATCTTTATCTGTGGTGTTAGTCCATACTTGCAATTTGAAGAAATGTTTTTTGAATGAAATGTAGAAACCATTAACATTTTCGTTGTTGATGAAGTTATTACCAATGATTGAGAACATGATACGACCCCAGAACTTGGTTATAACATCCGGACCCAATTCTTCTGGAACCAAAGAAATAACCCATTTACCACCATGATGATTCTTTGGGTCTTCCCATTCTGGTTTTATATCTTTTTTGAAAAACATGTATTCGGTAGATAGATTTTCTACTGATGGCAATGCAGCTTGCAAGCCCCAGAATTCTTCAAGAGTCCCGAATGTGTAAATGTCTTTGGTCAAGTCACTCCACTGTTCTGTTTCATCCTTCTTAGGCATCACATACCAAAAAGACCACTCATCCTTCAATGGATGTTTAGCTTTGTAGTTATCTAATTTCGCAATGTACTTAGAGTTGTCTAATTCGGCAACGTTATTCAAAGTTTTAGTTTCAGGTTGTTCTTCGGTAGACATTTTTATAGAATTTGTATTTTATGGGCTTTAACTATCAATAGTTTTTTTCTTTGGTGTTTCCTAATATATAATACTTCTTTTAGATCAATAATGTGATTTCTAAATGAAAATTTTTCTCTAGATTCACTTAGTTGCTGAAAGCTAAAAAATGGGTGGTGTGCTGGAAAAATTTTCGCCTATATGTCGTATTGGGACCTATTTTGCTTTTTCTTTTTTTTTTTTTTGGTTTTTTTTCTAATTTTTTGCTACACAACATTTCCCAATTAGGAAATTCATTAAAAACAGGAGATATATAAGTCAGAGTTATAATTTAAAAGATAAGTTCACACAATCAGGATTCTTTCTATCTTGAGAGAAGAAGTATATTTTATAAGGTCTTTCTTCCAATTCATCAGAGGAAACCTCGTTAACAACTTCAACAGTCTTACCTTCAACTTCATCTTCTATGGAGCCGTTAGATTTGTTTAATAATTGTAATAAAAATTCCCCTAATTGTTGGATCTTTTCGGTGTTAGTACAGTCCTTGATCCATACTTGAGCCTTGAATAGCTTTCTCTTGTAAGAAATATAGAAACCGTTGATCAAATCACTCAAATCATTGTCAACTAAGAACTTGTCGTTACCCAAAATGGAGAATAACAATCTGTTCCAGAAGTTTTCAATGTTTATATCATTCAAGTGAATAACGAATCTTCCACCCTTTTCGTTTTGAGGATCTTCCCATTTAGGTTGGATGTTTTGCTTGAAAAACATATATTCGGTTTTGATGTCTTTGACATTTGGTAGTGAGTTTTGTAAACCCCAGAATTGTTCTAAAGAGTTGATATCGGCAACCTTAACCAGTTGATCTTCCCAGGATTCTAAAGGATCAGTTAAACTAGGTGGTAAGTTGAAAAAAAAAGACCAGGTGTATTGTAAAGGATTAGATGACATTGATTCAGGTTTTGATGTTTGCTTGGTGTTCTCTTTCTCGAGTAATGTAGATGTGTTATAATTTTAAAAATTTCGAACTCAAAAAAAAAATTTTCCATATGGCACTTAAACAATCCTGCTTTCATATGGGAAGGAAAAAAAATTGACAAAAAGCGAATGTGTAAAAATTTTATGATGCTCACGTGACTGTTTTGAAAGGCTGTGAACGGGTTTAATCAACGAAGTGTTCAAGAGTGGAATGTGGGAAAAGAGAGTTGAGGAAGCCATCCTTGTATATTGTTTTTTTTTAAAATGAAGCTTTTGTTTGTCTTTGGTAGTTGGGCTGGTGTAAAGGGTTGGTTGCTGGGGTTTTTTGTACTTCAGCTGATGCATTCGACTGAAAAATAGAATATCGTGTAGCGGTTTCTTATATCCTATGTACGTACTTTGATTTGAGCAATAATAAGTTTAAAGCTCGTTGATGTGTCACAAAGCAGGTCTTGTATGCTTCATATTGGGGTTGAAATACAACTGCACGTAATGTAATAGAGAATGTTCCCTATTTAATCCAAAAAGCAGCCCTCTTGGTGTCGATCCACTCACATTTGGTAATATGTGTGTTATTCTCGATTTGCTTATCTCCGATCCATGAAGGTAAGTCATCAGAAAAAACACGTGTGCTGGTCACGTGCTGCAGCTAATAGCACGTGACTTGTTTATTTGAGTCTAGCTGTAGCACGTGGCTTACTCATCGGAGTCTATCTGCAGCACGTGACTTCCTTACCGGCATCCGTCCCCCGCCCTCCCATCGGATCAAAAATCACACACGGCATTTCTCGGATATTAACCTTCCCCCCGCTCCTTCATACGCAAAAAAAAAACATCACCAAAAACAGCAAAAAGAAACGTCCCACAGGCTAAAAAAATACAGTACTCATAGCATATTTAACCCTCATTTAGAGTCCTGGCTTTTCTCTACTATAGGCAAAAAAATAAGGTAATTTCATATACGAGTATTTGACCTAATTTTAAAATTGGACTTTAGCTTTGTTATTGGAATAATACCAAGACATAATCAATACGAGGACGATATGGATAACAACAAGTATCAATTACCATTGAGTAATTTCAACAGCAATGATTCATATCTGACGATTCTGAAAGACAACAATAAGGATGACGAACATTCATCGGATGATGATCTAATCGATAACCCATATGTGATTTCGGTGAACCAAACGTTCATAGACACACCACAAAAAACCAGCAATGAGATGTTCATGAACCACAACAAGATCAACTCATTGGCAAGAATCACGTCTGTTAATTCAGGATCATATATACCTTCAGAAGATATTCGGTCAATGACTCCGTTATCGAACCAAACAAGTAGTGGTAATACGTCAAGACAGGTGAGCAATGCCAATTTGAAAAAAATGATGTTGATGAATGCACATAATAACAAAAATAGTAACATTTCACTAACGAGTTTGAACAACAAATATAAAGTTCAGGATTCTAACTTTGGAGATAGAAGTAGCTTTGCGGATTTAATGTCGCTGAACAATACAAATGTACCTAACAAGACCAAGTTCCAATTGCATTTAGTTACTTCCAGAGAGGAGGATGATGACGAAGATGATTTCTATTTTTCAAATGACATAAAAAAGTTATCTACTCAATTGCAGCAATCTAGGTTACTCTCACCTAACCAAGATGATAACAATTCAGAAACAAATTCGAACTTCTCTATAGTATCTTCTCTGGAGCATAGATCACCTACGAATAACACGATGAATAGAACTGTTCCTGAGCCTTTTAACGAAGTTGGAGCCAAAAAAGGCAGAAAATATAAAGTCAAAAAACATTACAAGTACATATTTATTCTTTCTGGGTTGCCTGCGTCTGGTAAATCAACTTTATCACAAAATATGATTCAATTTATGACTCAGAAGTACTTAAAAGGTGAATACTCGAATGAAATATTGAAAGATAACTTTTCAACAGCACATAAGAATTCAGCCATCAAAATGGACAAAAATGATCTCAAAATGGGTATTGACATGTATAGTAAAGGTGGGGATAGTGTAAGAAAACGAGCATCTAGTATTAACTCCAATAATGACATTCTGGAAGTTGACAGACATGACAAAAATTGTATCAATACAAAGCTAAAAATTGAAATCTTCAATGCTGGAAAAATCAGAAGATCTGACTCATATGCTAAAACAAAGCAAATGTACATGCTTTCCAGCAACTCAAATGAAGACTTGTTTTCTCCAAAGAATAAATCTAAGAAGGATGTATTTGCGAAGCTCACTTTGAATTCCTTGTTCAGAAATTTGACAAATACCGACAATGATTTGGACATGGCGATTTTTGATGCTACGAATTCGACTAGAGAAAGAAGAAAATTTGTTGTAGAGGAAATTTACAGGCAAGAACAAGCATTATTGAAAAACTTTTTAACAATGAAAAATTTACTGGATGAGGAAGAGGACGATGACGATGAAGAAACCATCATTGAACAAATTGAGATTATTCCTGTTTTCCTACAAATAATGTGCACAAACAGAGACTTCATCACATACAACATTTATAACAAGTCATTTAATGATGATTATTACGACAAAGAATTTGACTTTGCAATCAAGGACTTCTCTAAAAGAGTCATATATTACTCTCAAGAGTACTGTCCAATCACCCATCAAGAGATTGATGAGTTGCAGAGAGCATCTATGAAGGGAAATAACCTGTTTTTCATCAACTTGGAAAACTCCAAGAATAGCAGCTACGAAACGAATATTACAAATGACGATTTACACAAGGATTTGATTTTGGATGGTTTGATTGACTTTGCCAAGAGTTATAATCAATTGCCAGAGAGTATTAGCTATGTCAATAAGGTTGAAAGCTTCTACACAAACGAAAACATCCAGAACAGTGAGAACGTCCAAATTTTGAAGCACTTCTTAAACGACGACTATTTCCAAAGATTGAATAAAAACTTACGGAAAACTTGCAAGGAATTTGCAATTGATGTACCATCTGTAAAATAAACCTTTCGTTGCATGATCAGCACACTCGGAGCTTGTGCAGGATCACATAGCCACCTTTTTTTTAAAAAAAACTAACTTTTTAGTATTAGTTATTTCATTTATATATATCTCTTTTTAAATGAAATTATCTAAAGTGGAAATAGTTTAAGAATATAAAAATTTGTATTAAATTAATGGTGTATATATAAAGCTACTACTTATTCTAAATATTTACTTTCCCTTTGAGGTGTTTGGCTTATAGTAAAGTTGTTCGTTGTCGATTTCTCCTCTTCCCCAGATCCCTATGCTTCTGTCAGTTGCATTAGTCAGCAGCAAGTTACCTCTAGGAGACCATGCCAAAGTATTTATGGTACCATTGTGAGCAGAAGGGATTTCATGGTAAAAAGTATTTAAATCATCAGAAGTATCATAAAATTGTAAACTTCCTGTTTTCAAACCACATGCCAGTCTGTTCCCGTTGTTTGTGTCGACTTCAAAAGTATGGAAGTTGTTGTCCTTGTATGATTTTATTGGCATTTTCATGTTTCTCATATCAAAACTCTTCAGTACGGAATCCTTTCCAAGAGCATAAAACTTAAAGTTTTTGTTTGAGTTTTGGGTATACTTTTGAAATCTGACTTTATTGACTGAACTTCTGTATGACAAAATGGTTTTGACACATTTGCTTGATCTTGGATCCCATAACTTTATCATGTTGTCCTTAGACCCAGAAATCAGCAGCCCCATGCTTTCATGCCAATCACAAGAATTCACATCCCAATTGTGGCCCTTCAGTACCTTTTCCATGGTTCCGTTTTGGAAATCATATATCTTCACAAGTTTATCATCACCACACACAACAATCTTACTGTCATCCCAATTGAAACACATGTCTCTTACATTTCCCAAAGTCAATAATTCTTTTTCTAATCCATCTCTGGTATTCTCAATGGTCTTTGTCAAACGCAGGTTTCCAGCTTGCCAAATCTTCAAAATCCCCTCATCATCTCCACTAACCATCCATGACCCATTTTTGCTCATAATGATTTTTTTAATAATGCTGTCGTGGCCTTGGGTGATATTTTCCATCTGTGTATCCTTAACGTTCCAATACGTGAGCTCACCTGTTCCTGTTGCAGCAATGAACCTCTTTGTAGTTGGATGGAATGCTATAGAGGAAATCTGCATGTTTGCATTAAGTATAGTTGTAGAAGCACTTTGATATAACGGATTCTGAGAAGATTGAGATGAAGTCAAAATGTATCGATGAAGTTTCGTTATGGTATTGATGCTTCTTTGATAAGACAGTGAAGGCGATGGATTCGTAGATAAAACCAAGCTGGGTTCATCCACAAGACCATGAAGAATTGTCTTTCTTTTGTTATGTAAAATATAAGGATTTTTGTTTACTTGGTTCCTGCTGTACTCAGATGGTGATATGTTCAGTTTCTTTAGAAAGTGGTGTCTATAAAGTATGTTGTTTGATTGATTAATAGCTGGTTTTTTGAAACCGTGTTTTGCTGTTAGTTTCTTCCCATTCTCATTTGATGAAGTGTTGGATATATCTGACATTTGAGCTATATATCAAGTAATGCCTTGTTGATTCTGATTATATATAAACTGCCTGAGTTCGTTGGTGTTTTCAATTAAGTCGAACCCATATTTAAAGACTTTTTCTGTTTTTTTCAGTCGTCATTCAGAAGTATCTCTTTCCGGTGAATGATGGCAGTAAAAAAATGCTAATTTCCTAAAACAGTAATATTAAATAAAGTGCGGGTAAATACTACCCTTAAGAAGGTTTATAAAATGGCTTATATATATGTTAATTCTCTACTTCATCAACGCTGCTAAGAACTCTTAAAGGTTTTTGAAGCCAATATGGCATAAAAGTCAATATCTTTATGAAAAATCCGTAGTAAGGTCGAACAATTACCTTGTTATGTAACCCTTCCAGTCCTTCGATTATCTCATCACTTAGGTCATCTGTGCTAACCAGAGGAGAAAAGAACTTCTTGGATGAGCTTTTGAACAAAGGTTCAAACTTTTTAAATAAATCAGTTCCCTTTAGTTGCCCAGGTAAAACGAGCATACCCTTTTTGTTCTCGATTTGAACATAACTTTCGTGCATGTTGGCAATTATGTTTTTAGATGAGCTGTATAGAAACCCATTTTTTGGAGAGATCATAGAAAGAATGGATGAAATGGTTACAATATAGTCAGGTTCGAATATAGAAAGTAAATCACAAGCAGATAATGAGTTAATGTTCAGAAGTTCCAAAAATCTCGACGAATCTTTCCATGTTTCAAGAAAATCATGAAACTCAAAACGAGTTCCACAATTGTTGATGACTATTTTATAGTCGTAATCTTTCGATTTGAATTTATCAAGTTTGTTTTCTATTCTGTTTATAAAATCGTGCTGTATAAAAAATATATTTTCAGCACATTTATCATCATAATCCATAGGTTCTTTGTCGATAATAAGCATCTCAAAGTTGCTGTATTTTTTACAGTATTTTTTGGATAATTTAGTATACAGTTGTTTGCCTAACCCATGGCTACCACCTGTCAGCACACAAAGCACTTTTTTATCACTTTGAATTATCTCTTCTAAAGACTTCCACTTGTTTTTGGGGTTGAAATAGTTGTAAACACATCTATTCAACCATTCGTTTATGAGAAAAATGTCTTTTCGAAGAAAAAGATATATTTGTTGTATAATGGCAGCCTTGGCCAATGAGGTCCTAAAAAAGAAATAGGAAACAACCAAGCCTAAATTCTGTAATAATGCATCAAGCAGAAGATCTGTATTCAATGTGAATTGTGTCATAAAGCTTATAGAAAGTCGTTTTTTGGGTTGATAATTGACTGAATTTTTCAATTTTTTAAAAAAAAATAGTATGAAAAAATCATAGGATTATGCCATGCACGACGTTAATTAACTTGTTTTTAATGAGGGACGAATACACACTTTTAACATAGGATTTATAGACCAAAACATGCACATTCACGTGAGACGAGTATTTAACACCATGCCACCACTTTGGAAGGTATTTCCTATCGTGTTTACTCTTCTTTTATTCAGCATTACAGGCTATACAAACGTTCGGTTCAACGAGTATGCCCAAAAAAACACACTTTTGATTTTTTATTTGCTTTCGCTGTATTTATATATGAAAGTGATTTATCCTGGTTATGGAACGCCTAAATCTGAAGCTCCTGTGCTACTGAATGGCACCTTGCATACAAAGGTGGAAACATACATCGAAGAAGTGTCGAAATACAAGTTGTCTAACTTTAAATATTGCGAAGTATGCGATTTTATGAAGCCTGAGCGCACACACCATTGCAAGACTTGTAAAACATGTGTTTTAAAAATGGATCATCATTGCCCATGGTTTGGGGTTTGCATTGGTATCAAAAACCACAAAAGATTCATACTGTTTCTGGTCGCTAGCTTGTGTTTTACAGCTGTTATATGGATAGATACCTTCAAGCATGTATATTTCGGGATCAAAAGCATGAATGAGGGGGACGAAAGAACTGTGCAGTTCAAACTATGTTATTTGCTGCTTATAGCAACTGTATTCTCGTTGACTTTAGTCGTGTTTACCGGATATTCGATCTACCTGGTTTTCAAGAACACTACAACTATAGAGAGTATGAATATACAAGATAAAAAAGACAAAAGAGACTTACTCATGGAGGAGGGTCACGAAAATATAGATGAAGGCCATATTTACGATTTAGGTTATTATCAAAATTGGAAGCAAGTAATGGGCCAAAAATGGTACCAATGGTTTATGTTCAGCGATCACGACAACGAGAAGCTTCTGAGCTCCACTCACCGCGGATTTTTGTTCCCTGTTAACGATGATATACTCCACAGACAGCAGGATCTGTTGAATAGGGGTCTAATATAGTGATTCTGCCTTATTTCTTTTCAACTTTCTATGTAAAAAAATTTTTAATTCTAATTTTCAGTTAAATCTCGTCATACAGTTGTATTCCTTTCTAGGTTTAAAACGTATTCAGGCGAAAAAAAAAAACGGCAAACTTCTTAAGATGACTAACCAAAACATACACAACATGTACGTTAAAGCAATACCTTGGGAACATTTTGAGGAGCTCAGAGGCTGTTGTAATGAAGAATTTGTATGTTTGAGTCGAACTTACATTTTAAAAAATGAAATATTTGTCAAAAGGCTTAATAAGATGACCATAAAAGCAGGTTCTCAAAACATGGAAATGTATGTGAAAATTGTTTGTTTGGGCTTGAGTGAAGAAGAAGTATGGGTATCACCAAGTTTATATTATGAGCTCTCTTTGAATTCATTGATAGATGATGTTGAGTTGGAAACTAAAGCAATTGAACAAAGCAGAAAAGATATCATAACCACTGGCTTGAAGCTTCAGCGTTGTTTAAATCAAAACCACATAAAGCTGGAAAATCGAAATGTTATTGATCAAAAGCTGATAGAACTTTTGAAAGGTGAGTATGCCAACAGTTATTTCAGAAACGGTATGTTTATTCCGATTATAGCTTTTGGAAGCATTGTATGGTTCAGGGTTGTGTCAGATATTAAACTACCCTTTAAACTAGCTCATACAGATGAATGCACTATAGATAATAAGATTTTTGAGCACCCCTTTGCTCTTGGGTATGCACAATACCCTAATTGGCATTTTTATTACTCGCCAAAGGTCAAGAAATTTGAATATGGTATTAACTGGCCAGCTTATGAGCAAATTAGCTCTCTTTTCTTGAAAGAAAAGTCTAAAAAAGGATTACTTCTGTATAGTGACACTAACGGCGAGAGTGTGGGTTTATTTGGAAAAGAACATATGATCAGAACATTTGCTGACTGCAGTGGATTTTCCATTATTCAAATTGACATAATAGACATATGCATTGATAATGAGGATATGAAATCAAGATACATGAAACTAAGAGCTATGACTGATATCTATACAGAGATATTTGATCAAAGACTTGAGCCCAACTATTCAAACAAGATTATCTTTTTATTTAAAAATGTTCATTTATTGTTCCCCAAAGATCACGAATACGACCCTGTAGATTTGAGAATTTATAGCTTATTTCAAAGCTTGCTTGTCAAATTTGATCTTGTTTTTACGTCCAACTCTTTGGAGATGACTAGCATGGACTGCATAAGATCCCTTTGTGTATGCGAAAGTTACTTTGACCTACTTAATGAAGAACAAAGATATGATATTTTAAAGCAGTCTGACTTTCTTGCATACATCCAAACAAAATCCAATAGTATAGATCCATTATTTCTCGAAAGTATAGCTAAAATTACCAATACTTTTACACCATATATGTTAATGAAACTTATAGCAAATTGTAAAATTCAAAGCTTACACACAGAAACATCGATTAAAGCTCAAATTGAAAAGATGAAAAAGATCAAAGCCAACAAAGCAGGCGCACCAACTGTACCCAAGGTATTATGGGATGATATAGGAGGACTTCAAAATGTCAAACAGGAAATAATCAAGACTTTGAACCCAACAGACAGCTTTGAGAAGAAAGTGCTTAAAAGATCAGGTCTGCTATTGTTTGGTGTTCCTGGGAGTGGGAAGACTTTATTAGCCAAAGCCATTGCAACAAACTTTTCTATGAACTTCTTTTCGGTTAAGGGACCGGAATTGCTAGACATGTACATTGGAGAAAGTGAAAGCAACATCAGAAAAATATTTAAAAAGGCATTTGATAATAAACCTTGTGTTTTGTTCTTTGATGAGTTGGATTCCATAGCGTCCAAGAATAACAGCAGCAACATGGATAGAGTAGTTGCACAAACCTTGAATGAAATAGACAGAGTGAACCAATCAGGTGACTTGAATGTATTTGTCGTTGGTGCCACCAATAGACCGGATCTTATTGATGACAGTTTCACCAGACCTGGTAGATTCGATAAGATGATTTACTTGGGTGTGATTGAAGACATGAATGAAAAGATCAATTTATTGAAAACCCTCACTAGAAAGTATACTATGGATTTTGCGTGGGAGAATGTACATACTTTCATAAATGAAAAGGTTCCTAATAATCTGACTGGTGCTGATTATCAGAACTTGGTTAACCAGGTATACAACCATGTTGTTGAAGAACGAATCAAAGAATTGGAAAAAAAACACGCAGACATAGATAAAACTGAGTGGAATGATAAATTTACTGATGCAGATTGGTTTGGAAATGAATCATGTGTACTAACTATCAACATTAACCATTTTGAATATGTATTAAAGAGCTTCAGATCTTCAATTTCTGCTTCTGAAATCAAGAAGTATGAAGCTCTACGTGACAAATACTGCGACTGATCAGAAGAAAAACAAAAAAAAAAATGGCAGTCCATAAGCAAGTAGTACATATATATATATATATATATATAAATTGCGACTATTCTGACAACAACTGACTATCCAATAAGCTTCACTTCAACCACTCATGATTTCATTTTTTTTTTTGGCTTTTGTTCCAGCTCTGCTTCATATACAAATCTGGCAATAAACCAGCTAGTACTGCTGTAACTCCGTCTCCAACCAAGCCTTACTCCCTAACAGTGTCTCTCTTGCATTGGTCAATCAGCTCTGCTGGGACCTCTTCATCTTCGTGCAGTCTACTGAATCTTAGAAAAGTTACCCGAAATCCTTGAGCGGGGTTTTTCCCCGTTCCCCTACGGGGCCATTTACTATGCGATCCTCGATTTTGATTCCTGTTTTTTGTTTTGGCTTAAAACAACAAAGAACACAACCATACAACACATTAGCCAAAAGAACATATTATCAGTAAAGATGGTTTATAATGATATTCCTTTTGATGGGATTAAACTAAGAGAAAACGACAAAAGAAGAGTTGCTTATTTCTACGATGCAGATGTGGGCAATTACGCCTATGGTGCAGGACACGCTATGAAACCACATAGAATTAGAATGACACATTCCTTGATCATGAACTATGGTTTATACAAGAAAATGGAAATTTATAGAGCCAAGCCAGCCACAAAACAGGAAATGTGTCAGTTCCACACAGATGAATATATTGACTTCTTATCAAGGGTAACCTTGGATAACGTGCATCAATTTGCAAAGGAGACAGTAAAGTTTAACATCAACGATGATTGTCCAGTGTTTGATGGTCTTTACGAATACTGTGCCATTTCTGGAGGTGGATCCATGGAGGGTGCAGCCAGACTGAACAGGGGTAAGTGTGATGTGGCCATCAATTATGCTGGTGGGTTGCATCATGCTAAGAAATCAGAAGCTTCCGGGTTCTGTTACTTGAACGACATTGTACTAGGAATCATCGAGCTACTAAGATTCCATCCGAGAGTATTGTATATCGATATTGATGTTCATCATGGTGATGGTGTTGAAGAAGCCTTTTATACTACCGATAGAGTTATGACATGTTCCTTCCACAAATACGGTGAGTTTTTCCCAGGAACTGGGGAGCTAAGAGATGTTGGTGTTGGAAAGGGTAAGAACTACTCTGTAAATGTTCCGTTGAGAGATGGTATCGATGATGCTTCCTATAAAAATGTATTTGAACCGGTAATAGGAAAGATCATGGAATGGTACCAGCCTTCTGCTGTTGTCCTACAGTGTGGTGGTGATTCCTTGTCTGGAGATCGTCTAGGTTGCTTCAACTTGTCCATGCAAGGCCATGCCAACTGTGTCAACTACGTGAAATCATTTGGAATTCCATTGATGATTGTTGGTGGTGGTGGTTATACCATGAGAAATGTCGCCAGAACTTGGTGTTACGAAACTGGTATCCTAAATAATGTATTATTAGATGAAAACCTGCCATATAATGATTACTTTGAATACTACGGACCTGACTATAAACTAGATGTTAGGCAATCAAACATGTTCAACGCAAACTCTCCTAAATATCTAGACAACATACTTATTAACATATTCGAAAACCTTGAGCATACAAAATACGCTCCATCAGTGCAACTGAATATTGTGCCTAACGATAAAGAAAACCTTGGTGATGTAGAGGAAGATACCGCAGAAGCCCTTGATACTAAGGGTGGTTCTCAATACGCCAGAGATAACATAGTTGAAACCTACAACGAGTACTGATTTCTATATATATCATGTAATTTCCTGTTTGTATTAACTCCGTAGAATTCAGTGCATATCCCATATTTTAAATATGCAGTGAATTCGCCCTTGTATAGATTTTTAAAATGTGCGGATTAATGTTTTCCAACGTGAAAAAAAAATTTTCATGTTATTTTTTTAAAATTTGACTAATAACTTACGTGATTTGGGTTAGGGGTTTTTAGGTAAGATTTGAGGTGTTCATGGGTTTGATATAGGTTGAAGAGGTTGAGTTTAATGTTTGTATGTGAAAAAAAAACAAAAAAAATCGAATTTGATGACTTAGAACAGAACCAAAACGAATAAAAGTAATTAAATATAAGGTATATACATAATGGCTGTTAAGGGATTAGGACAAATAGACGCTAAGTACGACGGATCGAAACTGAAGGTTGGTATCATCCATGCTAGATGGAACGACAAAATAATCGCAGCATTGGTTAATGGGTGCATTTCAAAGCTTAAATCATTTGGAGTTTTGGAAGAAAACATCATTGTCGAAACATGCCCAGGTTCTTTTGAATTACCATACGCCACCAAGAGATTCTACGAACATCTACATCCAGAAGTTGATGTTGTCATTCCAATCGGAGTTTTGATCAAAGGTTCCACTATGCATTTTGAGTACATTTCTGAATCTGTTACCCATGCTATCATGAACTTACAATTCCAACTAAATAAGCCTATCATTTTCGGTTTACTAACATGTTTAACTGAAGAACAAGCTCTAGCCAGAGCTGGTATCGATGAAGCTAAGTCTATGCACAACCATGGTGAAGATTGGGGTGCAGCAGCTGTTGAAATGGCCTTGAAGTATGAATAGGATTTATGAAAATTAACAAAAAGAAAAAAAAACATATATATAATTAAACAGCAATTTTATAATAAAACAGTGGAATTGGTTTGTCTTTTTCTTATCTTTTTTAATTCTCCTCTCTTTCTGTTTTTGAATTCACTGGTCCACTTACCTCTATTTTCCCAGAACTTTTCATCCCAGTCTTCAAAAGTTTCTATTTGTACTGTTTTTATCTTATTCAATGAAGTTTGTGGTTGTAAGAAGAAAGAGTTGAAATGTGGAAAAAATAAGCCAACATCTCTTTTCACTACTGTATTGTTATCAAATGATTGCAGTTGAGTTGTTGTTTCTTTCGATATGTATTCTTTGGCTTTTTCAGCCATATGCTTTATTTCATTATCTTTTTCATGATCAATGTCATCGTCATCAACAATCAACTTCAAAGATGAAGTTTTGTTTTCTTGTTCTGAAGTGTTTTTGGACTGGAACAAGCCTCTTAAGGTTTCAGTATTACTTATAGTTTCAGTGTTGCTAGTTTTTGGTACACCGAATTTAGGCATGAACTCTTCATCCGAAGATGATTCGGATTCAGATTCAGAGCTGGATTCTGTTTGTGCATCGCTTTCTTCTGAACTTTCTTTGACTTTCTCCTTCTTAGGTTCTTCATCTTCCTCTTCATCTGAATCATAAAATCCGTGTTTTAATTCATAATCTATACCGTACTCGCTCTTATCTCCTAACCCATCTTCACCAACTTCAACTTGTTTATCAAAATCAATTCTGCTGAAAATATCTGCCAGCTTGTCATTATCAATTTCTTCTTCTTCAATATCCATGGATCCTAAATCCTCTGTGTCCTTTCTGCTATCCAACTCCAATCTTTCGTTTCTACCTAGTTTGTTGTAATTCAGATGTTCAATAGTATGGCCCAAACCGTTCCTCCAACTCAATGTATTGGTATCAAATTCAAATGTTAGATCTCTTATGGTTCTACCTTTTTGAACACCCCATAACTTTTTCTTATTGCTCAACACAAAGGTCTTTAAAGCTCCATTTAAGTATATTCTAAATGTCTGTCTTCTCTTGTTACTATACTTCACTAGTTTTCCTGTGACTTCATCCTTATTGGATTTTGTGTAGTTTCTTTTGGTAACTCTATGTCTACCTGGAAGCACTTGCAATCTATCTTTAAATGTTAGTTTGATATTCTTCATCTTTTTGTAGTGCTCATAATCTTTCTTCATTGCTAACTTTTTGTATTTGTTGTTATCAAATAATAAATTTTGCTTGATTTCCTCATTCAGCTTTTCTTTGTAACTAGATTTAGCTTCTTGTACTATTAACTTATTACCTTTATAGTTGACATTGTTATAACTTTTCAACAATTGTGTATATTTGCTTATATCTTCAAATTTCATTGTTACATAACCAAAGTTCTTGGTGACATACACACTGCTTTTACTCAAATCTTCCTTGTCTTTAAGAACTTTTCCATATCTTGAAAATCTTTTAACAATATCTTCAAACAATATCTCAAGAGTTTCGTTTTCGATTATGGTATTGAGATTACCGACGTATAATCTTTTGACTATCGAAGGTTTTGTAGTTTGTACTGTAGTATCTTTCTGACTGTCCAGTGACATATCATTTGCAGGCTCCATTGGTAAATCTGCAGCTGATTCCATGTTTCTATAATTTCCTGCTGTTTATTATTCTGGTCTTTATAACATTCCTCCAGCACAAAATGATCTTGCTAATAGCTATGTGATTTTAAAAAATTTGTTTTTAAAAAAATGATATTTAGAATCCTGTTGAACTGTGCTGTTGAACTGAACATTTCCTAACTAGGAAATTTTTGCTTGAAACATTTCTTTTTCCAGCTATCCAAAAAACGTGACCATGATGATCATGTGACTCTTTGGTAGCGTTTTTTATTTTTACACTTTACCCGACTGTTTAAACAAACTTCCTATTTGGGACGGCTCTGGAAAACGGGGAAAAAATTTTCTTCAAATTGAAAACACTTGTTTTGATTTTGCTCCTTTTTTTTTTGGCTCTACAAAGTTTCAACTTGAATGTCGAACAGTGAAAAATAAGTATTTAAATATCATCAACCATACAACTTGAGTATACACGCCAGACAGCACTTTCATCAAATATGACTACTAGCGGCGTTAACAACAGTTATGGGGAATACAGGAATCTAATGCAATGGCCAAGTACATTGGATATTCCGTTGCTTTCCAGTGAAGATGAACTAGTTAACATAGATTTCAAGCAAAAGGAATCATTGTTGGATAATCCTGAAGATTTCACCCAATTATTGATTGAAGAAAACTGTAATAAAAGTTACTGGTTAACCATTGCTATTAACTATGTTAAAGCTGGTAAAATCAAACAAGGGATTAAACTGATAGAATTGGCTTTGAATGAATTCCAAGGTCCTGAATCGGCACATTTACATACCTTTTTGGCTTGGGCATTTTTAGATTTATCCAAATCCAGCTTCCAAAATGCCGATAACTCGGATAAATTGGATTGTTTGAAGAAAGCTGAATATCATTTACAAAATTCTATTCAATTTGAACCTATTTGGATTGGAAATATGTTAGCCACTATAGATGTGTTCTACCAAAAGGGTGAATACGACAAAGCCTTGGAAACCTTGCAATTGTTCACAAAAGCCATTACTTCAAATAACAGTCAGCAACAAAATTCAAACAAGAATGTTTTTTTTTCTTTGATGAAAGCTAAATTATTGTACCAAAAGAAAAACTACCTAGGTTCTTTAAAAATATTTCAAGAATTGATTATTATGAACCCAGTATTGATTCCAGATCCAAGAATTGGTTGTGGTTTATGTTATTGGCAACTAGGAGATTTTGAAATGGCCTTGAATGCTTGGGAAAGATCTTTAGAATTAAACCCAGATAATTTTGATGTAAAAATACTATTATTGCTATCTAAATACCACGCCACTATTAATAAATCTCTTAACGACGAACAATTTGTTGGGAACTACACCTCTAGTATTAATGATTTGAAAAAGATCTATGCCTTGAACAAATTCATTTTGAAGGAACAGAAAGATAGATCCATAGAAATGCCAGAATTTACCCATGTTGAAGAAATCAATCCTTCAGTTTTTATCCTTCTGCAAATGTATTATTTCTTTGCTGAGGAATACGAAACCTGTATAGAAATTTACGAAAAGAAGTTTGAAAACAAATTGGAATTGCAAGTTTCCAAAGAAATAGCATCAATATCCTTATTTTGGGCTGGTAGATCATTTTTCGCCATGGATAATCTCAAACAAGCTTTGAAGTTCTTCCAAAAGTCTTTATCTCTTGATGAAAAGAATGGCTTGTCCTTATTTGGATTAGGTCAAATAGAATACCGTGATAACTTTTTGGATGAAGCCATTTTAACATTCCAAAATTTCAATGAAAAAATTGATAAACACTCTATAGAAGGAAATTATGTTTTAGGTTGTTTAAATGCTGCAAAGTTGATCAATGTATTAAGCTTAAACGATAGATCTGCTGAAACTGTTATTGGCCAATACCTACAAACAGACGCTATAAGATCCAAGAGTATTGAGTACTTAGAAACTTATATCAAGCTGGTAAATATCAACAAGAAATCCCAAATGGTTAGTTTGAAAGCATACATCATCTTATCTCAATTATATGAACAAAAGAACATGTTTGAAAAATGTGTATTTTATTATGAAAAAATCATTGAACAATTGAAGTTCTTGAAGAATGATGTTAATTGGGATATTTCTAACAACTTAGCTTGTTATCAATATGGAATTGGTAAATATGAAGAAGCAAAGGCCAACTTTGATGTAGCTTTAGAAAAGTTTGAACAAGATTCGGAGATTGTAGACGATAAAATCAAGTATACCATTGAGTATAATATCATTAGAACCGAAGAACATATTACCAAAGAAGAGGACAAGTCATCGATTTTGAAAAAATACAATGATTTGATTGAAAAAATCCCTGAAAACATGAGCCTTTATGTCCAACTAAGAAAGTGTCTACTTGACAAAAATAGCACTGAATTATTTAAAAATATCTCAGATGAAAATCCATATAACCTTGAAGTAAGATCTATTCATTCTTGGATGATCAAAGCTGATGCTTCATTAGGCATAGAAGATGAAATTATTCATAACAAATTTACTTTGGAAAAGGTTTCAGATAAAGATTCTTATGCTTTGATTACTTTGGGTAACATTTACATTAACATTTGTAGAAAACTAAAAAGAGATGGTCAAAACCCAAGTGAATATAAACTGAAAAACTCATATCTAAAGGCTTTGAAGTTATTTAGAAATGCTTTGAATTTGGATCCATACAACGTTTATGCTGCACAAGGTATTGCCATAGTATATGCAGGTTTGGGCAAGCACACTGAATCTTTGCAAATTTTGAGAAGATGTAGAGATAGTATCAATGACAAATCCGTTTTCATTAACCTGGCTCAAGAACTAACAGCCATCAATGATTACATAAAGGCCATAGATAACTACAACATTGCACTATCAAAAACTAAAGACCTAATAGGTAAGGCTGATGTTCTGAATATGTTGGGAAGAGTTTGGTTGCTAAGATATTATAAAGATGGTTCTATTGATTTCATATACAGAGCTGTTGAAAGCAATCAAAAGGCTATTCACTTTGTTGAAGAAGAAGTTGGTGTAGATACTAAAGATCATGTATATGAAAAGTTCATGATGGATTTGAAATTTAATCAAATTTCCTTATACATGATCTTGATCAGCAAGATTGTAAAAATCCCACAAGGTCAAAGATCTATTACAAAGATGGAAAACGTTTTAGTGAACGTCAACGATATAATTCAGTTCATTGAGTTCGTTCTTAATAGTAAAGACTTGATTCAATTTTTCCATCCTAAAGATTTGAGTCATAAATATGATAAATTGAAAGGTGAATTGATAGGTAATCTAACTGATGCTATTGAAGAACAAAAGAACTTTGATTTGGCTTTAGAAAACAGATTGAAGGAAGCCAAGGAATATGTAGAAAATGAAAAACTACAAGAAACCAAAGAAAGAGAAGAACAAGAGCTGAAAGAACAAGAGCTAAAGAGAATCGAATTGGAAAAGTATGCTAAGCTTCAAGAGGAAGCTCAGAAGATTATAGATGAAAGACAAGAATTGATAGATGATGAGAACGATGTAGTCGTTGATGAAAACAAAGACAGAGACGCAGAATTTGTTGTTGACAAGCCAAAGAAGAACTCTAAGAAGAGAAAAGCTAATGTTGTTGTTGAAGATGATGAAGATTTGGATGAATTAGAAGCTGGAAACGAAAGCTATGCCTCTTTACCAAGATCAAAGAGAGGCAAAAAGAGTGCACTATCATCTGAGTACATAGAAGAAAGTGACGATAATGAAGTGGAACTTGAAGAAGCTCCTGATGCTCTGTTGGAAGACGCCGAACCAACTCCTGAGGTTGAAGATGAGCAGTAGATTATATAGACGCCGTGAATGAACCTTTAAGATTGGAGACTAGCAGTATATTATGTAGACGTCCTGAAGAAACGTCTCAGATTGTAGACCAACCGCTGATTATATAGACGCCGTGAATGAACCTCTAAGATTGGAGACCAGCAGTTGATTATATAGAACTTTTGTAGCAGCCTACACAGACACCCCAGACCCTCCTGTGTATCCTTCCAGCAGTCGACCAGCAATCACTTCAAATTTTTGAAAAAAAGTTTGCAATTTCGTCTTTTCTTTTTTTTCGTCGTGCGTTGTTGAAAACGCTTATGAATCGACTTTTCAAAGCTATAGCGAAAGTAACCATATAGCTATTTGACATAAAGGCGTGACCAACCCCATATACGACTAGAGGCTTATATATTGATTATTGTAAGAAAACTAGACAAAATTTGAGTCGTTTTGATACCAATATTGTAGAGTTTGGACATGGCTAAACAAGAACATAACAACAAGCAAGCTAAGGCTTCTAAGTTGAAAAATACTAGAACCATAAGAACTATTCAATATAATGAAAATAACGATGCTAAGAAGAAGAGTGATTACAACGGATTGTTGAGCAAAGATCTGTCTTTGATCAAAACCGAAGACTACATTAATTTGAAGCAAGCTGAAATCAAGGCTTTTATTGATACAATTATTAAAAACAAGAAGTATGGATCTAACAAAAGAGCATATCAAAGTTTGCCAAGACATCTGAGAAGAAGAACAGGATCACACAACATACGTAGAGTGCCTAAAAGACTTAGAAAGAGAACACTGAAAGAAATGATGAAGTCAGACCAAAAGGTCATGGACGGTAACACCAGTTTGATGAAACATAACAAATCTTTGACCAATAAACAATATTATAAACAAAAGATGGCCGTCAAGCTGTTGAAGTTACTCACCAGATCTAAGTTTATGAGAAGAAGTATTCCTAGCAAGATTGGTAAGTTCAAAATAGGCAGCAGGTTCAATTTAAGACAAAGAATAAAAATAATGGAGAATTCTATCAAAGAAATGAAACAGCAAATGGGAAAAGAAGACTCTAGCGATGTTCTTAACAACAGATTAGGACATATTGACCTTGTTGGAAACAACAAAGTTGTTGAAGATACTTTGAGATTGAATAAAAGCATTAAATATTACAAAAGACAACAAGGTAAAGATCAATGTAAGTGGTTACCTTCACACGTTTATAACATTAAAAGATGCCATATGATCAAGTACCATGGTTTTAAAGTTGCTTTGAAGCCAACTTTAAAATGTTACAGATTAATAAATAGAAACAATGGTATTGGTAATAAAGCTGACAAAACCTTGATTATGGATACCTCACATCTGGGAAAGATTTTGATTACATTAGAAAAGGGAGAAGATTTGTTTGAGTTATTAAACAGTAAATTTGACAAAAAAACTCTTAAATTCAGCAATAAGGGTGTTTATGTGGATGGTGTTTACTATGGTAGTGTCAACTATTTGAAGTGGATTGAAAAAAAGAAAAAGATGTTATTGATGTTGGATAGTGCTGTTTATAAAAGAGTTATAAAAAAACTATTGAGTTTGTATACTAATGAGGTGAAAGAAGGTGTTCTTAATGTTCAAGATTTGACATTTGCCGTTGGCTCAATCAAAATAATTGGTACTCAATCTTTAAATACCTTGTTAAAGTGTATTAGAACATATCAAGAAAACGAAGAAGATGAATCTTTGTTGAATTTCACAGAATTTTATCAATTAGCCAGCCAATTTAAAGACTACTCAAACTTTATCAATGACAATTTCATCATGGGATTAAATATCAAAGATCCAAGATTGACTAGAACTCCGAGTTTACCGCAACTGAAATCTGAGTTTTCAGAGTCGGATATGTTGAAAATGTTTAATAAGTTACAAAACTTGAATAAATACTCCATACCTAAAGAATCATTTGATTTATTTGATTCTCATAAAAGATACGAATCTTATAAGGACAAGTTAACTATAAAAGACTTGCACAAAGTACTAAATACTGGAAATACATCATCCTGCACTAGCAAAATACCATTATTGCTACTAAAAGATAATGATCACATTAAAAACAGCTTTACTATTATGCTACCATATCACTGGACTATGCCACTTTACTATAAGTTAAATCGTATGCCACATGTTTTTTTGGTAGGTTTAAATCAAATAAACCAAATAGCCTATGATCATGGCGCACAAAGTGTACAAAGAAATGTTCTAACAGATGTCACATCTTGGCAGTACAACTTTTTTGAGTATTTTAATGCTTTAGGTGATAGAGAACATTGGACTAGAAAAGGAAAGGGTAGAAGAGTGAACTTTGATAAAATTAAAGCAGAATTCAGAGATGGTGAAAAGATAGATGAAATGGGTGATTACTTCAAGTCAGATTGGAAGTTCTTATACGAATACATTGTCAGAGATAAAAATCTTGATATAATAAAGTTTATAAAAGAATATGAATGGAAGTATAGCAATTGGGAGAACGATTTCAAAACAAGATTTACTTTATTTGATAAAGATGAAGATAAAATAGTATTGAAATGTAACAAAATTAAGCTTGTCAAGAATGGTAACATCAAGAGAAATGCTAGAGTCTATAGAATAAACAAAGCCCATGTAGATGGATCCAATCCATGTATAACTGATCTTATTGGGTTTGTAAGTTTAAGCAATTATGATTTATCAGAAGGTAAAAGCACGGGATTCATTTACTATAACCTAGGTCACAATATTGAAAATATCGATGAATATTATAAAGATAAGTTTTTGATTAAAAATACAGGAGAAGATGTATTTAGACCAGCTAAATTAATGAACTGAAAAAAATATATAATATATATATAATCTTAATTTAAAACGTTGTTACAGAATCCAAATCATCTACATTTAAAAAATCAACTTGGAAATCGTTAAGTTGTTGCTTCCATAAAATATCCCTGTTGTAAACTGGGAACTGTGGAACACCCCATATTCTTACTTTGTAATTTTGATCGTGTAGTTGATTTATTAATGTTTTTAGACAAATTTTCATATCATCTGAATCTAATGATTTTATCTTCACTAGGGACATGCTGTCATCTGCTGTACAAAACCCTATCAAGTTGTCTAGCGACTCAGAGACTACAGGTGATTTAAACTGAACTTCTTTTTTGAAAACCTTTATCATTGATGAGTCTAGAAAAATAAAATCTTCATAATTGCTTAGTTCTGGGAAGTTTCCAGTCAATTCAATAATCAAAGGTTTATATTCGTTTTTATCAAAATCTAGCTGCGTAGTTAGGTATTTTTTTAAAGGTTTTAATTCTTTGATTAACTCATCGTAAGCCTGCAAGTTTTGAGTTTTGTCATTCTTGAAGTCAATGTAAAGAATCGTTGGAACTTCAGGTGAATTGAAAAATATCCCGTTAAGTTTATTGCCATCTTTGCCGTTATTATTTTGGTCCAAGATTTTCTTGATAGGGTCTAAATACAACGTATTTAGATTTCTTTGTTTTGGTTTTAAGTAATCTTTATTGTGACCAACGGCTAATAAGTTGTCCTTTTCTTCTTCTAAAAACCAAATATCAGCTTCTATGCTGTTGACTCCGTGTAAAATAGCGTCATAAAATGGTAGCTTTCTCCAATAATCGTTATGTGAATGAACGTATTGAAGCACACTTACATCACGAGTTAGTATTTCAGTTTGGGAGATGCCTGATTTAACAGATAAATCATCGATGTAGCCTCTAAAATCATCATAGTATGAGACCTCACCATAAGTTGAATGAATATTATCTTCAAAATATCGAAGGAGATTAACCCCGCTTAGGTTTATATTAGCCGCGCTGTGAACATCATAAGGTTGCGGCCTTTTGTGTCTGTTGCTAAGTTGAGATATACTCAATAATATTGTAGTAAAAACAATAATAAGTCCAACAATAATTTTTGTTTTAAATTTACTACTGCTGAAAACATTGAAATTCATATGACTGTTTTCATAAATTGTAAAATCATCATATTGATAGGGCTCTGTAGAGCTAACTTTATTTGGTTTTGTTGAAGATTCAGATACATTACTAGCATGTGACTCCCTTCTGGACTCATCAAACGCAGGTAAAGTCATATTTGAAGAATAATATGGTTGTATTATATGTTTTATTACTTTTCAATAAAAGTATGTTCAAAAACAAAGAAAGAATGGAAGCAAATTTGAATTAAGCAATATGCTGCATTTGTTTTAAAATTTGAAAATGGATTTTTTCTTTTTTGTTTTTACTCTCGACGATATGCATAAATATCCGCCCACATTTATCACGGGAGGATATATGGTTAAATTATTTTTTTTGTGCACGATTGTAGAAAAAAATGGGGTGACTGTCACGTGCACATCCACGTGCTTTTTTGTAATAATCACTTTGTAGCGCCAAAAATAAGGTCACATGACTTGGCGTAAACAAAATTAACTAAAATTACCCAAATAGGTAATTTCTATTTAAAATTTAACTAAAATACTACTAAAGTAGTTTACATTTAGGTATTTAGGTTAAACTGTAGTAAGTTTTAATGTCTTACCTTTAGTTAAAAAATTAGATGTAATCTTATTGATTTAAAGAACATTAAATAATTTCTTGTTTGACTTCTATCT
>ERZ794936.97-NODE-97-length-63437-cov-6.741046_pt1 | contig 63437 bp, 35 predicted proteins | sample MGYA00511083_ERZ794936 | MGnify/ENA primary metagenome ERZ794936 (study PRJEB30137, sample SAMN04331409) | food metagenome | isolation source: Y2 must sample point D1 replicate A | place: Australia: South Australia | collected 2014 ... | reverse complement strand
TTAATGGAGGATTATATATGAATTATAAGTGGTTAAGCCAACCAGAATGACGACTTACATACCTAAGGTATATACCTTTGCAAATAACATAAAAGACATATCCGATGCTGTTGCTGATCATGTCATAAAACAGCAAAATGAGATATTTTTCGACACGATAAGCTCAGAAGAACTTAGTTCGATGTCAAGAGAACAAAAACTGAATTATTTGGAAGAGAACAAGTACACATCTAAAAGAAAAAACTCTGTTTCCAGCATCAACTCCGTGAGTGGAGCCTCACTAAACTCTCAAAAGAGAAATTCCATAACAGCAATACCACCACATAACACGAATACTGATAATTCAGATACAAATTCATCACCTACAAGCACCACAAAGCAAAAACTAACCAAAGTTAAGAAGATATTCAAAGTTGGTATTTCTGGTGGATCTTTGCTTGATATATTGAAGCATGGATTGCTTCCTAGGCAGGAGGACATATTCTGGTCAAAGTGGGAGATTTTCTTATTGGATGAAAGATTGGTTCCTTTTCAAGATCCAGAATCTAATTATGGTAATTCAAAAAGAAAGATATTTTCTCAAATCGATACTGAAAAATATGGAAAGCCAAAGGTATACCATATCGATGAATCCTTGATTTACGAGGGTGCCCAAACATGTGCGGAAAACTATGAAATGTGTTTAATCAATAAGTTTGCTTCAAAGGAAACTGTTAAATGGCCTTGCTTTGATTTAATTCTTTTGGGTGTTGCTCCTGATGGCCACATAGGATCATTATTCCCAAATAGAAAAGAGCTTAGAGAAGCTTCAAAGTGGGTCATTCCTATTACCGACTCACCAGTTGGAGTTAAAGAAAGAGTATCACTAACAATACCTGTCATTTGCAATTCATCTCATATTTCCTTTGTTGTAGAAGGGTCTATGAAACAACCTATCATGGAAAAGATTATGGAGATGCCTGAACTAGCACTTCCAAGTTCTTTGGTCAACGAGGGTGCTTTGAAGAAAGTATCGTGGTTTGTGGATGAAGATGCTATAAAAGGCGTGCACGTAATCAAAAGAGCATATGAATTTTAATATATAGTTGGTTTATTTATCATTTTTGTTGTTTTAACATACTGGAATATGTATATGGACATGAACATTAAGGTTACCAAAGAAATTGAAAACTTTGTAAAATTGAAGCCTACTTTGAATGTATAAATCATCAGCGCAATGCATCCAGTCACATCAAAGCATGTCTGCAGTATAGGAAATGTTTTTCTCATATCTTGTTTAGTATTTTGTTTTATTTGTGGAAAATTCTTGATGAAAGACATGCACATCTTGACTGTTGACAGAAAAGTTGTCAATACTTTTATATCTATGAGTCGCACAAAATATGCAAACATAAATAACAATATTACTACAATAGTAAAAAAGACGATTCTAAAGTAAAACCTTGACATTTTGTTATGTATGATTTTATTCTTTCCACTGAACTGTGGCTTTTCAGTACGTATAGCCGCACTATATGGGAGATGATACTTGTCCATCACAGGGTTGACTCTATAAATTTTGGTAAAAATGTTGATTGTGTTCAAAGCTATTCCATTCATTGCATACATCAAATCAAACATACCTATTCCTGTGTCCATGAAGAAATATTGGAGAAGCATTGAAATGAAAATCGCTGTATATCCGACTTCATTCAAGATAAGGAAATCAAATGATAATCCCGATACTTTCTTTTGAAGTATTGGAATATACGGAGATATAGTCCAACACGTTGAGTATAGAAAGTTTAAGAAGTCCTCCAATTTCACCATTAGTTCCTGTTGGGTTATATGACGATTTGTTTACTTCGCGTTCCTTCTGTTCAGATGATGAAAAAGGAAGTGTTCTGTGGATTGATAGATGGAAGGAGGAATGTCGGATTTAATGTTCCTTAACTCCGACAAAACTTAAAATTGTTACCCTGCCGCAAAAAAGCGGATTTAACGTTACCCCAAAAACACCGATCGGCTTTATATGTTAATTTATCCGGTTCAAAGTAATTAGCTTACTGTTAACTTGACTCAACAAGAGCACTGCCACACTACCACCTAACATACAAAAAATAAAACCATTACTAAACCAATGTCTGTAGATTTACAACAAATAGACCTAACAAAAGTTATACCACATGCAATCGGACATATTGCATTTGACGAAAATAAAAAAATAGTCAACTGCTCAGGCATAGGTATAGAAAGATCAAAGAACCTTGAGGAAATCGATCAATTGAATGATATTGAAGTTGAAGACAATTTTGCTCTTATTGAACAAGGACCAGTTAGAATTTATGTCTACAGAAACGAAGGCCAAACTATAGCAGTTTACTCTTATTCTGGGAATTAATCTTTACATTCCATTGACAAAGAATACTAGAAAAAAAGAAAAGCTGTTAGTTTAATTTATGTGCACATTATATATATATTATAAAACGTATTTAGAAGAAATCGTTAGTATTGTTATCGCCCCATCCTGAGCCACCACCATTACCTGGTCTTATATTCCCAAATGGATTGTCATATTTGGCACCTGGGTACCCACTATAGCCTGGTTTTGAGTCATCGTTATCTTTTTTGTTTTTAAAAGGGTCAAAAATCATACCTCCGTTCATGTTAGGCCCATGCAGATTTGGGTCACCTGAGATTTGTATATGATTTCTACCTAAATCAGGTCCAAGATGCAGATGACTGTTATCTCTTGTTCCATAAGGATCAAAAATGGGGTTATTAGTTCTATGTGAATCTTGTGAGAGAGTGCTATGCTGGTGACTTAATGGTATGTTTAAATTTGGCTTGGCTATTCCATTGATTGGATTCAAGTCCAAATCTCCATAATTTGCAACCATTGATGCATTTGAAAAAGTCTCATTGTTCATGTCCGATGGGAGATGTGCGAATCTTCTTCTTGTTAGATCCAAAGGATCGTCTTCCTTGGGTGGAAGTCCTAGATCATGCATGGCTTCTCTGGACGAAATAGAATCGTTTGCCTTCATAGATGAAGAATTTGGTAGATTATGGTGTTTTTGTCTGATCGAACTGCTACGTGAATCTAAGTCTTTTGCCGCTAATGATTCCCTTAAAATGTTACTGTTATAGTTCGATACATTAAGCTTATCTTGGAGTTTTTGATTCTTTTTGAAGAAATCATGACTCAAATTGGATTTGTTAGAGCTCACATCATCTGGCTTATCCGAGTGATTGATTTTAAATTGTTCTGTATTCATTTCACCTTAGTTTAGTGCTTGGTTTAACGTTTTAATGTTGCTTCTTTATCAATATACGCTTTTCTTAAAGGGGGGCGTAGCGTTTAAACTAGGGGAAAAAAAATTGTAACTAGTGTATTGAGATCTCATACTAAGAACTAGGTATCTTTATAAGGTAACCTTAAGAATGAGAATAAGTAAGAGAAATTGTCCATTTAGCATTCATTATATATGTATTCATTATATGTGTACTTATAGCTCGGTTATTTCACCATTTCTGCACACAAGACCCATTACATTGAAGAATAAATTCAAGTTTTGGTAGATCTTTATTTTCAGATCATCAGTGGTGGTGACGTCTCGTTCAGCAACATCAATAGCATGGAATATGAAGTCTCTGATTTCATCAATTATAATTCTTTGATGGTCTAATCTTCCAGCCATAGCCAAAGAAGCAAAGAATTGCCAGATGTAAGTATCTTCTTTTGAGTTGGTGTTTGGAGGGAAGCATTGGGTTAGATGAGTCTTTAAGCTGTTGAATAAGTATTCGTAAACACTTTCCCAACCACTCATACTTAGCTCATTTTTGAATAATACAGTTCTGTTTATCAACACGGTTATCAAATTTAAACCTATTTTGGTGGTACAGAGCATGATCAAATTGTTCATACAGATGCTTTGGGTCAACTGAATGATTTGCTGCAAAGTACATTGGGATAACATCGAACATGCCAACTTCAAAAAGATTTTTTGGAAGTCTTGACAGTTTTGCTTTGTGAATTTCTTTTCCCTTGGATTCATATCAGCATTTAAATATGAGGATTCCTTGATTACATCCAAAGAAGTCAATAACTTAAATAGTCTATTTACAAATTCCAATTTCTCTTCAAATTCCAAGAAATTGAACATTCTTGGCAATAATTTTACAGACTTGTTCAAAGATAAGAACAAGATTAAATCTTGATCAGAGTTGTGTAATAATAACTTTAGGAATTCCTTCTTGTCTAAATCAACATTGTTTCTCAAGTTATTTTCTAATTCTAAAACAATATCATAAACAGATTCAGCTAACAATTTGCTTCTCTTTAAAGCCTCGCTAGCAGTGTAAATGACATTTTCTTGAACATCGTTTTCGTTTTCTAAAACCATCTTGGTCATAACATCGTTCAAGTCATCATCAATTTTCTTTTGCTCTTCATCCAATAAGATTCTCTTTCTTGGATTGATAACGGTGGATCCTGATCTTTCCTTGGCTACACTGACAGCAGCAATGACTTGACTTTGCATTTTTTGTAAAGCCAAAGAAACGTTTCTCTTCTTACCACCTAGTCTATGACCTGAAATATCCAAGTATGCTTTAGCAATAGCATCTTTTTCATTCATTCCTGTGTCTAATCCATGATTGGCTCCAGCAACAGATGTGGATTTCATAATCTTGAAGAATTGGTAGTAAAAGTCACTTTCCAAGGGATCTTGGTCAACTATTCTGGATAATTGCAATCTGGTTAAAAAATCTTTGTCCCTGTATGTCATTAAACCATGATGACACAAGATTCTTTCAACTTTTCTTTGTCTAATTTTATTTTCTTCAGGTGTTAGATTGGCATTGCTGTTCAAATTACCTTTTTTGTTGTTGTAATAGTTTTTGTTGTTAGGGTTGTTTACTATTGAAACCATCTTTTGGTAATCAACATTCATCTTGTTTTGTTCATCAACCAATTGTTGGTGTTGTTGCAACTTTTGATTCATTTGTTTTTTGGTTAAACCAGACTTAGAAATTTCATCCAGAGTAGGCAAGCCGTTTTTGACTGGTTTTCTTTCAATTTCCTCTTGCTTGTTAATGTCAATTTGTTCGTTAATAACTTGCTCATTCATTCTTGGCACTTCCATATGGTTAGGTGGTTGCTGAGGATATTGCATACCACCCATGTTTGGAGGCATAAACATGTTTGGTGGAATTGCACCTTGTTGCATCATTTGCTGGAATTGTTGGAATTGTTGCTGCATTTGAGGAGTCATTGGTGGCATACCATTCATATTAGGTGGCATCATCATACCTGGCATTTGCTTATTTTGATTCATATTCATAAAGTTGTTTGGCATGAATGGCATTGAAAAATTACCATTCATGTTAGGTACGTTGTCGTTCATACTGTTTGGAGCATTAACATACGACATATTGGTTTGAATACCTGGTGGATTATTTTGCATCATTTGAGGTTGGTTAAAATAATTAGAAGATTGTTGAAGACCCATGTTAGGTTCTATGTGGTTTGGAATGTAAGAAGAAGGTTGTTCTTGTTGTATGTGATAGTATTGTTCAACTTGATTAAATTCAGGGGTGATAGATAATTCCTTTGGCTTATTGATGGATGATGCATAATCATTGTAGTTCAAATTGTTGGTTTGTGGAATAGTTTCCTGAGTATTGAAACCATAATCGTAGTTGTTGTTTAAACCTTGTGTATCTATGTTACCGAAAGTTTCATTATTCACTAAATCATAATCTTCTTCGTTGATAATTTTGACAGTGTTGGTATTGGAGGACGCATCCATAGGATCAAATCCAAAAAAACCTGACATTTTGGTTATTCGTATATTTATTGCTTGGTGTTTGTTATGAATTGATTCAAAATTGAAGATTAATATATATATTCTAAGTGTTCAAAGAACTATAATGAATATAGGTAATATCGAATGCTTGTATTATAACGAAAATTTTTTCCTTGTATAAGAGACGTGAAAGGAACGTATGTTAAATTTTTTTTTTTCATTCTTTTTCCCTTTTTGGTCACACACACCAAAAAAGGTAAAAATTTTGGACTTTCTTTTTTTGGAAAAAAGGTTTTTGTGGCTGGGTAAAACTATGTTTTCGGATATAAAAAATAATCGGATATAAAAACAAAATTTGCAATGTTTTACCCGCCCAAGAATGCTTACAAAATATTTCCTAAAGAAGAATGAAGCTTTATTATATGAATTTCTTTTTTTTTTTTCTTTTTTTCTCTCCTCTTTATTTCTGCTTTTATTGATTCCTACTAATAATTCACTTACTTGTACATTTCGCCATAGAAAGTTATGTTAGAATACACCAAATACACCTAAACATCACGCCAGCACAAATTCATAATGAAATTACTAACCACCAACTTTATCAAATGCTCTGTCAAGGCTTGTGACTCCAACATGACATCCTTCCCACTAAGATACGATAACCAATGCGAATTGGAACTTAATTACGAAGATGATGAATCAATCATTGAAAAATCATACCAATTTTTAGTTGGTATATTAGATAAAATTGATTGGGATGCTTTATTGAAAGTATGTGCCGATCTAGGTAACAATGATCTCCCTCCAAATAAACCTCTTTTAACTCAAGATTCTTTATTATCCTTGAACGATAACGAAAGATTGATATTGAAACAATTATTTAATTTATTGATTAATACGGAAATTGTCAATGGTTCTATGAAATGTGATTCTTGTGAACACGTTTACTTGATTAAAAATGGTATTCCAAACTTACTACTTCCTCCTCATTTATCCTAAGAACCATTCAATCTTATATACAACTTGTTTTAATTATAAAGATCTGTATTTCTTTAAAATTTGAAAACGCTACCAAAACCCAAATTTTTCAGTCTAATTTTTTTTTTTTAAATTTTAAATAATTTACATATGAATATGTTTAATTTGTTCACTTATATGTAAACATTGTATTTTTTTAAAAATATTAAAACATATGAAAGTTTAGTAAAGATTAATAAAAACCGTTAATAATTAACATATTTTTTACGATAAAAAAACAGAAACAAAATTGATGGTGGTTGATGTAAATACACCAAAACAACCAGTTATAAAAACTAGTCCCTATTTCAAATCGACTACTGCTAAAAACGCAAGTGAAGCAGTGAAAAGGAAAAAGCCACTGGCTTCAAACTTAACATCTTTCGAAATTGAAATTTTAGAGCTTAAACTTAAATATCCAAATGAATTAATTTTGGTAGAATTTGGCTATAATCACAAGTTTTACTGTGAAGATGGTCAAATAGCATCGAAGATTTTAGGGTACAAATTTTCAGCAGGACGAACAAGTTTTTATCAAGAAGAAAACAAAATAAGAAAGAACCATACAAATAAAAAGATTACTCAAAGATTTGCATTTTGCTCATTGAACTCAAAGAGTCTTAATTCTTGTTTGATAAAACTTATAAAACAAAACCATAAAGTATTATTATACAAGCAAACCATCGATTCCCAAAGTGGAGAGGTTGTAAGATTTATAGAAACAGCTGTTAGTTTAACAACATTTAACTACATAAACGAAACTATAAGTGATGAATTATACGGAAATAATTCATTGTCCAAAATCGAAAACACTACCATTCTTAGCATTTATTTCACATACAGCAATCAAATTTTGAAGACTATAAAATTTTTGGGATTTGATTTAAAGCACTGTAAAGTAACTCATGCTATTTTAATAAATGAAGATAACTTAGACGAAAATTATATGAAAGCAAGGTTTTTGGACACGGTCTTAAAGTTTCAAACCATTGAAATAGTAACAAATGTTGAAACCTCAGATAGTCTAATAAAGACTTTGTATGAAATTGATATGAAAATTAAAGTATACAAACAATATATGATTATGAATGTCTCTGAAACATTTCCAGAAGAATACCAACTTCTTTGCCAGTATTTGAAACAATATAATCTGGATCACAGTTTAAAAACGAACTATAACAATCGGAAATACATTAATGACAATATCTCATGCACTGTTAGTAATCACATAATCAGGCACTTGAATTTCTTTAGCAATCAGGTCACATCTAAAGTTACAAGTACCTTGTGGGGGTTATTAAACAACGAGAACATCTTAACAAACTACGGAAAAGATATGCTAGTTAATTGGATCAAAGAACCTTTAACAAGTATTGAAGAAATAAAACTTAGGAATGAAACAATTACATTTTTGGGAAAAGATAGACACATTCCAATTTTATTGAATGCAATAAAGAAATTTATGGAAAATAAAAACTTTAGAAATTTTGCTAGAATTAATAACAAGATCAAATTAAATCCTCAGTGTTCTATAGATAGAAAAGACACGTACTTTTATTTATCAGCATTGAACAATTTGAGAAACATCTTTTTGTCTCATGAAGAATACATATCACAGATCAAGAGGAATAATGGAACCAATGAATATTCTAGAAAGACTCCTGCTTTATTAAAAAAACTGTTTATTGAATGTGATGCACTTTTAAAAGACATCAGTATACACAAGATGCTGGCTTTTATTGACCAAGATGCCGTATTTTCCAAAGATTTGGAAAAGTCCGTAATAAACTTCTTTAAATTAACGAATTATGATCATTCTGAGAACATAAGCAGGATTGAGAAGGAGATCAGCTTGATAGAAGAAAAAAAGAAAGCACAATTGGAAATATTCAAAACGATAACCGGAAAACCATATCTTGGGTTTTATGAAGATGGGTTCAATATTATTATTAGATCAGCTGAAGCTAGAGGCTTGCCTACGGATTGGGTATTTTTGGATTATACATACAAAAAAACAGCCTTTAGAAGAAATATTTATAAAACCCCAGAGACTCATGTTTTGTTTGAAGAATACGAAGCTAAGCAAATAGAACTTTTAAAAGTCTGTAATGCTGAGTATAAGTATTTTTTGGAAAGATTGACTACAGATTACGACAAGGTATGCAAAATAGTTAATATTTTAGCATCCATAGATTGCCTAAGATGTATAGGATTGTCAACAAGGCACTTTATCACTACACCAATATTTACAACTGAGCCAGGTATCATAACGCTTGAAGATGCTTACAATCCAATGCTTGATTTCAATAAAAATTACTTAACAAACAACAAACTATCACAAAACATACCCAATAACGTTAAATTGAAATCAGATAAAATATTTATATTAACTGGACCCAATGCTGGTGGAAAGACAACGATAATGAAAAAAATAGCGTATTTGTGCATACTTGCTCAAATTGGATGCAATACTCCATGTCTTTTTCACAAACAATCAATAATCACATTATTTGATATAAGAACTGGGTCTTCTGACTCAATTTTGCAAAATAAATCAACGTTTTTGAACGAAATGTTGGAATATAAAGAAATGTCGGAAAAGTCCATGTCTGAACAATCTTTGGTTCTTTTAGATGAAATTGGAAGAGGAACAAGCCACAAAGATGGAGCCAGTTTGACTTATGCATTTCTAAAAGATTTGAAAGATAGAGGAAAGCAAAAAGGGATAGTGATGTTCATTACGCATTACCACGACATTTTAAAAATTCCACTTGATTTTTCAAAAGATGAAATTTACAAAATGGGATATTATACAGTAAATGGTTCAGATCACAGTGTTTCTATACCAACGTTCAAACTTGAACAGGGAATAGGAAACTCCTTGGGAGTTGAAATAGCAAAAATTTGTGGATTTGACGACGATGTTGTGGAGAGCATAGAATACTACAAAGAAATATTAGAATCTAATGAAATCAACAAAAAAGTAAATAAAATTAAAGAAACAAAAGACATAGATGCACTCAAAAGCTTATTGGATAATATATAAGAAAAAAACAAACACTTTATTTCTATTATATTTTTTACATTTAAATACCACGTTTGAAAAATGAGATATGTGAATTCGTTCTTGATCGATTTTCATTCACAGTATAGCTCAGTTTACCCAAAGTCAAATTTTCTTCTAAACTGTTAAACAGTAATGGTTCAGACTGATTTAGTTTCAATTTTTCGTTTTCTGAAGTCAGTGACATAGAATTGAAGTTTTTGAATGGGTCGTCTTCAGTCATAGTTTCATCAAATTGAACAGGTTCATCAAACATGGTCAATTCTTTATCTACAGATTTTTTAGCGTTATTGTCATCTTTTTCAGTTACTTTATCAGCACTTTCTTCATTAGGCTTCTTTGACTTCAATTTAATTTTTTCAAGACTTCCATCTCTATTAAAAATAGGAATTAATGGGGGTTCTTGGTTAGTCAACAAAGACCACTGCACTTTTTTAAACCAAGAGTGTTTTTTCACATCATCTGCACCTAACTTACTTCCCAATCTTTTGGTTTCTCTTTTTATTAACAGCTTTTTTATGATACTTTTACAGTTACTGGAAACAGTTATGCCTGCAGGAAATTCTGGGTCATTTTTCAAAATGTTCTTAAAAGTTTCATTTGTACTTTTTCCTTTGAATGGTGTAAATCCATAAATCATTTCATATAGCAATATACCAAAAGTCCACCAATCAATAGCAACAGTATGACCATTGGATTTAATAACTTCCGGAGCTAAATATTCCTCAGTACCTACAAAACTATTAGTTCTAAATCCAGACATTGAAGACTTAGTATCAACAGGACAACCTTCACCCCAATCAGAATCCATATTTACACCAGGCAAATTGACTAGCTGTTTTTGAGAACTGAAGTGTCTGTTATTTGTTGTTGAAATGGATAAATCAAAATCACTCAACATGATGTGACCAGATTGATGAAGCAGAATGTTTTCTGGTTTCAAGTCTCTATAAATAAATCCCATCATATGCAAGTACTCCAAAGCGGCTAATACCTCACATGCATAAAATTTGGCATCTTCTTCGGCCAAATTCTTTGATTTTCTGGTTTGTAAAGCTCTAAAAAACTCTCCACCAACACAATACTCCATGCATAAGTATAAATAATCTTCTGTTTGAAAAGAATGGTATAATGTTACAATAAAAGGGTGGTTAACTGAAGCCAAAATCTCCTGTTCAGTAATTATCCTTTTCGACTTTTTTCTTCTTATCATCTCTTTTTTATCGTAGATCTTTAAAGCATACAATCTATCTGTTTTCTTTTCCCTCACTAGGTATACTTTGCCTACATCACCCTGGCCGAGTTTTTTTACTTTTTCAAAAGACTTGGGTCCAACTTGAGCTTCTTGAAACATATTTCCAAAAGACTTGGATCTTAATCTATTAGATCTTTTAATTTGAGGTTTTACAAACAACCCGTCATTTGCTATATCATTGATTTCTTCGCATGGTTTTAATTTCAAACCTTCACCTTTTGTACTATCCTCTTCTATCAAAGTATCTTCTTGGAAAGAAGTTCCAAAAGTGTCAGTTCTTTTTCGCTGAACATTAAATAATGTATTTCTTCTTGATGATGTTGACTCATTGAAACTTAAAAAAGAAGCATCACTGTCAGATCTCAGTTTGTTGAACTGCTTAAAAGATACAGGACTGCCTTTAATCAGCGCTGGTGAATTGGCTGAAAGAATATTAGGTGACATACTGTTACTATTCTTGGGATTGTTGTCACTTGGAAAGCGTTTCAAATTCTTATGCGGACTTTCTGGTCTTATACTTGGGGATATGTCTACATTCTCGTTTTTATGATTAATTTGAAGAGGGATTACATTATCAGAAGAGCTATTTGAGCTGTTAAAAACACGCATGAAATTTGACATTGAAAAAATATTTGAAGATGAAGTATTTTTTCCATTAAAAGAATTGTCTTTATTTAGTTCTGTTGTAGCTTCGCAGCCTTCTTTATCTGAATCATCACCGCTTTCAGGCTTGTCCAAGTCCAGCTCCTCTATAGGTTCCTTCAACATATCATTAATATCTGCAACATTACCTGTAGTTTCATTTGTTGCGTACTTTAAATTCGAGTCAGAAACCTTCTTCGATAAGAATTTTCTACTCATGGATAACGATTTGAATTTTTTGCTAATACCTTTATTCGATGATGCTGTGCTAGTTTCTTCACTTGTGGTGCTGTTACTAAAGAAACTCATGATTTTTGGACAAAAAAAAAAAGAAGAAAAAACAAACAAAAACTAACTAATCAAGCAGTTTAATATGGCTTATGTTGTATGGTTTTCTTTACTTGTTAACAATTCTGCTAGTATTAAATGGTTATTTTTCACTTAAGGGACGAAGAAAGTTTTTAAAAAAATAACGAATTATCATATTGCGCTGGGGACGACAAACGCAGTATGGCGGCTTCACATTTTTCAGCACATTTTTTCGAAGGGGCAAAAGGAAAGCCGGAAACACGTGACAAGCAAAGTACGGAAAGCTGTGTTTGGTGCACGTGACAAGCGGAGTAGAAGTAGCTATACTCAGTGCACGTGATGCAAAAATTGTGAGCAGCTATATCCGCTACACGTGACGTTGCGTGTATTGTAGAAGTAGCTATATCCGCTACACGTGACACTGTGTATATAATAGGGTATCTATCGCTGGAGCGTGATACACACTTTGGCAGAAAGACCACCAAGAATTTGATTTAAAACTAGTCATAGCAGTTTTGGTACTAGTTTTGACTTTGGATTTGGGGTTGAGAATGGAGAAGACGCCTTTAGTGGCTGGTTCTTATTCGGCACAGTTGCCCCAATGGCGGTTGTTGCTGTAGTTCAGAAGACATCTGTGTTGTTTCAAATGATACCAACGGTTGCGTTTATTAATTTCTACTACTGTTTATACTTATCCCCACTGCTGCACCTGCATCTCTAATCCAGCCACGACCAATGTCATTTCAACCACTTAGTTACCCTGCTGTTACCCAATTTCCTATTTCAGACAAAAACGTGACCTTCCCCGGCAAAATCCTCATGAAAATTTTTTTTTTGGCTTTGAAAAATCCAATTTCAACACAGCACCAAATTCCCCCCTAGGGAAAAATTTTCCTGTTCCCGGTTTTAGCTATAAACATATGTATATTGAATATAACGACCTTTGAATAATAAAGTTAAAAAACACCAAAGAACCTTTATTACAGCTCAATACTATAGTAAAGAAGCAAAACCTATGAGTAAGACATATTTCCCCAAGCCTGATGAGGCCAAAACCAACGAGTTCATATCGAAATTCTCAGACATATTATTAATTAAGAATAACCCAGGATCATTAGTCTCATCTTTACATAGTACAATCATAACATCAGACTTAGTTGCCAATGAAAGCAAAATTTTCGAGATTTTACCGACTTTAGAACCAAAGGAGTTCTTATTGATTTACATGCATTTACTTTTGTTTCCAATTTTGTACCCAAACTTACTATCAATTAATGTTTGTGTATCTTTGAATAACATTTTAACTGAACATATCTCGAACTTCAATATCTACTATTTGAACATGCAATTACCATCTTCAGAATTGCATCATGCTTTTAATATCTCAGGCAACAACATATTAGATTTTTTGTTTGATGGTACCAACTTATCCAAGAATTCTTTAAGTTTATTATCTGATGCATTATCTCCTCAATTGTTACTTGCCATCTACAACATTTATAAAAAGAAAAAATATTTAGACAACAAAACTCAAAGCCCATCCTCTTTACAACTGAATATCAATATGGGCACCAACGAAATAAACGAATTCTTCGATCACTTCATGTCTTTATTCGGTATTGAATATCTTTCTGGATTCTTTGCAGCTTTATTTGTTGCCGTGCTATATCCCCATTTGAAGAATGATATTGAAACTTCTAATTTTAATGATCTTTTACACCCTTCACACAATCAATTTGTAATCATTCTAGCTGATATGATCAAAGTTCCTGAAATCATTAGTGTTATAAGTAAAAAATTTTTCCTTTTAACTAGAATATCTTCATCTGAAAACATTACCTTTGAGACTTTACTAAGAATGACTGAATTTTTGTCTAGTGGTAAATTACAGAAAAGCAAAAACTTTGAAATTTTATCACCTTCGAGTGTCATTCAGTTTGTAGGTATTTCTGGTATTACATTTAACGCCTTACCTGAAAGAAACATCAAAGATTTAGATTTTGGGCTAGTTTCCAGTGTAATAATCACTTTATTAAGCATTATGAAGAAGAATCCCGAATTACTAGATATTGAGGACTTGCCAGTTAAAGCTAGTGATGACTTGAATACCAGAAATCAGCAAAACTCAAGTCTTTCCGAAAAAAGCTTACTTTTGGAATCAAATGGTATAGTTCAGTTCATCGTTTCTGTTTTTTTAAATATGAACTCTGAAATTGCTGATTCTGAAAGTGGTCAACTATTTACCAATGATTTAAAACAATTTATTAGAACACATCCAAAGGTTATGCCAAATTCGATATGCGGCACACTATTTTACCAAAACCCTGCCTATCTTTCTAAACAAGAAATTTTGAATCTTTGGGCTGAGTGTATGATTGTTAGTGAAAACTTTGACAATTTACACTTGGTAACTTCAAACAAATTTCAAAATGAAGAACAAAGAAAACAATTATTTAATATCTTCTTTTCTTTGTTGCCTTTACAATCTGTTGAATGCATCAGTCGTGTTAATACAACACTATCAAAGTTTTCATATGCTGATTTATCTTTGATCGATGGTACATACGAATACTTTAAGGCTCAGTGCATGTTTTTAGCGGCATCATCAAACAAAGATACTATTAAGAAAAAGATTATGAATGAGATCACACAATTACACAACAAATACAATGTCCGTGTAGGAGAAGCTACTTATAAACAAAGAGCTCATTATGCCGAACTAGCCAATATGTTCAAGGCTTTTATAGACGTATTATCAATTTCACAAAGGTCATTTAATGATAGCACTAAAACCCCATTGATTTTAGACTCTTCCATTGCCAATATCATTATTGGTCTAGTCAGCAACTATTTGTTAACTTCTTATAACACAAAGACCAAAGAGTTTAATATGTTAGCTAATTTGTTTGCTAATGAAATTTGCTTGAACTACCCAGAACTTCCATATGAAAGTGTTTATGGACAAAATGTCAAGGAATACCAAGCGTTGTCAAATGATTTTTACAAGGCTTTGTACTCCAAAACAGATAATTTAGAAAACTGTTTAAACAAAATTAAAAATTATTTCTATTCTAAAAATCACGCTGCCCAAGCTGTTTATGCTCATATCATTGGTGAACTTGTATTTGAAACGCCTTTCTTGATGAAAGAATATCCAAAATCTGCAATGAAAACTGGTGGTATGTTTATTGCCAAATTAATTGAAAATGACTTATTCAGAGGTATTCAATTAGATGTTTTCAAAGTTATTTTAGCCATCAACACTTCAGAAGTCAAAAATGACAGTTTGCCATTCTACAATTCTATTTTATTTGCTTTGGTTGAAAAACTGAAAGTAGCTCCTGCATATTCAATTAAGAAAGACACTTTCATATTGAATGAAATAATAAAAAAGGGTAATTTAGCAACCTTGTTGCCAGGTTTGAACTTAAATTTGAAAACTTTATCAGAAGCCGAAAATGATGTGAAAACTTCACTTAACAGTCAAACACCTGTTGCAGTTGGTTTGATAAAGCCAAAGAAGCCAATAAATTTTGTTAACCCAACTGATGTGAACTTACCTGAAAAAATCAGTATTGACATGTCTTTTATTTTGAATAATGTTTCTAATAACAATGTTCAAGAATCAGCACAAAATTTAAGAATGATTTTAAATAATGTTATTGTCAATGGTACTGGTGTTCTTGAAACATTGGCTAAACTATTTACTCAAAGAATCAAACAAGATTCCAATTATCATGTAGTTTATAGAGATTTGATTTATGCCATGAATGTCAAGCCATTATTAGATGATATCACATTTGGTGTTTTGACCAGTGTCAGTACTGTATTTTCCCATTCAGCCAGCTCTACCAAAGACAAAAAGTTATTGAAGACTCTGGCTAATTGGTTAGGTTTATCTTTAGTAGCTAAAAACAAAATTTTAACAAATGAAGAGTTGCCTTTGAGAGAATTGCTATTAGATTCTTGGAATAAAGGATATACTCAATCTTCTGTGCCATTTGTTTGTACTATTATTGAGTATACCAAGAATTCCAGTTTGTTCCAATATCCTAACTTATGGACTAAGTCTGTTATTCAACTACTAGCCGAAATGAATGAAACCGGTGAAAGAATCAAAGATGCCAATAAATGGGCTTTAAAGACCACTTTTAATGTAGAAGTATTATTCAAAAACTTGAAAATTTCTATGCTAGATGTGGAAAAGTCCACTTGGTTGTCTAATCCTGACAGTTTGGATATTTTAACAGGTAAAATCTCTTACGAAAGTATTGATATCAAAAAATCTGAAAAAATGTTACAAAACCTGATTCAGAAGCCTGTTATGGATATGGTCATGACTCAAAAGGTTCAACAAGTTAATAATGGCATGGGTAATATGAACATTGAAGAACAAATGATATCACCTAAGCCTCACCCTGGCAACAATATGCAAATGCAACAACAACAAATGAGCATGCAAATGCCACAGCAACAATCTGCTCAATTGCCACACAACGATGCCATATTAACTTCTTTACAAGGTAATACCATGTTTGTTGCTAATCCTGATTTACAAGTTGCATTCCAAATGGCTATAGCTAAGTCAGTAAGAGAAATATTAGTTTCTGTTGTTGAAAAATCATCAACTACAGCAGCTATGACTGCTAGAGCATTAGTAGCAAAAGATTTTGCCACTGAAGCCAATCCAGAGTTGTACAAGTACACATGTGTTAAGACAGCTAGACAATTAGCTAAGAGTTCAACCTACATTAACTCTGCTTCTATGTTAAGAGCTAATATTGTCAGCACTACTAGACAACTATGTGGAAATGTTATGATTTTGTTACAGAATGTTGAAGAAGAATTAATCACAGCTATTGATGACAATATTGACATGGCAATTTCTATAATTGAAAATGCTGCTATGGACAAAGCTACCACTTTGGTCTTGGATGCTATCATTCCGGACATTAGCTTTAGACAACATCACGTTCAAAGACGTTCAGGTCAAACATTCCATTATGTCCCTGAAGGTGTTGTAACCTCTGCCAGCATCCCACTTCCGGATGCCTTGAAGTTAAGTGCTGAAGGTATTACAAAACAACAATTATCTGTTTATCAATCCTTAGAAAACATGCCGCTAGGAACTGATATGCATTTAAGTTCTAATACTTCCATGGCAAATCAATCCAGCAACTCTTCTAGCACAACAGTTCCACAACAAATAACTAGCAATGCCGGATCTGTGCCTATGAATGCTAAAAGCTCTTCTGCTAGTGATAGACAATCTTTATTACAACAATTAAATAAAGTCAAACATTCTAACCAACAAGAATCTGTTAATATGGCAGCACCTCCTGTGATGAATAACCCACCACCAGGCTTTACAAATCAAAGACAAATGCAAGGAAATAGTGTTCAAGGAACACCATTAAACCAACCACAGCAGTTGATGTCTCCTGAGATTATGAATCCACAATTGCAAAGACAACAAAATATGATGGTTATGGGCTTTGAACAACAATTGTTATTTTTCATGAACATGATAGATGCAGTAATAGGATACATTTTCGATTCTAGAGAGAAAAACCTAGATGATGTTATAACTGTTGTAGATGCATTCGTTATCAGAATTATTTCTGGTATTGCTGGATCTAAACAATTAGACTCTATTGCACTGGCCGTTTCTCAAACCTGTGTTAGCAGAATGTTTGAATTTAAGAGAAACCAGTTGGTTGTTGTAGTATTCACTACCTTGATTCAAAAACTTTGTATTATGTCTCCAGTTGCCAAGAAGGATGTCAATTGGTATTTGGTTCATTCTCAAAATGCTTTGAAGATGGATACCAATTGTTTATTGATTTTGAATAAAATAGGGGTTTTAGAAGCTTCCCAGTTTGATACTTTACTTTCTGGTTTATTGAAGAGTGATATTAAAGATACCATTGATTTTGTCTTAGATTTCTTGAAAAGCTTATTTGAAATCAAACCTTTGAAAATTTGTAAATCTCAGTTGGCTTATACCATTACTTTATTGAAGCAGGTTGAAGATACCTTTTATAAAGAAAAGATCACTAACTTTTTCAACTCTGAAGAATATGCTTCTTTCTCTGTGGAAAATGAAGATGAATTCTATACCGTTCTATTTACTGAATGGGCTAACTTATTAGAAACATACAAGCCAACAGATTTGATTTGCAGAAAATTGTTTGTTGAATTAATACAAAAAATTCCTACAATGGAAAAATTCATTGGATTTTTGAATGTATCCTTCAAGATTTCTTATGATGCCTTCTTAGTTGGTGATCCTCAAAGTAATGTTTTTAAAGCCATTGATGCTTTAGCATTCTTAGTTGTACAAATGATAGTTTACCAAAACAACTCTTTGGGTGTTAGCAGATCAAAGTTCTTAAGTGTTGTTTTGGTTGCTTTCCAAAGTAAATTAGCTTTGCATGCCAATGACAAACAATTTAATGGAAGACCTTTCTTCAGATTTGTTTCTGTTATTTTGAGTTACTGGCAACAATTATATGTTGCTGGATTTGATATTATTGCTGATGAAGGTGTTAAGAATGAATTGATTGAATTCAACAAAGAATTGTACACTGTCATCACTGATATGCTACACATTTGTCAACCTATGTTTTTCCCAAGTTTCTCGTTCTCATGGTTAGGTCTATTTTCTCACAGAATGTACCTACCTATCATGTTGAAGTTTGATGGAAGCTTAAAGAGCAGCATGTGGAAAAAGTTGAATTTGTTATTAATTGATTTATTCAGATTTTTGAAAGTATTTGGTAAAAACGGGGATGAATCTATCAAGGTATTGAATGCTGGTATTTTGAGAATCATATTGTTTGTGGCTAATGATTGTCCAGAATTTTTAATTGAAAACCACTATGTGCTAATGAATGAGCTGCCATCTGATTTCAAGCAAATCAGAAATATCATTAACTCAGCTATTCCGCAAGGCAAAATCTTCCCTAGTGCTTTGAATCAATTTGTCAACATTGAAATGATTGATGAATCTTGTAACTTCAGTCCAAGTACTTTAGTATCTCCAGTTAACGATTTAGGCTCATTTAAGAAACCATTAGATTCTTTCTTAAGAATACCATCTTCATCATTGAATAGAAATATCATGAACCAAATAGCTCAATTGAACAAAAGTGATACCAAGGAGAATTTCAAGATTATAAATGCTATTGTTACACATTCAGTTGTTTTAGCTGGTGATGAATTATTGAGCACTTCCAAACAAGTAATTTTGAATGAATCCTCATCATACTTCAATTTAATTTCCAATTTGATTACCAGCAATGTTGTTGAAAACAGGGAAGTGGTAATGAATGTCATTGACAGCTTGGTCAATCATTTAAGATTCCCAAATACACAAACTTACTTTGTTTGGTATGTTTTGACCACAATCTTCAACATTGATTTGAATGACAAGGACTTGACAAAGAAGTTGAATTGGAATGAAGAAAACTTGACAATTACGCAAGAAATGATTTTGAGAAGTTTATTAGACAGATTGTTAGTAAGCAAACCACATCCATGGGGTTGTGTTATGACATTCATGACTATATTGAAGAAAATAGACAATGTAGAAAACTTGAAGTTCATAAGCAAAGACAACAGCGGCAATCAATCTGTATACGGTTTGATGACTGCAATGAAGAGTCTTTTTGAATCTGCCAACAAAGAAGTAGAAGTTCAATAGATGATATATATCCACTTTATAAAGCAATAAATGACTAATTTTAGTCTTAAATAACCACTTTATTAAGCAATAAATGACTAATATTAGTCTTAAATAACCACTTTATTAAGCTACAAATGGCTAATAGTAGTCTTAAATAACCACTTCATAAACCTAAAAATAACTAATATTAGTCTTAAATAACCAATTTATTAACCTATAAATGACTAACATTACCCTCACATACCCTTTCCATCAAGCTCCATGAAGCTTCTTCTAAGTCACTATTTTTCACTATTTTTCAATATTGACCCATATATGTTAAGGATCGAATATGCCGTTGGCCTTTTCCTCGTGTTTTTTTTTTTGGCCCATGGTTTTCAATTCTTAACAAAACAGAGATCAACGAAAGCCAAAAATACTATACCAAAGCACACATATTTTAGGACCTATGACAGATAGATTGAACGGCAATTCTGAATTGAATTCTTTTTCAGGAGCCATTAACGAAAGCATAGAAGATTTCAATACATTTGAACTAAGTGATGAAGAGATAAATGAAAACAGAATCGATAACCAAATAGGAAGCATAACAACATCTGCAAATGGGGTTACGAACAAAAAACCTCCAAATACAGCTTTTAGACAACAAAGACTTAAGGCTTGGCAGCCAATACTGTCTCCAAAGACAATGATACCTACTTTGCTATTGGTTGTTATAATATTTGTACCAATAGGTATAGGCTTGTTGGTATCTTTTATGAAGGTTCAACATATCATAATAGATTATTCACATTGCAAAGATTTGGCAGGGAACAAATATTCAAGTATTCCATTGAAGTACTTGGATGTTGCATTAAAGGAAACAGGTCAAAAAAAGGCTGCAGAAGATATAGAAGCAGAGTGGAAGTATGATAGCAGTAGTGACAAATGTACTGTGAAGTTTGAAGTGAAGCATGATATGAAAAAAGATTTGTACATGTACTACAAACTAACCAATTTTTATCAAAACCATAGAAAATATGTGGAGTCTTATGATCTTAAACAATTACAAGGCCATGCCGTAGATGCCTCTGATTTGAACGATTTCTGCAAGCCATTGAAGGAAATTGATGGCAAACCAGTATATCCATGTGGTTTGATAGCAAACTCCTTGTTTAATGATACCATTTCTTTGGAGTTAAGCAACACGAATAGTAAAGGGTCAAATTATCAGTTCAATAACAAAGACATATCTTGGAAATCAGATAGAAAGATTTATAAAAAGACTAAATACAACCCATCAGATATAGTGCCGCCACCTAACTGGGCTAAAAAGTACCCTGATGGATACACTGAGGACAATATGTTTGACATAAGCGAATATGAAGATTTGCTTGTATGGATGAGAACATCTGGATTGCCAAGTTTTTATAAACTAAAGGGGAAAAACGAACAAGATGACTTGGTGAAGGGAACCTATGAGATGGAAATTGTAGACAATTACCCTGTCAAGATGTTTGGTGGAACTAAGTCTATAGTGATAACAAGCTCATCTGTTATTGGGGGAAGAAATGCTAGTTTGCCGTTGATGTACTTGATAACAGCTGTGATCAGTTTAGCATTTGCCATTATCTTCTTTATAAACATATTCATCATCAAACCTAAAAGATCCAGCCTCACTGAGCACTCATACCTGTCAAACGACAATGAGATGTTGCAGCAGCAGTTGAATCCGTTGAGGGAGATAATGTGAGGGAGCTTGTCCTGGGGTTAACTCCGAGGTTTGTGTGTATACGATCCCCACACGTGACTTCCAACCACCACTTATATACAGCTACAAATCTTCGCTTAGAAAATCGTTGTCCCGGACTTAACTCCGACTTCTCTGTGTGTATATTTTTCCTCCAAATCCTCCACTAGCATATTCTCTCATGTTATCTCTACTAGTAATATTTGTGTAATGGGGATTGAAAAAAAAGTACCCCCCATATCGGAATATAGGATCGACTTTTGAGATCATATATATTTTAAAAGAAAACTACTCGAAACACCAGTACGGATTGCCAACTTCCTTTATTCCAACCAAGAAGTTCGTTGTTAACCCATTTATTAATAATTAAGATAAAATGTCGACTGCTAAAAGACTTATGAGAGAGATCAATGCTGCCAAGAACGATAAGGAGGCAAACATTGAACTTTACTTCAAAGACGCTAATAACATGACACAACTAACAGGCTGTTTTTTTGGTCCGGAGGACACACCTTATTATAAAGGGAAGTTTATTGTTGATATTACAATTCCCTCAGATTACCCATTTAAACCACCACATATGAAATTCCACAATAAAGTTTATCATCCTAATATTTCTTCTGTTACCGGTGCTATTTGCCTAGATATTTTGAAGAACAAATGGTCCCCTGTTTTGACTTTGAAGTCAACTTTAATATCGTTACAAGCTTTGTTATGTGAACCTATTCCTGATGATCCACAAGATGCTGAGGTAGCCACACATTACCTAAAAGATATTGATTCATTCAATAGAACTGCTAAGTTATGGACTGAAATCTATGCAAATCCTGATAATTTACAAAAAAACGGTGATTTGATTGATGATGGTGAAAGCTCTGAAGAAGAAAGCTATGAAAACGATGAAAGCTCTGATGAGATTACCAAAAAAATCAAAACAGCAAGCGATGGCTCATTTGTTAATAAATTCAAAAACAGATCCAAAACAAAAAGTAAACCAAAGTTTAGAACTTTGAAAGATGTTAGTGATGCTGAGTTGTATGGTATTAGTGAAGAAGTAATGGATGTTTTCATTGCTAAAAAATTTGAACCCTCCGATATAGTTCCTATGTTAAGAAGACATGGCATAAAAAATATCAACGATATATCTAATGGAGTAGAAGAAATGATTGAAGAAAAGCTAGAAGAAGAATATAAAAATGAATAATGAATATATATAAGACAAAAGACTCTTTTTGAGTATTCTTTTTTGTTGCTCTTGTAATCTCAGTTAATATACATAGCCAAAAAAAAAAACAAATCTTTACCTTCTTTTCATTCTATCTCTCATGGAATATGCCTTTTTAGGGGCGTTTCCTGAAGGTGGCTCACTATTTGATTGCATTATTTCATTGTTGAAATCGTTTTGTGTGTCATTTATGTTTAAGTTTCTCATTGATGAATGTGTAGCTTTGAACAGGGGTCTTGATGAAAGTGGTTTGTATCCACTTTGCAGAGTTGATGGATCTTTCACTTCGGGTTCTTTCTGCTCAATCTTCTTTTCAGGTTTCGGAGCAAGTTCCCTCTGCTGCTCTCGTTGCATTATTATATCTTCTTCGGTTTCTTTATACCCTAGCCAGCTAGGAAACCCTTCAAACCCCTTAGGATCATTCTTTCTTTTGTTTTTATAATGTTTTACCAAAGCCTTGTGGACAACTGTCGAATCAATATCGTCACCGTCCTTTTCAACATAATAGGCGTCTTTCCTTTTGGAAGAAGAACTATCTGAGCTATTTAATGCTAATTTTGATTTCAGACCTTTTTTTGAATCAGAAAGATGATCTTTTGTGGGTTTATATTTAGGTGCTTTTTCTTGACTTGAGTGTAAGTTTGAAGTTGATGATTTAAATTTGCCCCATATAGTTGAGCTTTCAGTATCGAATGCCATAGTATGCTAAGATAAGGTGGATTTACAGATTTGTATTGGTTTGTATCACGACAAAGGTATATTATGTTTTACACTTGAAAAAGAGTGTTTCAACATATGGTTTCGGACATAAGAAAAATTCGAATTTTAAAAAAAAAATTTAACCATTATATACATAAGTTTCATTAAAATTGTATTGACAAAATATGAGATTTCATAGCCTAAGCAATAGTCTTTTCCTTTAAATAAATACCATATAAGTTCTTTAACTTATCCATGATTGGATCATTGATTTCTGGGGAGTATGGAGCAACTAGACCCGGTCCTTTGATTTCCTTGTTTAAGACCATTTTAGTGGCAATGGCAACTGGTAAACCAACAGTAGCAGCCATAGCAGAGTAACGGTTTGAATCACCGTAGGCAACTAGAGTGGAAGTTCTGGTTTCAGTAGAGCCATCAGCCCATTCAATACCGAACTTGTGTTGTAAGACGACTAAATCTCTTTCTTGTTCTTCATATTGCATCAATTCTTCTAATGTAGCACACAAAGTATCCAATGGAGTACCTCTTGGAGTAATCTTGTTGTCATTAGAATAGAAACCTAACCATCCGAAACCGTTTAAGATTCTTTCTCTGTCTTCATCAGACTTCCAAGTAGCCAAAGAGTCAATCTTAGCAATCAATTCTTCCTTAGAATCACCAGCAACGCCTAAATATTCACCTAAAGCTTGTCTCCAAGACTTTTCGGATTTGAAAATATCATTTTCTTCATCCTTTAACAAACCCATATCAACAAAAGCTTTGATGAATTCTGGGAACCCTTGGTATCTTAAAGTACCTCTGATAACAGTTTCAGCTTCTGGAATGTGATATAATTCCTTAAAGGCAGTTGAGTCTCTGTTTGGGTAGCAAACAAATGAGTAACCTGGGTAGATAAAGTATGGTTTGGCAGTAGCCATTAAGTCTTCGGACTTGATTTGGACTAATTCGCCATTTTCGTAGTACTTAGCAGAGTTTCTTAAAGCTAATAACACACCTCTTGAAGACCAAGAAAACTTGTAACCTAATGGATTGTCAGAGTCTTCAGGGGCTGGTAAACCACCACAGTAAGAAACAAAAGATTTGATCTTACCATTAGCTCTGTGAACTTCATCAATGGTCTTAACAGCATATAAATGGTCGATACCTGGGTCTAAACCAATTTCATTCATGACGGTAATACCGGCCTTCTTGATTTCAGGTTCTAATTCCTTCAAAGCTGGAGAAATGTAAGAAGAAGTGACGACATCTTTTTTCAACTTGATAGCAGACTTAACAACAGCTGGGTGGTAAATGTATGGAATCAAGGAGATGACAACATCATGATCCTTTAAGACTTCTTCAAATTGTTCAGTGTTAGAAACATCAACAGAAACAGCATTGGATTCAGATGGACCAGCCAACTTTTGAGCGGTTTCTAAGGTTCTACAACCAACGGTCAATTCAATTCCTTCTGAAAAACCTAAAACATCAACAACTGGTTCAGCAACGAAACCAGAACCTAATAATAAAACTTTTTGTACCATTTATTTAAATTTTAGTATTAATTTGAATAAATATGATATATATCTGGGGTTTTGATATACTTTTCTTTTTTTAACTTTAGATTAATTATAATCTTTAAGAATTTACAAGAGATTAACGATCAAGGAATGATTTCTTTTATAAGTATCAATTTAAGAATAACTTAAATTTTTTTTTTTTTGAAAAATACATTCCTTTTTTTCCGTCGCAATAAATTAGCGGGATTTTTTTGTTCAGGCATTTTTCGTTCACCACCCACGCTGTAACATATTACATGCGTAAGATTTCACGTTATGTTTAAATATTCCGTCGGTATTTTTTGACAGCACTGACTGCCTCTTGCACGTGCAGCAGCGACAACAACAGCGGTAAAATATGGAGCTGGTTTCTTTTAGGGGTAGCAAGAATATTGTTGTAGATCATTTCCACAATTAATATATACATATTGTATTATATGTATATATGATGGCAATGTTTGCTAATGTAAATGTACATTTCTGATGCTTTTAGCAGTGTTTGTATGCTATACATGCTTATCTCCGACAAACAAAGATAGTTTATTAGATCAAGTGGATAAGCCTTTTAATCACTGTTGTTAGAGCTAATATCGTGGCTATGTTATACTTAGCAGAAATAATTGGATAAAACTTAAAAACACGTTGTTTTCAATCTGAAGCTACAATGGCTATTTAGTATAGAATTATATTTGTACGATGCTTTAGCTCATGGCATGTTATATCCGAAGCTTTAAACAAATAAGCAAAAAAAAGCATACTTAAAATGATGCACGTGACAATTCTAATAATTACCTGTTTAGGAAATAATTCACTTACCAACAAATTTTAAAAAAGAAAAAAAAGAAACCAGCAAAAAATGAACGCTTCATTGCTATTTGTTCAGTTCGATTCTTTGAACTATTTAAACAGAGGCCTAACTAGTTTTTCAGATTTATTAAAATTTACTACTTTATAAATCAACTTTTTTGAAGAAAGAAAGAGATTAAATTTAAAAAACCTGAAGTTAATATCACCTTTAGAAGCCTGGTGTCTCTATAAATTCTATTTTCAAGTAGAAATAATAGAGTATCAATTAAAACTATTTAACAAAACGCTTCATAGAGGTAAACGAACTTCCTATATTGAATTCTTCATTTTTACAGAGTGGATGGTCTTTAAAATCACTATCTTTGCCCCCATAGGTCACTTGGTATAACGACTAACCATTGTTTTACCTCTCCATTTTGAAAAAATGAAACATCTCTTCAATTTTTTTAATATATATACTTATTCTTGTATACATCGTTACCATGTATTGTCGTTACTTGCAGTTGTATTTAAATAAAAATAAACAAAATAATGATTCTCGTTCAATTTAACAAAAAATAGTAGCTATGTTTAAATGTATATCTTCTCTCTATGATTTTCTTCTACAAACTCTTCTTCCCAGATGTTTCTTTTATGAACAAACCAACTTTGCAGACGGTTCTCAGTGGGTATATTGATCACCACTTTCTGCTTGTCTTCAGATACTTCTTTACTACCTGACCTCTCATGGTCAAAAGAAGTTGGAAAATCAGAAAACTTGATGCCATATTCAATCAAAAGTGCATCATTCTTGGTTTTTTCATTTTCGTCGAGATATGGCATTGGTTCAAAAGTTATCTTTGTTCTTGTGAATGGTTGCTGTCTTTTTTCATAATTATCCTTCATCTTAGTCAATTCAGTTTCTTTTTGATTTGAATCTTTGACATTCACCTTATCATTCATGTTCTTAATTTTTCTTATTGATTCATTAATTGCGTTGATATCTATCAACTTTTTTGATATCTTTGTATTCTGGGATTTGGTTTCACTCTTGTAATATTCGTACTGAGAGGTTTCTTTTTTAGACTTATTAAACTTCATTGAGTACTTATTGATGTCTTTGTTCTTTTTCCTTTGTTTCTCTTTACGCTGTTCTTCTTGCTCATCCAATTTCTTCAATTCTTCTGTAGTTTGTTTTTCTAGTTTTGTCTTTTCAAGTTCCAAATTGTCAATTATATCAACCAGGTATTCCGGCACTGGTGGATCAAAATTTTCTAAGTCTATCTCAATCAAAACATTCACTTTATCATTTTCCTTTTGTGCTTTCAGCATAACGTTTTCGTCTTCATTGGTCTCAAAAAGCTTATTAGTTATCAATTGTGAAAGAACTTTTTTGTTTTGTATTTGAAGTTTTTGTTCCTCCATGTATCTTTTCTTAATAAATTTTTTATCTGCATCATTGTTATTATCTTCTTCATCCTCATCGTCTTCTTTCAAAGTATTTATTGATAATTCATTGCTATTTTTGAGCACTGAAGGTACTACTTCATCAACTGTGTTAATATTATCATGATGCTTAGTTTTGTTTTGAATTATTTCAATTTTGACAAACTCTAAGAAACATTCTGCATTGTAAGATTTATGCTTACCAGTAATCATTCTGTACTCATCTATTATCGAAGACAATTGCCATTTTTGTATTTTCCTCAACATTCCTACTAATAAGGCACTTTTATCCACAAGTAGAATATTGTTATTTGATTTATCTAAAATCACATTAAAAACAATTTTGATCACCTTTGGATGCATTAAAAAAAATGCATTACTTATTCCATATTGATCATTGTTCATATACTGATTTGAATCATATGTAATGATATCATTTTCTTCCTTTTTAACCAAGTTTTCGTTACTATTGCTTGAATTTGTAGGAGTATTTTCTTTAGACGACCCTGATGAGTTAGTATCGTTATATTTTTCATCCTTACTACTAATGGCAGTATAAGAGTTTGGATTTATCACCAGCCATTCTATTTTTCTTGACTTCATGAATTCCTTAAAAGGTCTCCCTGGATCTTCAGACATTATAAATACTATAATTTTTAAGTTCAAATTTTCTATGAATGACAAATTCAAAGTTTCTAGTTTCGAACATCTATAAAGATATTCTTCAACGATACCAAAATTAAGTGGTGGAACTAGCATTTGCAAAGTATGGGTATAGATCGTAGTTGGGGTTTATTATTTAAATAATATAAGGGTATTCGAATATATGACTATGACAGGAGTTTTCTGTGAGAGTGAATTCGCAACATAAGGCAAAAAATAAACTCCGAAAATCAACCTAATTCATTTTACCCGCAATCTAATGTGTATTTCCTAAATAAGTAACTTGCTGTTTTTATCGGATATTAGCTCATTTTTGCTAGAGGAAAATTTTTACAGAGCAAGAATAGCCCGGCAAGTTGAAAAAACAAAGAAACATATTGAAATATACACTCTTAAAAAGGGTTGAATTAAAGCTTAATCATATACTTGATTATAAGACCAAAATAACAGCAACATCCATAGTAGCTTATTTCTATATTGATTTGTTTTGATAAATAAAGAGGTTTTTTTGTTCTTGCTTGTTTTTTTTTTTTCAAAAACATATAATTACCCTTTACCGAAAAGTAAATGATGAAACATAAAGCTGTTCCTAATACAGATAACTTCCCAAATAGAAACATGATGCAAGACGGAGGCAATAACAACGATGCTTACATCAAATATATGGTAAAAGATGTTCTGAAAGATAATTTCTACAAGGAGTTTAAAAATATAGTTGAATTATCCAAAAAATTCAATCACATCAGTATCAATGTCGAAAGTGCAGGTACTCTAGGAAGACCTATAGGAAAATTCAGAGGAAAGAAAGACTACATCTATCAAACCATCAGAGTAAATGTTGATTTATTCAATATATTCAAAGTAGGTATTTCTCTATGTGATGAATTTGGTAATAAACCAGACAACACCTTTTCTACATGGCAACTACATATGAAGGTAGATCCTGAAAATGAAATGGTACCCTCAGAATTTTTGGATTTCTTAGATGCAGCATCAACCATACCAGAAACTATGTCTACACAACTTAAAAACACTGGTATTGACTTGAATGAGTTTGCAGTGCGTTTAACCGATAGTGGGCTTTTATTCAATGCCAATAATACTTGGATAGCTCATTCAGGAGGATATGACTTTGCTTACTTGCTAAGATTGATAACAGATAAACCATTGCCAAATAATAAATTAGAGTTTTTTTCTCAAATAAATTTTTATTTTCCAAATTACTATGATTTGGACTTGATAAACCAAAGATTGAACTATCAAATATTTATGGTTAGTGGAATGAAAGATGATATGTTTTTACCACCACAACACTTAGAAATGTTGGCAGATGGGTTGCAAATACAACAATTGCCACATTACAAGACAACAGGGGGTGTTAGTTTATTGATACTGATAACATACAATCATTTGTGCAGCTTGACAAAAAAGAAGTTCCCTGACGAAAAGGATTTCAGTTACATAAAAAATCAACTATCTGCTATATCTATGGATAACGATTTCAGCAACATTAATAAAAATACTCAAAACAACACACAATTCAATCAGCAGCATAACATGGGCCAACAAGCTCCTAACTACCAACAGCAGCCTAATTTGAACATGATGATGCAACAACAACACGGAATGATGATGAATGGTGGAATTCCACCTGGAATGAATGTACCACAAGGTGGTCGTGTGATGCCTCCACCATCCGGAAATGTATCCAACAGCAGTGGGTCTGCTTCCATGGTCAACCACCTGCAAACATTGCAAATGCAACACAACAACAAAGCCCAACAGTGGAAGTAACGTGTATTGCTGGTAAAATTTTTGAATTTACCCGAATATATTCATTTTATATAAACTTGCCTAATTAGGAAATTGTCCGTTTTTTATCCCCGTTTGTTGTTTTCTTCCCACCCGATTTTTCACCCTCCAAGTACGAAAAATTTTCCTCCCTGAGTAAAGCAGAAAAAAACGACATATTGCAATAGAACTGCGTGAAAAAATAACACTAGTATATTTTCAAATTATTGACAACGTAATTAGTCATTTTAACAAGAGGCTAAAGGAAACCTCGTAAAAACGCTACACGTCTGAGCGAATATAGTTATACACAGTTAAGGGATTGCTATAAGTGTCGATATTGGTCTAATTTATCTTTATTTTAACACACATTCTCTCTCTTTCTTTTTTTATAGACGAACATGGAACAAAAAGATTCCTTACCTAAAGCAGCACAAATCGCTACTGGAACATGTTTCAAGGTTATTGATTTCTTATTACAGGAGTTAAGAACGAATCCTGAAAACGCTTTGAAGTACTACGCTGAGACAGGGAAATATGTATTCATCAACGAATCTTACAACAAAATTGTAGTTAACAACATATCTAGCAATGTGAAAAAGGCCCAATTATACTCTATTTTCAAGAACAGTGCCTATTACTTTTACGAATTTGACAGATTTGATCATGACAATGTCATTAGTGTAAACATGTATGGTTATTTGTCCATTAAAAACAAGGAAAACGATACACCTAAACAAATTATCAGAAGATTAGATTTCCTTCAATTAAGTCCGGGAAACTTTGAAGTCATCGTTGATTTTACCAGAACTATTGAGCCTATGGGTAAAAACACTGTCACCTCATTGAGTCCACCAAAAGGCTATACCAGCAAAAAAGACAATTTTGGCGAAGTATTGAAAAATGTTGAAGAAGAGTTGAATGTCAAGAATGTCAAGGTCAGTGAATATGAACAAAAGGTGATTGAAAAGAAAAAAGAAATTGAATTGAAAAAAGCTAAGCTTGAAGCTTTGAAGAAACAAATTGCTGAAAAAGAAAAAGAAGAAGCCTTAAATGCTAAGAAACCTAGTGAATTGTTATCCAAGTTGAATACTTTGGAAAAGAAACCACCTGCTAAACTAATAGATAAGACCAAGAGTCTACAAAATACTCCGGGTAAAATCATATCTGGTGGCAGCAATACTGACTCGAGTAAGTTGATAAAGTCTCCAGCTCAAAGCAGCCAAGGAAGCTTGTCTCCACAACCTCAAAATAAGAAAAAACCTCAAGCAAAGGAAGCTGGGGATAAAAAATCAACCACAGATAATAATAATTCAACTCAAAATAATGAAAAGAAAGAAGAAAGTAAAAAAAACATAAACAAAACCGATAACTTAGATGATGATGGCTCATGGGAGGTAGTAGCCAATAGTAAAAGCAACAATTATAAAGATAATAAAAGAAAGAATAATGGAAATAACCATTACAAAAACGATGGTAGTGGAAATCAAGGATACAAAAAGAACAGTGGGAATAAAAACGGGGTTCAAAGTGATTTGAACAAGAAACCTAAACATAAGATTTGATTGATCTTCATGTAAAGATATATATGATGGATGTTTTTTTTTCTTTTTAATTTTTTTTTTATAAATAATACAAACTATGGTTATGTCGTAACCAACCGTTTACATTCAGAACACTGATACTGCAGACTTGATACTAGTTGTTCTAAACAATACTGTGTAGTTGTTAACTTAAGAAGGGGCTTTAAAGCTTTAAACCACTACATTTCTTTTTATAATATATCCGAAAAAAACCCAATCTAAGTATTCTTATTTGATGTATATAAGCTTAATAAATACTACTTGCTTTCAACAACGTCAGACTTCAAAGCAGATTTGCTCTCAGCTTCTCTAGCTTTTTGTTGTTCGTCTTTCTCAGGAGGAGGAACAAACCAAGGAATCTTACCTCTATTGAAATCATTTAAGATTTGTTTGGAAACACCACTTTCATCAGGTTCACCACCCTTTAGAAGTCTTCCTTGTTTTCTAGCAATTTTTTCAATGAATTCAGTAGCAGTATTCCATCCAGAGACTTCGTAAGTTCTTTCTAAATATTGCTTCTTACATCTCTTCAAAACTGCTGGAATATATTGTTCTGGAGTAGTAACGTGTTCTACTCTTACTACACCTCTCAAAAGAATATCTTCTTCGGAATCCTTAGTACTTGGGGGTACGATACCAGGACAATCGATCAAGAATATTCTTTTCATCAAAGTAATATATTGCCATACCTTGGTTTCACCAGGAATTGGAGCAACTGGACATACTTTCTTTTTTCTTAAAGTGTTGATAATAGAAGATTTACCTGTATTTGGATAACCAATAAAACCAACAGATATTTGTTTTCTTTCCTTATGTAATTGAGAAAATTGTCTCAGCAGTTGAATTAAAGAACCTTTACCAAATGAGTTGGTAATAGAAGCATGGAATGCTAAAGTAGGTCTTTCCTTAGATAAATGTTTAACCCAAGCGGCCTATTTATTATAATGTTATGGTAATTAAAGTTGTTTATTTGTTAGTAAAAAGTTGTTTTTGTTAATGATTTATTTGCAAGCTTTTTGTTTTTGAAAAAAATATCACATTTGTAAGGTTATTCATTCAAAGATGAAAATAAAGTCTACTTTGAAAACATAAAAGAACACTGAATTAGTATTTCATTTTTTTTTTTTGCTTTTAACAGTTGCATGTAAGGTTCATAACTACGACAAATGAGTAAATGAAACTAAATAGTTTTTGCTCAATTATCAACTCTTAATGATCCTTCTTAACCGATGATAGTTTTAATAACATACATTAAGATCCATTTCCCATGTGGATGAATTAACAACCAAAAGAAAACGACGTTTAATCCAAAACGGAATAATAAACTAATCTTTATGATGCTCTTTGAATCACCTTTGGTGTATCCTAGAACCTACATTGCATTCCTTCAAAACAGAAAAAATACAACAAAGTCATCTCCTAAAACAGCAGATAATGCAGGCATGTAAAACTCTAGAACAGTAATTCAAAAGATTTACTATCAACAAATTAATATTACTTTCCCAACATTATAACAGACATATAAGTATGAATTTTATTCATGATAAAATTGTGTTATACATCCTGACTGGTAATGTTGGGTGCTTAAAATCTCTAATCAACGTCTTTTTTCTTTTCTGTTTTCATTTTAATATGAAAGACTTTATTTTCATCTTAATGAATATCAAACAATATGATACTTTTCAATCACTTTGTATTCTTTTGTTTCCTATTTTTAATATCTCGTTTGTACATACAGCTACCCATGTTGGGACCAAATCACATTTGTTTAAAACATATATCAAATGTTTATGTGGAACTTCCTTGGTCATATATTCTTCAACAGCTTTACATCTTGTACCTAAAGGATCTCTAGCATCTAGAACATGAATAACGACATCTGAAGAATCAACGACTTTATACAATTCATTCCAAATTCTCTTAGATTGACCTTTATGGAAAATGGCTTCTTTGGTAGTAGCAGTCCAGTTTTCTTCAAAGTTATCATTATTACCCATTAAACCTAATTGGGTATCCAATTCAATCTTTTCTTGATAGGTCTTTTCTTCAGATTCAGCAGTCTTGACTAAATCTTCTAAAGAGTTAGGGGCAACTCTAGGCTTTTTTCTTTGTTGATCTGGACCAAAGGCAGACTTATAAGATTCAATATCCAAAATTCTAGCTGTTGGAGACTCAAGAGTATCTTTTTCATCTAGTAAAGACATAGGTAATTTATTTCTCTTCAATAAAACTTGGTAAGTATCTTTCTTCTTTTCACCTAAAGCATCTCTGAAATGAGTCAAAGCATCTTGTGAGATGACTCTTGTGTTTCCAAACCATCTTCTATCTGGAGCAATTCTGGCATTTGGAATATCACTGCTTTGATAATCAGCAGCTCTCACAATTTCACCTTTAGCATTTCTTTGAGCTTTACCCTTGGTGTACATGTTCAAGAACTTGACCCTCTTTGTATCTCTGTAGAAATTCTCACCTTTAACTCTTAAATTACCATCTTTGGTATTACCTTCTCTGATTCTTCTAGATTGTTCTTTTTTCCCAGTACCCATTTTGTTAAATCGAATAAATGGTTATTTCTTGGTTGTGTTTTGTTTTGGGGATCTTACTAAATTTTTTTTTTCTTAAATAAATGAATTACCTGTAGAATTAATGAATTTAGTATAGAAATCATTTTCAAATATTGCTTATAATGTAGTAAGAAAAAAAGAAACGAGAGAGAAATTATACCTAGTAAGCATTAATTCAAATATATATATACATTTTTTTTTTTTTTAATGTAGAAAATTGCCTAAATAGGTAATTCCTGTTCTAAAATATCCTAAACAGGAAATTTTCAGATTAACTAGAGGTATTTCTTTTTTTTATTCCTTTTTCCTATTTCTTGAGCATCATCACGTTTTATAAATTGTAAACCCGAACAAAATCAAATACTTCCTAATACGGAATTCAAGTCATTGGATTTATCTTCCTTTATAGCCTTTTGATCTTTGAATCTTTTGGTGTATGTCTTTCTTTGAGATATGACATAATCGTTATCATCATCTCTACTTCTTTTACCATTCTTTTGTATGTTATTGACCATTTTGGATTTTTCAACGTTCTTTATGTACAATTCATTCAATTTGTTAGCATTGTTAATTTCCAGCTCCAACTTAGATTGTCTTTGTTCTGACTCCTTGGCCATTTGTTCAGTTAAATCAGTCCATTTAAATCCTGACAAATACTTCATGTTCATCACATCATCATAATAAAATGAGTTCTTCTTTCCTCCTAAGATATTACCGTTCAATGTGCTACAACATAATTTTGCATCTGACTTTCTGATGAATTCAACCCAACCTTCTTCATACTTGTCTTTCTTGTTACCACCCTGCTTCAATCTATTTTTTCTATTTTGCTCGCTTTCCTTCTTCATATATATTCTGTCAATTTCTCCAAACTTTTGTAAAACCTGTCTTAACTTTTGCGGTTTCATGTATGGTGGTAGTTTTGAAATATATACCACACCTGGTTTATATTTGGACTTCTTTTTATTTTTGTAAACTTTTAATTTCTCTAGTTTTTTCAGTTTGTCTTCTGCAGTTGTTTCTTTGGATGGTACGTATACTTGCTGTTCAGATATAGGATCAAGTACCTCCTTGTTGTCATCAGAATCGCTATCTTGTGCGGTATTGATGACTTTTTTGCTTTTGTTTAGTAATAACAAGTTGTTTTCTTCGTCATCTGAAGATGAAAAATCGTCTATGTTGCTCATTTTTAGGGATATTAGATGTTGTTTTTGATGTTAACTTTGGTTTGATGAGTTCGATAATGATTGTGAAAAGTTCAAGAACTTACTAAAAAGAGAAAAAAAAAAAAGAAATTTCCGTTCTCTCACGTGATTTTTGTTTTCCAAAAAATACGTATCGGATATAAGCATCCAAGTATCGTCATGTGACGTTTTAATCAATATGAAAAAGAACCTTTCAAATGTATATAATTCATATGAGAACTGTTATTCCGAAGAAGTGTTTAATCAATATCAAAAAAAAAAAGGGCTAGTCACATACCAATGCCAAAAGCTGTGAATATAAACACAAATAATATATGACTTTTCTTTAAACACACGAAACCAGCACTTATATTTGGTGTACCGCAGCAAATACGATCATCTTTTCGTTGATCAAGAAAAAAAAAAGGTCTCTTCCTTTGATGATCATAGCCCTATATTCTAACCAGAGAAAAGGTGTCTATCTTTTGATAATCATATCCCTATATTTTAGTCATAACCATTCACGTTCAAATTCTTCTTTGAACCGTCATATTAACCCGAATCCACCGTTTTTTTTAACCCCTTAATCAGGTTGAGATTATTTGAGTTGTATATGTCCTGTTTCAAATGGATTTAACGCTTATATTAGCACTTAACAAGATTTAAGCGCAAAAAAAAGAAAAAATACACACAAAAACTGTGTAATAATCAGCGTAATTTATCAGCTGCCAATATAGCATGTTTTCACATATACATAGTAATATGTTATTAGATCATTGGTGCCGGAGTTAAAACTGCACAGTAATATGGGTAATATCATATAATTATTAGGTAATATGTAGTCAAATTACCACATTTTTTTGATACCGACCACTTTAACCATCATATTACAATAATTTCTTTGTTTTTAAAACGGAAAAAAGACTTATCTTGAGAAATTAACCGTGTATGATAATCAAAATTGCGATATGTCTAAATTAATCATCAATATGATTCATAAACACAGTAATTTTTTTTTTCTCATTAATGTATTTTTACACCTAATTGCTGAAGATTATTGTATATAAATGAACATCACAGGTCTACTAATTATGATTTATATTATGAATTGTAGTTATGGATTATAAGATTAACTGTAGAAACATAAGAAACCAGAAAACATCTCACAACAATGAGTACAGAAGATAGCACCATTCACAGTGACATTGAAAAAAATATCATCTCTACAAATGAAACCGTCATCAATGAAAAACATCTTGATGAAACAAAATCATTCATGGAACAGTACGAAGATACTGTTACAGAGCCACCAACAAAAAAAGAACTAAGAAAACTTAACCTGAAGTTATATGGTATAGTCTTTTTAATTTCATGGACCAATTTGATTTTTTTTATGGACAAGTACACCATGGGGTATGCTGCAGAATTCGGTTTCTTCAAAGCTATCCACATTGATCAAGGTGTTAACAGATACAACAACATGAACACACTGTATTACGTTGGGTACATCATAGGGCAAGTAAACTTGTGGTGGGCTCAAAAGATTGGTAACAGAAAATCAATGATTATCTTATGTTTGTTTTGGAACATCAACATGTATTTGACCTGTACATTAACATCTTACCAAGGTGCTTATGTTTTGAGATTTTTCTTAGGATTCATTGAAAGTATTGCTATGTCATTGCAAAATATAACTTTGCAACAAATTCTACCTGCACAAAAGAAAGCAAGAATTGGTCAATTTTTCATGATTGCTAATAACTTTGCACAAATCCCTGTGTCTTTCATTGCATATGGTTTATTAAAACACACCACAAATGATGTAACTCCTAGTGGGTTACCAGTCTGGAAGGCTTTCATTTTAATTATCTCATGTATGACTTCATTCACCTTCATTATGATTGTTTGGTTCTATCCTACCAATCCTACTGATTTAAGATACTTCAGTATAAAAGAAAAAGTATGGATAATTAAAGATATCCAACAAGCAAATGGTTCATCAATTGAAACCAAGGTATTTAAAAAGTATCAAGCCATAGAAGCCTTAAAGGACCCTGTCTCTTGGTACTATACTGGTGCTATGTTCTCATTAATGCTGTGTAACAACATCAGTTACATTCAAAACATCATTTTTGCTGAATTAGCATTAACTTCTGTTTTAAATACTTACTTAGTATCCGCTGCTGGTGCTGGATTCAGTTGTGCTTGTGGGTTGGTCAGTTTCTTTGCAATGAAGTATTATCCAAGAGTTTGTAATACAACATTTGTTGGTATTTTCTGGGTGGCCTTTACTTTGGTTCCATGTATTTTAATGGCTGCTTTATCATGGAATGTCAACAAAAAAGTCTTCTTGGCTTTGACTCTTTTGGCTGGTGTTTTTGGTTGTACATGGATCAACATTGTCTCTTCCTACCAATCTTATTGTGCTGGATACACAAAGATTTTGGTAAGATCCGCTATGTCAATGGCTGCTTACTCTGTCGGAAATATCATAGCCTCTAGAATTTACTACGATAAAGGTGCTCCAAGATATTATGTTGCTTGGGGAGTCCAATCTTTTGGTTTCTTTATGACAATTGTCTGCTTGGTATTGGCATATTATACCCTAAGTAAAAGAAATAAAGAGAGATTACTAGCTATTGAAAATGAAGGTTATGATTTGAAACATAAGGTTAAAGATGCTAATTCAGATTTGACTGATCTTGAAAACAAAAATTTCATTTATCCTCTTTAATTATTCGTTATATTCCAAAATATTTAAAATATCTTCCATATCTATATTACCATTATTTACTACTTTTAATTGATCTTCAATGTTCTTTAAGTTTTTGTCATTTAATTTCTCCAGTTTGAAGATATCATTCAAAGTGGATATGAGCTCTTTAGAATTAATTTGATTATTTGAATCAGATAAATTACTTATATATTCGTAGAAATCGTCCAATTTTGTTATCATTCGCTCATTGTTGTTTTTTATGTTGTTATCTATGGTCTTGATCAATTTGTTGATTATCAGCTGGTTATCTTCATGTTCAGCTTTGTATTTCGAAAGCTTTTTGATAATCATATCGTGAGCTGTCTTATCAGTATCAGCGTTGTTTTCAGTCATTTCAGCAGAGTCAAAGGTATGGTGTTCTCTAAGAAGTGGTTATTTGGTACCGTTTTGAAGTTAAGACTGAAAACATAGAAAATGTTGGTAACGCTGATTTAGCTAACAACAGAAATGACGTTAACTCCGTCAAAGGCAAAATCTCCAGTATACACTGAATCACCTATACTAAAACCTTTAAGGATTGATTCCATTTTCTGAAAAAAAAAGCCAACCGACTTGAGGAAAATGATAGTGACAGTTGCAAAGTTAAATCAATGAATAGTAGAAAAGGCTAGCTATGATGATACTTGCAGAGCCATGTATTCGTTTGAAGTTGTACTAAGTACTTATGAGTTTTTACCCGCCCACTTCGCTTATCTCCGATTTTAAACTGAACTATTTTAAATTTGCTTGTTTTTCCAAAGTACGGTATAAAGACTATCTAAACCAGAACCAATGGATCAATCAGACTTAGCAGGAAGCAAGAAATATAAGGGGATTCAAACTAAAGAATCATTAAATTTAAGAAGAAAGCAACAAATTTCGACATTATTAAGTGATGATTCTTTGCTGGAGGATCCCAATCTTATAAAGTACAATGACAAATTTCTATGTAAACTATGTAATACTCTACATACGAATCTAACCTCTTTTAAAAGACATATAAATGGTAAAAAACATATGTTGAAGGTAAAAACAACCCAAAAGAAACCAAAAGATGAGAATAAGGTTATTAAGAAGACGTCTACTAAGGATACCGGATATGATAAAAATAAGAATAAATATGTAAATGATTTGAAAAATAGCATGTTGGAGAAATTTAACATTAAGAATAAAAATACAGATATACACACACTAGGGTCCGTAATTCCTGAAAACAAAATTTCTTTTGAATATACGATTGATGACAATGTGGAAGATAAAGATACTATTGGGCTCTTGATAAAGATAGATTTGAGTTTCAATAAAGAAGAAAAAGATATGTTATTTTTGAAATACTTATCCAAGGAAGAACAGCTTTCAAATGACCCAACAAAGAAAATTGGAAACGATGTTTTGGTTGTTTATGTGCTGAATTATAAACCGGTGGTTATTGATATCCCAAAAGATATGAAGTTGATTTTTAACAAAAAAGATGAGTTTGTTAAAGTCAATGATGTGTGGTATATACAGCTGCGATTTGTTGTGAATAGTTAGTATATGATGCCTTTGATGATTGCCTAGTGTAGTAATATTATAACAACTTTTAAATTAGCAAGCATAGATATATATATATATGTATTTACAAAATTAATAGACACTTCAAATTAAAACAAAGTTATAGCTTATTAAGTTTAAAAATAAACTAAGTTACATTTGTCAATTACATGGTTATATATAAACTTTCAAAGCTATTCCGATTTCAAAATAATTTAAATAAATCACAAATATTCTATTATATTTGAAACGTATTCGTTTATCTCTTGAATCAACGAATCATAATTATTCAGAATTTGGTCTTTGTAATTATTATAGAAATGGTAGATATCATTGTAAGATTGATTTAAGTTTGGTATGATATTGTTGTTCTCAACATGTAAAAGATTAAGTTTTCTTTGAGTAATGTTTTTCCATTGCGGGATAAATGAATTCAAAATATTGTGAGTACCTTCGTCCCAGCTTTCAATATCAAAAACAGTTGTTGATTCAAGGTTTATACAAGATTTCAACTTTACTAAGGCTTGATGTGTGTCGTTAATTTCGGCCAATTGAGTATCATTATCCATAACAGACTCAGTGTTTTTTTGTAAATAACTGATTTCTTGTTCATTTTTTGCCGAGGTGTCTTTCAATTGATTTATAGTGGTGTAATCATTCTTCAAACTATTCAAATTCTTTTTCAAAATTATTAAATTTTGACTAATTTTGTTGACCAATAAATCATTGATAATATCAGAGTCCACTTGATCAATGATATTCTTTAAGTCATCGTGTTTTAATAACAAGTTTTGTAAGTTCTCTTGACTTCTGTTAATTTTTTCAGTCAATTCGTTTATTTTATGGTTATTGTTTATGTTCAATACTTTTAGCTTATTTTTGTAATTTAGTTGCACCTCATTCAAATCATTAGTATCTTCGTTATTCAAAATGTATGACAACTTGTTGTCTATGGTATCCAACTTACTTTGAATGTTTATCTTTAGTATTAAATTGTTCACATTCTTTAATCTCTCTTGAGAGAATCTTATAAAATTTATTACACAACTCAATGACCTATGTAATCGTCTCAAATCATTGCAATTATATAGATCCAATAAATTAAAGTCGTTTATACCCAAAAAAATAAAAAAAAGCTGCAAAAACTTCAAAAGTTTTATGTTACTCTTGATATTGTCGCTCAATTGGTAATCAAATATAAAATTCCTATAGAAACTTATTATGGCATTTGAAGACGACGTTGTATTTTTAGTATTTGGCGTATTCAACAACTCCAGTGTGATCATTTTGTAATTCAATTGCGTGTTCAAAATATTGAATATCTCATTTGTCGTAAGTATAGGAAATAAATCCGAGCTGCTCATGCTTGTAGTTCGGCTGTATTAGTTTGTATTGGATTGTATTTGATTGTTTATTTGTTGTGCTTTCATATAATTGTAATATTTTAAAATGAAAACATGCCACACGTGACGCCTTCGGAGAGTAAAATAGATCAAAAAACGCTACACGGTGGATTTTTTTGTAAAAATTGAGAAATTATACAATTTTCCTATTTAGGAAATTTTTATTTTTAGTAGTAAATGGGGTAAATATGACTCCATTCGTAATGCTTTACTCACGGAGTATAATAAGGATTCCTTCGTTTTTAAGGAATTTTATTCAATGTTTTTAAAAAGTTAAAACTAAGGATTTAAATCCAATCCCCCAAAATACATAAACACATATAAATACATGAATAATTTGGAGCCGTACAAACTCAAGCCACCATCGACTTTATATCCGCTAAATGACGATAAATACCCAGATGTCACGCCGTTTATACACACTAATCCCAAGATCAATAATATCTATTTAAACAACTTTGTTAATGGATACACTGATTCGGATTTATTATCAAAAAACCCACTAAACATCAAACAGCAAAAAGATTATAAATTTACCACAAATAGTAATACTAACGGTAATAATACCAGCACCACCAGCTTGGGTGAGAACGAAATAGGAGTCAAGCTATTCACTGATATCAACATAGATCATATTGTTGATGGGATGTTGACGAATTTGAATGCTATCAAAGCATGTAGAGTAAATAAAGTAAACAAGGATGAAATAATATCTGCATACAACAAAAATGAACATAGTTTAAATCAATTGAATGACATATTATTGAACAATGATCCATTTGCTGATAACATAATTATCAACATAATCGTAAATAATGACATCGATTGGACTCAATATTGCATTGATTTGATCAACAAAATTTTTGCCATTAATGACACCAATACATTCAACACCACTTTTCAAAAGTTTTGGAAATTCTTAAAATTGATTGTTTTCAACTTTAATAACAAGTTGATGATATTTGACTTTATTAATAGTTGGTTGTGTAATTACATTAATAACTTTGAAGTTATTTTACTTAACAATAATGTCAAGATTTTAAACGATAAATTACCTATACTCCAGTTTATTACCATTGAACTATTTGTCAAAATAGTGTCAAATGAACATTTTACTTTTAAGAATATTGATTTCATCTCTTTTGTTCACTCAATTATGAATCTTCAATACAAATATAATGATGATTTGAACATAATAAGTAATATCGTCATGACTTTATTTAACATTAGAATTTCACAAAATTTCAAAATTCTTGATGAAGAATCAATTGCCTTGGATGTAGATTACCAAATATTGAGCAGTAGATTCACTAAATGGAATGAATTGGTTTCATATTTGCAAACCTACAAGGACCAAATAGACAATGACAAATTAAATGAATTAATTATTTGGAATAATGGTATAGCTTTAAAATACTTGAATGTTTTTGAAAATGAAATCATTCATAATGAAAACGAGATGGTTGATAATCACGGTATTTGTTTATCTTCAGATTTAAAGATTGTTTTGACCAAAGAATATGACCAAAACAACATTTTGTCACACAATATTTTAAATTTGATTAGTAACAGTGACAAGAATTTTATACCATTGATTAAAAGTTATAAAATTTTTGACGAAGATTCTTATTGGTTGCTGATAATATTCTATTTCTTAAAAACTAAATCAAATATCAACTTGGAAAATTTAGTCATTTTAACTAACCATTTGATAAACTTGGATCTTCTTAACGTCAACAATTTCTTTTTAAAGTTGATTTCTTCTGGTATTTTACACAATGAATATAAAGAGAAGATAAGTTATTTCTTGATAAATATCAATTATTGGAATAACAATGTCAAGCTATATGATACTATTTTATCAAAATATTTTGAAGTATTTTATGATGAATTTAACTTTGAAAAAGTAAGAACCAAGATTGATAGTGGTGAAATGTACAATAATCATCTCATATCAACACAACAAAGTTTCAAATATTTGCTTTCATTAAAAAATATGAATCAAGCTATAAAATATGATGATTTGGTTAAAATACATGATACTTTCATCTACAACTATAGCTATCAATATGCACATTTTTGGAACTTTATTAACTTTGTTTTGAACAACAATTTAATCACTCATTTTAAAGTTTTTAAGCTTATTTTAAACTATATTGTAGCTTATGCGCCAGATGCAGAATTGTTCAATATAAACTTTGATCTTATTTTCAATTATTACATGAAAATTGAGCTAACTATGATTTTAGAGGATGTTGAGTATTCAAATGCTCATAACTTAATGTTGAAGTATCACTTTGATGGAGATAATAACATGCAGAAATTTTTGATTGAAGATTACAATATTTATGATTTTGCAAAAATATGGTCAAGTTTGAATTCCATTTACAATAATTTAACATTGAATAAGTTAATCAGCTACGAAAATTTGAAGCACAATACGCTTTTAAATTACAATATAATGTACCAAAATGTTCCTTCAAATATTGAAGTAATAAAAGATGAAATAAACAATCACGGTATTCTACAACAATTCCTTATCAAATCATTTAGAAAATACTTCAGTGATAGTTCATCTTTGATCAATATTATGATAATTAAACTAAAGTTTTTGAAAACATTTAATAATTTTATTCCATACTTTTTGAAAAGATTGAAGATGGATTCTAATAATGAAATGTATTTGAAGAAATTAATTATGTTGATAGACGATGATATTGTAGACATAGATATGCTTTTCAATAGGTTACCAATTGAAGATATTATAAGTATATTGAATGTCAGAGACGTGATTATTCAAAAGAAGATATTTGACTGGATTGAAACAAACAAAGGTGTTGTAATAAAACTTTTATCAAACAAAACGCTATCGAATAATTTGAAAATTGTCATTATTGACAAGTTTTATGACCAATCTATTGAAACGTTTTTGGTTAATGAAAAGGAGTTGCTCTGTGAATTATTGGACATCAATTATAAGCAAGATTACTTATCTTTAAATGAATCCAACATTATCAAGTTAATTAACAATTTGAATTTGGGTAACTATAAATTGATGAAGTTATTATTCAATGAACTGATCAATAACTTAAAAATCAATGAAATTCTGTCAATTTTGCAATCTTTAAATTATGATTACATCCTATTAAACTTTTTGATTATTGATTTTTCAAGCATCGAAGATTATGGGAATCTACTGTTGAATCAATTATTGTCAACAATTTTAAGCAACTCGAATCCCTTATTGCTAGATCTTATTAACATTAACATCAAGTTTAATAAGAAGTTGATTTTGAAAAACTTTAAAATATCAAATGATAACATCAAGATTATTATCAACAAGTTGTCTTTAATCAAAAAATCTAACGATAACAACAATCAAGATTTGAAAAATGTGTTCATTATTATGTTATTATTTAATATCAAAGATATAAAATTGAATGTTAACAACAACTCGAAGATGTCCAAATATAACCAAATCTTGGCATCTTTGATCAACGATAAGTTTGACTTATTCAATGACAAAAAGGATTTACATAGAAAGGATTTGGGTTTTGTAGAATTTGATGAGTCCTTAGAGATAGTTAGACTACGTCAAAACTCGCTATAAAGTAATATAAAGTCAAAGTCATTCAGATATCACAATTAAAGGTTGGAACTCATAATAAAATGCTGAAACAAATATTCAAAGTTTTCATCTACACTTCTTTTTTTTGCTTTTCTTTTTTAAAACTAAATGTCAAAGTTATATATATATAATACTTCAATTTGAAATTATATAATTATTCAACAATCGATTGAACACTTTATGTATATGCAAATGGATAACTACTAAACAGAAATTCATGCTTCTTATGCTACTTGAATCTTGCAAAAACGTAAAATACATGTAGTAAGCTAGTATAACAATTGTTTTTTTTGGTCTCAAAAAGTATAGCTACAATACTACAGTTCGACTGTTAACATAATATCTTTATTTTTGATTTTATTTTGTACACAAGCGTAAACTTTCTTCTTTATGTCAATATCAATAACGTTCACTTTACTGCTTTCCACTTTAATTAATACCATACAAGTATGATCGTTGATATCTGATATTTTCAAACTATACTTATCAGTCATCAAAATGTTATCGATTTCATTTTTCAAAGAGTACAAGACTCCTGTATCATACACATTTGACATATTTAAATATTTCAAAACATTGTTAACAACATATTTGATATTAGTAATCAAATAAGTGAACAAAACAGCAATCATTATTATTTTGGATATGTTTTGAATAGTTGTGTTATCGAAAAGAATCAAACTTAGCCATGTGAAAGAAATAATCAGGCAGTATTGATTTCTCTTGTAACCCATTACTGCAATAATCAGCATTAAAATTACAATTTCGAAGAGATTACTATGTTCCATTACATCTCTTTTTTCTATTCCAGTTGAATCAAACTCTATATCGTGTTGGTGCCCTGTATGGCCATGACCTCCACCACTGTGTACATCTCCACCATACATGGTAATCTCCAATATTTCAAAAAATAAATTCATTACAGTATAGCAATTGTACAGGTAGAAACTGTATTCTTGAATGATATTAAATCTCAAAAATCCAAATGGATACTGAAAATTGTAAAGTTTATAAAAGTCGTCTTTGGAAATTGTTGCAGATATGGTATTGGATAAATGTGTGAACAAAGAAGTTTGGATTAATGTTTGCAATGTCAATATTAACACAAGTTTGATGTTGGTTTCTTGGTTAGCTAGATGATTAGGTAGAACAAATAGCAATAAAATAAACAAAACATATAAAGCAATTTCCGTAATTTGTTCTGATGAAAATTGTTTCACAACTTTCTTTATAGTTGGAAATTCTAAATATTTGTTGACTAGAATATGTATTTTTTCATCATCTTCGTCTTCAAGCTTATTTGTTATATTCAATAATTCGTTATAATTTATTGAGACAGAAGAATGCTTGTATCTGTGTGCTTTTCTGAATGTATTGGTGGGTGAGTTGTTGTTACTCTTGAGATTAAATGGTGGAGGATTTATTTTGTTTGGAGTATAGTTCAATGATGATTTTCTACTGTGATCTTTTAAATTATGTGAAGGTGGTGTTACATTATTAACTGAAGTATTATTTCCAAATGAAAATGACTTGTTTACATACATCTCATTATCATTTTTGTTACTAACAAAGGGATTCTTTTCGTTTGAACTTTGTATATTGCTGCTGTCAATAGTTTCGGTATTATTGTTCAGCATGGTAATAAAATCAACATCTGATTTGTTTTTAGCGTTAAGATTGAAACTCTCATTTTCCTCTTCTTCAGCCATCAGCTGAGCCAAAATAGAGCTCTTGTTGTTTTTATCCATAGCCTCGTGTATGGTTTTCGTAGTATTCATTAAATTTAAAATACCTTAGGGGAGTTGTTGTTCAGTTTAGTCTTTTGCCTTGAAAAAATCAAAATATACAAAACGCTACACAATTTTTTCTGTTTTCGTCAAACATCGGATATAAGAGCAAAATCGGATATAAGAGCGTAAAGACGATCAACCTTCTAGCATCACATTTTAAACTGTAATGCTTATAGATGATTACTACTACAAAAACAAGCAAGATGTTATCAAGAGAAGAATTATAGGTGCCTAGCAAACGTAGCTAAGACTATGGAACAAACTACATGGTATGGACACAAGCAATTAATAAATCAAATCAGCAATATATAATACTAAGTAAATGACTTCAATATATCATTGTACTCTTTAACTTCTGTATCACTATTCAAAGTGTTTTCAACAACATCTTTAACTCCATCTTGAATGATTGGAATGGTATTATCTATGTCAAATCTCTTCAAGTTAACTTCAATTTTGTTGGCAAAAAATTTGTAATCATCATTACCAATAAAGATGTTATAAATGTTACCAATATTTTTGTCGATACCTCTGCTTGTTCTACCAATTCTATGAACATATTGTTGAGATGAAATTGGTATGTTGTAGTTAATAATAGATGTGATATTCAAATCGATACCTCTACTCATCAAATCAGTGGTAATCAGAATTGTATTATTCAAATCATTGAAGCTTTGCAAATTTTGTTTGTTTTGTAACTTTGTATTGTTATTGTTGATATTAAAAATGTTGTAATTAACCAACAACGCCTTTAATAGAGGATACAACTTCAAAGAAGATTGATTGGAATTAACAAAAATCAAAATTCTATTTTCTTTGTTTGTATTAACAATCATTTCTATTAACTTCTTCAAGTATAATGGCTTAAATATAGAGTTTTTGAATTTGATTGTTAATGAATATTCATTGATATTTCTTGGTAACTGATAAACTCCGTTATTGTCATTATTTTCATTTTCGTCTTTCATCAAAAACAAGTTTGTTCTTATAGGATTCAACTTCAATAAGTTTAGTTTTTCTATGTTTTTTGTCAATGTTGCAGATACAATGAATTTGATTATATTGGATTTGATATTTTTCATTATAATGTTTAACCAATCTTGGTAATTTTGGTTTAATAGCTTATCGGATTCATCAAGTACTAAAAACTTAAGATCATCTAAACTAATGCTATTCTTGACTAAGTGATCTACCAATCTACCTGGTGTAGTGATCAAAATATCCATGTTAAGATTCTTGAACTTTTCTATTTCTTCTTTCAATGATATGTTTGCCTTGGTTGTGGTTATAATCAAATTGGAATTTTTTATTAATTTATTCAATGTCAAATATACTTGTTGAATTAAAATTTGTGTTGGTAGTACGATGATACATCTTAATTTATTGATCTTTCTATTCATCAGGATTTCTATGATTGGTATCAAATATGACAAAGTTTTACCTGACCCAGTAAAAGAATTGACTAGTACATCTCCTGATTTAAGGGTATAGTTTTGTTTAGATATCGAGTAGTTTTTCTTCAAAGATTTCAAATATTTTTTTAAAATGACTGTTTGTATAGGCATGGTTTTATCAAAGTTGAAGGAATTTGTTATGTTTTCATAAATGGTTTTGTTTATCAATTTATCCTTTTTGTAAATGTCATCCCAAGTAACTGCATCTTCCATTGTATAGTATATTTTATTTAGATGTGACCAAGATTCGTTCATTATGTTTCTCTTCACTTTAGGTAAATATGTTTTTTCAGGTTGTGGAATAGGACCCAAGTCATGCAATTCTTCAATTTCTTCCTTTTCTTGAGATTCCTCAGGTTCTGTATCATCTTTAAGAGTTACTGTCTGTTTAAATCTTTTTAAGATATTAGTATGTTTAGTATCTTCTATAACTTTATGATCTTCTTCGGAATTAGCAGCAGATGGGTCATTTGCTTTTTCCTCAAGTTCAGAATCTTCTGATGATGACTCTGAGCTTGAATCTTCTAATTTTGAAACATCTTTTGATATATGACTCTCTTCTACAATCTTTGGTTCATTTTCAATTTCTATATCGTCAGATTCTTCCGATGATTCTTTATCTATAACTTCTTCTTCTTCCTCTGATGAAGAATCAGCTTCTCTTTTTCTTTTGAAAGGAAACTTATTCAACTTGATATTATTTGTTTCATTATCATCATCCACATTAGGATTGTACCTTTTAGAGAACATTTTCAAAGGTAGTTGGTTCGGTTCTTCACTTTAATGTTGTATTTTATGGCATTAATTTATATATATATTTAAAAAAAACTAGCTTGCCAGGCAAAACTTCGGATCAGAAAAGAAAAAAAAAAGAAACGTTAAGAAAATGTTACCCTGTCGTTATTAAAATTTTCCTAAAACGCAAAAAAACAGTTTTTGCCCGAGCAGAGTTTAAACATTACCTAAAAAGGAAGTCTTGATTAACCCGGAATAAAACATGTTTTATAGCCATAATAAAGCACATTTGCTGATGATGTTTAACTTAAACCAAATATTATTACTGTGTAATGGTAGAACTGTTAGAGCCACTAAATATAGAAACAGTGCACTAAAGCTTATAAGAAAATTTTGGTGTCGTAACACAATGAAGGGGAGGTAAAAACAAAGTTGATCATTAACTTAATGTAATGCAGTAAGATCAATTTTAAGAATGAACCAACCAATCAATCTGAGTCAGCCATTTCCCAAAACACATGTAAAATTAACACAGCTCAAGTACAGTTTAGTAAATATCTATTTTATTAGCATTTTTCACTGATCTCATTTAAGTGCATGTGAGTAAACATGAGAGATCGTCACTACATTTGACTTGACTAAGGTATGCACGTGATCATTTGAACAATGCAAATGTTCTGTTTAATTGATAATTATATACATTGATTTTGTTGAAAATACTTGAAAAGTTGGAACACTGAAAAATCATGTAACAATATGAAAGTCTAGATTTATGTAAACTTAGCTAAAAGTTTAAATAGTGGCATTAAATTATTGATAAATCAATATGAACAATTTGTTTTCCTTCAGAAAATTTAAAAAGTAAACTTCTTGACCCTTAGATGACATGCAATAAACATACTTTTTTTAAGGGTATTACAAAGCTAGTGTAAACTTTTCATCCTAATAAATGATCTCAAAATTGAGCATAATTATATAAAAACTTGAAATTTTTTAATATACAAACATTATTGAAAAAAAGCCTTCATTTTTGGATCTTTTTTGATAAAAATGGTTAAAAAGGACAGTGTAGTAATGAACCATTTAGCTTGATAGTAGCGATAAATAATGGAACGTGCAGGCACTCCCATACCAACATCTAGTCAAGTACAAAATTCTGTCAAAAATACCAATAATGAATTAAAATCAACAACTACATTGGTAAATGTTTCCATGTCCAATGTAAGTGATCATGTTGACTTAAATCGTATAAAGCTAAAAGAGGTGCACTCTTTTGGCAATAACAAATTGAAAGCTTTACATACTTTAAAAAAAGACAAAAATGCTGTAACTGAAACTAAAAATTCCGATAAAGATTTATATATTACCGTTCAAAAAGCTTTAACTATCGGTAAAAAAATCGACGTTCACTACAAAGCAATTAAACAAGGCCAAGGCATTTCCTATAACAAGAGTGTTTTGCTGAGAGATAGCTACTTTAAGAAAAAAAGTAAACTAAAGAAATTAATTGCTGTGGGGTTAACAACAGTACATGAAATAAGCCACAAAAATCAATCAAAAATGCTCAGTTTTCATAAAAATGGTGCAGCTGTAGTCAAAATTGTTATTTCTGATAGCTTTATATGGAGCAAAACTAATCAAAATATGTATTCATACATAGAAAAAAACCCAGAGTTAATAACTAATTTATCAGAAAAACAGCTTGGATTTTTGCAAGAATGTTTTGAAAAAGTATGTGTATGTAGTGCTGAAATTTGCCATAGGAAGTCAACTGAAAATAGTTTATCTGGTAAAAGTGATAATGGTTTTAGTAAAAAAATTGTCAAAAATAATTTAATATCTGATAGTGAAATCAACAATAAATTGTATGGATATAGTGATGAAACAAATAGCAACAGTGGAATTTCATCATCTACTTCAAAAAATATTTTAGACTTAAAAAATAATGTAGAAGATTTTAGTCAACTTGACAACAGCAGTTACAGTTCATACCTAGATTTTGATGACATTTCTAAATTGCCAGAGATGCTGTTATTAAACATGCTTAAAGAAAACGACGAGGATTTTATAAATGAAAAGCCCTTTATTGAACAGATTTTTGAAAGAAAAATTACATATCCTACAGATATATTGGATTGTAGTGATGCTTCTTCAGAAAACATTACAAATCCAAATTTACTAAGTTTAAGTAAACACAAGGCATCAAAACAAAGTCTTATTGAAAGCTGTAATTCAACATCACTATCGTCTCACTCCACATCCAAAGCGCAAAACATTAAACAAAAAAGATCGAAACAAGTAGTAGATCAAATGTTTGTAGTAAAACCATCATATCCTTCACGTAATTTATTTGATGACTTATTTTAAATGCAAGAATAGTTCTTCAAAAAAGGCAAATTCAACAAAACATGTAACAGTACTTTATATAAATCCAAAAAATAGTAATAATACAATTAATAATCACAAAGTAGCTTTTTTTTTTTCCAATTTCTCCTCAACAAATACTTTGCAATTGGAACAGAAACGACTACCATTTTTAATTAATTCACAATAACAAAATGTTTTATTTCTTTTTTTTTCAAACAAAATCAAATACTTACTCTCTCATTTCATCATTCATATATAGCTTCTCTTCACGCGATTTACCAGTTCTATCTATTAAAGGCCAATTGCCCCAATTGCTCAGTCTCAGCACTATACACGTAGCATTGTCTGCTTGTTTACTTCCAATTGCCATGATATATTTGATAATTTCATCACACACAAACTGTGGTGTAGCCTTTTTATTGCCTCGCAGGTTAACAGTAGATGTAACAAAATCGACTATTTCCTGATCAGTCATCAGATTACTGATTCCATCAGTTATCATTACTATAAAACATTCATCACCACCAAATTGCAATTTTGAGGTTTCACTGTATGGTATATCTTTTGTACTTCCAATTAAATATGAATATACATCAGGTTCTGAAGTCAACCCAAGTGGTTTACCAATATAATCTCCAAATGATCTAGTATTGGCAAATGTGTTTAAAAATCTTTCTTCTCCAAAGGAGTCTTTACTTATAAGTTCATCATCAATAGTATCTTGAAAGTCATCATCTTGCCTTTTTTCAACTGACTTATCTTTATTAATTTCATCATCATCCTTTTTACTTAATCTCCTGTTTTCAAATTTGTTGGAATTAGGATGGTGTGGTAAAGTCAAGTTATGAGCTATACCTTCTTTGTCACAAATCAAAACTTTGCAATCACCTAATTGAGCAATGTACAATTTCATCAACTTATTGTTATTGATCCAAAATATGTCTTTGTTATCTATTTCGTCTAAATTCTCTTCGTTTAAAGGAGCTAGGAATAGTGAAGATACTGTTGAGCCACTTCTGATTTCTTCAGTGGATTGGTTGTAAATATCTAGGTCCAAATTCAAAAAAGTTTGATATATTCTTAATCTGTCTATGTCAGATAGCAAAGCTGTTTTATCTATAAGATTTCCTTTTTTGTCAAAAATCATTCTCGATCCATTGTACAACAGATTTTCTTTTTTACTTGAGCAGTTCATGATGTATTTATCAAAATACTCTTCTCTGTTTTTGTATATGGTGTTCCAATAGTTTCCTTTGAAAATCTCTTCATAATTTTTCAAAATATCGAAAAACTTCTCTTTGCTTGGTTTACAATTTGAAAGCTCTTCAGATAGCTTGTTCTCCAACTCCTTGACTACGTAATCACCACCATGTCCATCAAATATGTTGATGTTTAAAATTGGTAGCTCATATTTTTTATTTCCGTTGATATCATATTTCTCTTGATTTGTAGTTAGTAATTTAAGCAAGTTCATAGAGAATCTGTCTTCATTGTAGAATCTGTTCACTCGGCTACTGGCGTATCCCAAGAAAGATGGTAATTTATTCAGTTTCAAAGACAAATTGCCTTGTTTATTCTGTGGAAGATTATATCTCAATGTTTTCGTGCATATACCCATGATTCTGATGAAATGTCTATAAAAAATAGCCAAAATATTAAACTAAAAAAAAGTTCAATCCCCCTGACCTTGGTTGTATCGGCTTAATATCTTTGTATATCTACGAAATGTTGTTTACTTCGATATTTGTTGATACCAAGACCCATTGAGAAAAAGGTCAAAGAGGGTTCCCCCCTCCCGTCAGACATTCTGATTATCTCCGTTGAATTTCAAAAACGTTGGATTATAGTGTAATAAAGCTTGTCCTAAGTAGGATAAGCAACCGTAATGGCTTTAAAATATTACTAGTGATATTTTATCCCTTTTTTTTTTCGGACATTGTTACCACAGCTTATATTAGCCTCTATTTCGCTACGTGTGCGCTCAGCAATAGAGAAATAGTGATGAGTCCATTATTCCTTTTAGCCTCTGCCGTTAAAGAAACTCTTCGCGGCGGCTAAAGCAGGAAATAGGCTCATTACTTTTTTAATCATCTGTCCCAAAATGGAAACATAACTTTTTTGGGGAAATTTTCTTATCTTAGGGTTTTTAATACTTTTAGGACATTAACAGTAATGACAGAAAGGAGTTGGAATGTATTAAGTGAGTTTTTAGTTGGTGTTCTTTTTTTTGTTACTATTTGATGTTGAGTACTTGATCGCAATTGCCAGACTCTGTTATATCCGTTTCGATTAACGAACTATACCCAAAAATGACCTCCAATATCAATTCAACAGGTTCTCAGCAAAACGTCAAGATTACCATTACTGAAAGTGAAAATACTCTACAAAGTGTTAGCACCGTGAAAAATATTGATAATTTTGGCATCAAAGAAATTATCAATATAAACAACACAGAGGACTGCAAAACTTTGGAAACAAGCAAAAAAAGTAGCAAAAGACCTAATAGCACTGTTGCTGCTTTGACAAACAAATTAACAGACATAAAAAGCTTCAAGCTGTCTAAAAAAAGCAATAAACATCAAAGAATTGTTCTTAAAGCAGTTGCAAAAGCACCAAAACGAGATATTATAATCAATAAAAAGTTGTTTCCATTTTTCAACAGAACTCTGGATTCGGATTTAGGTGTTCTACCAGCAATCTTAACAAAAAATAAAAACACATTATTATCGTCATTTGAAACCGAAAGAGATTTAAATGAAAAAGCAAGTTACGTTTTAAAAAAGGATATATCAAACAACTATTTCCCAGACAATGACCCACTTGTTAACTTTTCAAACCCTATTGAATTGCCTATAACTTCAACACCAGCTAAGCAAAAAGAAAATACCAGTAATGATTTGGAAAAAATGGTCGGAGATATGGAGGTTTATTCAATGAACCATAGTAGAATCCCAAGAAGTATGAAAACAACTGAAAAAGATGAGAATAATCAGAAAAAAACAAGAAGAATACGAACAGTAAAAATAGACAAAGTTAGTAAAGAGAAATAATGTGCTAAGTGGTTGTTGACGTCAGCTGTATATTGCCATTGTTGCTACATATTTACTTCGGTAGCAAAAAGTACTCAACTTTGAACCATTGGTTTTATCGGGCTTAACGTTCTTTTTCACATCTTCCTATCCATGTTCGTGCTGTTTTTTTTTTCGTTTCTTTTTTCTTATCACATGTTTAACAAGATAATAATGAACAACCAATCCAGATAGAACTTATATATCTGGATGACTTATGGATTAGACTTATTAGTTGAATATTTAACCATTTATTTATTTAGCTTTTTAAAAAAAAAAAAAAATACAAATAGCTTATCCTAGAACAAATATGCAAATGATTCAGCTCTGTGATTATGTTCATCAATGACTTTTTATCAATGGTGTTATGAGCCATTACATATGTAAAAACGAGATACAGGAAACATATTGGGATTGTTTCTTTTTTAAAAAAAAAAAAGTGATCTTCAAGTGCACTTCACACTAAAATATCATTGTACAGAACAAATTAAAATATGTATATATGAAAACTCTTGTTTTTTTTTTTTGTTATCTTGCAGGCAAATTGACCTTTTTACCGTAGTTTATCAATCACTTTGAACCTCTTCATCATCCGAATAGTCAGGGAATAAGTCAAACATTTTCTCATAGGAACTCCATTTCTGTCTGTACTCGTTATCCGCATCATTAAAAGAATCTTCTCTTTCATCCGTGAAAGAATCCAGCCATTTGAAAGGAAGGCTGAATTTTTCATTATCATTACAGTATTTTAAGACTTTCTTCTGGTCAAGCAAGCCATTACTTAAAAAGCAAGTCTCTACATCAGTATCAAATCCTGTAAGAATATCCCAAGAATTTTTCAAGTAAAACTTCAATGATTTTAAACCTTTGATAAATCCTTTATCCGGGCTTTGCATTCCCAGCTTTGGTGGACAGGTAAATGCGCTTTGCTTTTCAAGATAGTCATTAACTGTAATGCATTGAGCAAAGTCTATTATGTACACTTTACATTCATTGTCATTTTCGTCATACATGAACAATAAAGACGCACCATACAATCTATACCCATCGAGAGTATTTATACTTTGAATAAGTTGATTTAAATCGTGAATCAACTTTGGAATCTTGTTTAATATACTCTTGATTGCAATGCCATCATATAAAAACAACAAAATCAATCTATTAAACTGCCATCCACTTTTTATTCTTCTACCAAAGTATTTATCTTTTTTGATGAATGAGTTTGTTGAGGGACGATATATCTTCAATCCGCATACTCTGCACCCCAACTTTAAAGATGTGGTCATTTGACACTTCATCTTTTGAGATTTCTTCTTTTTACTTATTGCATAAACTCCATATTGTCGCGTTCCCATTTTGAGATCTAAAACTGTAGCGTTTTTCATCTTTCTTGTAAGATCTTCCAAAAGAATATACTGAGTGACTTCAGATGTTGTATCTGTTTTATTTTGATCACCATTGGCTATAATATCTGTACTGCTAGTTTCCTTATCCAAATCAACAGATTTGTTACTGTCTGAATAATCAAAAACTTCAGACAATATTTGATCTTTTAATTTGACATTCAAATTTGTATGTTTGTTATGATAATCTATGCTCAATTCATTTGGATCAACATCGATATAATATTTCTCTAATAATTTCTTAGAAAATAAGTGTATGTTATCGTTCAAGTTGACTTCAGTTTCTATAGAAGACTTCCGAACATTCAAAATCCCTATATATTTGGGCATAAATTTCAATAGTGTTCCACAATTCTCATTATTGTTGTTGGTGTATTCATTTTCTAAAGATTCATACCACTCATTTTCCTTGTGCAACAAAGTTTTGCAAATAGCTCTAGTACTAAATTTAAAAATTTCTGTATGTCCTCCAACTTTGTTTTTGAAAGGTTGTAGTTCTATTAGCTTCTTATAAGTGGACCCAGAAGATGCTCTTCTTTTGTTACTATTTGCTTCATGACTATTACATACATTAAAATATGGCGGATTTGAAATGGTTGAATGGCTACTGTGTCTTTTTCTTGTATGCTCTATAAATGAAGTAGAATCATCAATCGCAAATTCTTCACAATTGTCATTGAGAAGATCATCTGAATCTAAATACAATGGCTTTATATTCCGTATATGACGGAGCTTGTTTATCGAGCTATTTCTTCGAGAAATGCTTGTATCTAGAAAATCTTTTTTTATACAAGCTTCTTCGTTTTCGTGGTGTATTTGTTCTTTACTCACAATCTCATCTTCTTCATTCAGAGATGAAGCTGAATTTGACGAATCTTCATTGTTGTCTTTGTTTCTAAATATTTTTAATTGTACACTACCTTTTCTACCATAAATCATGTGATAAAATTATTAACAGAGAGAAAATAAATTCAAAAGATTGTTATAATGGTTTGAATTATTTCCGTTGATTTGTGGGGGGTTTAATACAATGCCTTTATTATCCTTACTTCAATAAGCATACATAATTTTAAATTTAAAAAATATCCCCCATAGGAAAACAAGTGAAAATAACGAATTGAAAAAAAAGAAAAGAAAAGCGGGAAAGATGATCGTTTCGCAACGAAAAATGTAGTCAATAGTGATTGAAAAACGTACGTTAAGGATAAAAAACAGCGAGAGAATGCTTAATTAAAGTGGATTAAACCATGCTGATTGAGACGTGGATTTTGGAAATTAAGTTGGCTGAAAATACGTCTTATTCAGAGCGGTTAGTGTCCTTTTTTTTTTTTTTTTGGTAGTTTATTATCGTACCCACGATAAAGATCTGTTAAAGCAATTTTTCAAAAGCTGTTCTTTTCCCCCTTAAAAGAGAAGGGGGGATGCGCACGTGCCCCTGCTAATTGAAAAAAATATATATTAATTACCCTGCCATGTGGTTTTTCCTTTTACGGAAATACCGTTTTATAGGCCAATAAAAACATATCGGATATAAGCCCTTTTTTTTAACGCTACATACAAATCACGCAGTTGTTTTTTTTGCAGCACAAGAACCGCTTGGATTGCCATAAAACAACCCCATAAGAACAGGTTTCATCCCGTACGACATACGGTGTATCAAGAAATAAAAAAGCATCCAATTATTCAATCAAGCTAGACATTCACGTGTATGCTTATTTCCGTAGTAAATCCACCTGTCGGAGTTATTCCGTAGCCTCACCTCTCAAGAATCATAAAATAGCACTAATTTTTTTCTTTTTCGGAGGTGAAAAAAAGCAATGAATGAAAAATTTTTCTTGCCTAGCAAAGCGTACTTCGTAGGTGTGTAGTATTTTTTTTTTTCTTATATGTAATGGAGAGTTTTCAAATTGTCAATATTTCACTTGTGAATAAAGACTTCAAAACCCAAAAAAATACATAGTAAAAATAACGTTATATTAACTTATAATTATATCAATATATTATATTCTTCGTTGACTTTTTTTCGCCCCCCAAATATCAAAATATAAATAACAATGTTCAGACAAGCTGCCTTAATTGCTGGTAAACAAACCTACCCAGCTCAAGTTAGACAATATGCTACCTTGAGAGAAATTGAAACTAGATTAAAATCCATTAAGAACATTAAAAAGATTACCAAAACCATGATGATTGTTGCTTCTACTAGATTATCCAAGGCTGAAAGAACCAAGGTCACCACCGGTGAATTTGCCAAGCAAGAAAAGAACTTCTACTTAAACTCTGAAGTTGAAAAGTCTCCATTAACCAAGGAAGGTAAAGATTTGATCATCACCATCACCTCCGATAAGGGTTTATGTGGTTCCATCCATTCCTCCATGGCCAAGAAGATCAGAAACTTATTGAAGGAAAACTCCAACGCTGATGTCATTGCCATTGGTGATAAAATCAAACAACAAATCTTAAGAACCCACGAATCTAACGTCAAGTTAGCCTTCAACGGTGTTGGTAAGAGTGATCCAAACTTCTTGGAAGCTTCTTTAATTTCCGAACAAATCTTAAAATACATTGAACAATCTTCTGAAACTTACAACAAGGTTGCCGTTTACTACAACGATCCAGTTTCTTCCATTTCTTTCGAAGCCACCAACGATCCAGTTTATAACGAACAAACTGTTAACGAAGCCCCAGGTTTGTGTAAATATGAAATCAACGAAGACTTAAGCGTTAACAAGGATTTATTCGAATACGCTTTAAACACCAAGATCTTATCTGCTATGGGTAACGGTTACGCTGCTGAAATTTCTGCCAGAAGAAATGCTATGGACAATGCTTCTAAGAATGCCGGTGATATGATTAACAAATACTCTATCTTGTATAACAGAACCAGACAAGCTGTCATCACCAACGAATTGGTTGATATCATTACTGGTGCTTCTTCTTTAGATTAAATATAATTCAACTTTTTATATTTTTGAAAATACTAGATGATACAACATAACAAAAAAAAATTATAATAAACAACAGTGGATAGTAATGCTTTTACTATTAATAAAATAGTATATATATTCTACAATTAAGATAACCAAAATTTAAATGAAATAAAAATTATAGGTAGAAGCCAAAGGCTTTTCATCCTGTTTCTTCTAGTCAACCTCAGACTTACTGTATAGATAGAAATCAATCAAATTGTTGTAAGCTGATTCATACCTGAATTTCTCTCTCATTTTCTATTAGTATCGAGTTATACATTTCTTTTATTTTGATTTTCTTTCATACGCTGAATACTAGTATATATGATTTTCTTTGGTTGCGGACTTAAGAGCATTATGTTTAACCAATTTAAAACGTGTATGAAACAGACTTCAAATTGAGAATACCAAGACCCTATTTAGGGCCTAGGAATATATAAAAGAACCAGTTTAGATTTGGAACTTATCATATTGATAAATATGGTAAAAAAAAAGTGATGTGTAAAACCCATTCACTTACTAAATATACCCTCTTGATTAGTAATGTTCTCTATTGCTTTAATGTGGTTCTTTTTAAAAAGAACTTCAAAATTTTTAGCTTTCATACTTGGTATAGTATCTTTTACTTTACTCTTATTTGTTCAATTAAGTTGTTTATCACCAGCTTTAGGAAAAAACTATGCTTTGAAGTTATTTTTGAACAAAGACTCTGCCATTTACCCCATAGTGAACAACTCTTTCAACAATGAAGATTATACTTCTGGCTTTGCAGATTTGGATTTCAAAGTTGGGATTTCTGGTATTTGTATATCGAATTTACCTGTTAGCATATCAACTGCATTTACACAAACAGAAAACTGTTACAAACATAATTACAACTTTTCGAGTATAATCTTGAAAGATGATGTTAACTTTTACGAATCTTTAAACATCCAGATATTAAATTCAAATATTCAATCCACCAATAGCACCAGTGCTAAAACTGAAGTGAACCTGATTGATCTGGCTAAAGGTTTGAGCAAAAGTATTCATCCAAATCTTACACTTTGCTCGTTGGTTATCAATTCATTATCGTTGCTTACAATCATTATAACACTGATACCAAAGCCATGGAACGTTCCTTATATTTTTACTACCCCTGCGTATATAACATATTTGCTGATTGGTGCATTAAGCTTAATAGTATGTTCAGTCAACGCTGTGTTTTTGAAGCAATGTACAGATAAAGTTTACTCTTCATTCTTGACAAAAGTTAGTCTAAATATAATAAAGACTCAACACGGGAAAAGATTTGAAAGATTGATTTGGGTTAGTTTGATTTTCCAGCTATTTGCATGGATCTGCATGCTGGTTTCATTTGTAAGATACTACTACAATATGAACGAAGAGCTTGACGAGTTAAGACAGTTTGAAACAAATAAAAATAATACCTGTAAAATAAACCCCCAAAGACAATCTTCCAATCTATCCAATCCTTTCGGTGATTATATGAATACAGAGTACCAAAAGTATCAACAAAATTCAAAAACAAGCGATAGCTTTATTAAAGAAGTCGAGTCAGTGTCGAAAACCTCAAATGCTACCACATATTACAAAAACAACCATTCCGATCTATATACCTACAATCTTTAATCAGTCCCTATTAAATAATCAACCACCGATAGAAGCTCCATGCCTTCATGTAGTCTTAGTATCCCATAGTGAATACCATTGGAACACGTGACATGCTACATTTAAAAAATACGAGCTTATAACAACCTTATTAGGGAATGAGTTCTTTACACCTGACATTTTTTTTAAACCCGAAATTTTATAAGCGTATTCTATAAGCATATAGTACAAAGTAGAAAAGGAGTCTTAGCAATCTTAGTTAAGAACCAATGAGACGAAAGATGATTGATTTGAAAAGAATTGTGAGAATTGCTGCGTTTACGTTAATTTATCTTATAGGTTTGATCGTTGACCCTATAGTTAAGTTATCTTCTCTAGAGAAAACCAAGCACTATCAAACTTCAAGAAGTAATTTTTTATTGGATTTCCTTATTTCACAAAGATTACTAGAAGACATACACATTATTCCATATTTTTTGAAGTCAGTTGTGAAATATGTTTATTCCTTGAATAGAACTCAAAGATTCACCAATTGGTATGTATTTGAAGAGCAAGTTTTAATACAGCCAAACACCATATTTATGAAATTTCCTAAGTCCACTGCCAATGAAGAATTTGAAGAATATACATATAAACAAGCATATGACATCATTTTAAAACTTTCTGCTTACTTAACCACAGACAGCATTGATTGTAAGCCAGGTGAAATAATTGGGTTGTACTACCAAAATAATCCAATGTTTATATTCTTATGGTATGCATTGTGGCAAATCGGATGTATACCTGCATTTTTGAATTATAACATTCAAGGTGATAGTTTAAAGCATTGTATAGAAATTGGTAACATAACCAAAGTATTTGTTGATCCAAGAATAAAACAGAATTTTACATATAAAGGTACACTCAAGAACGTACAAGTCATCAACGTCAATGAAGAAGAAATATTTGTTACTGTTATAAAAAATCAAAAAGCTCCTACTTTTTTGCAAAAGCATCATATCAGAACCCCAAAGACCATAAGAGATTTTGATCCAGCTTTGTTGATTTTTACTTCAGGTACTACTGGCTTGCCAAAATCAGCTGTTATTTCTTGGAGAAAGTCTACTATAGGATGTGCTCTATTTGGTAAAATTTATCATATGGAAGAAAAGGGTAGTAATGTATTTACAGCAATGCCTTTATATCACTCAACAGCTGCTTTATTAGGTATTTGTGCTGTTGTTTCCCAAGGTGGTACTTTCACCATAGTATCAAAATTTTCAGCATCCCAATTTTGGAAACAGGTTTACTGCAGTAACGCAACTCATGTACAATACGTTGGAGAGATTTGTAGATATTTGTTAAACACACCAAGATCTGAAACCAAATATGAACAAGAGCATAATGTTAAAGTTGCTTATGGTAATGGGTTAAGGGATACCATATGGATAGATTTTAAGAAAAGATTCAATATTCCTATTATTGGTGAATTTTATGCCTCCACTGAAGCTCCTTTTGCAACAACTTCTTTGCAGTTTGGTCAAGAAAAGGGCATAGGTGCTTGTAAGAGTTATGGGCCATTTGTGACTTTATTCTTGTCATTGCAACAATGTTTAATAAAAACTGATCCGGAAGACCCTACTGTTCCATACAGAAACGCCAATAATCTTTGTGAAAAGCCTGAAATAAATGAATCTGGGGAATTATTAATGAAGATTTTCTTCCCAAAGAATCCAAAGACAAGTTTTCAAGGATATTTGGGTAACGAAAAGGCAACTGAGTCAAAGATTTTAAGAAATGTTTTTAAGAAAGGCGACGCTTATTATAGATCAGGAGACTTGATCAAGGAAGACAAAGAAAGCAGATGGTATTTTGTTGACAGATTAGGAGACACTTTCCGTTGGAAATCTGAAAACTGTTCTACACAGGAAGTTGAAAACTGTATAATGACAGATCCACTTATCAAGAAGGATGATTCATGTGTTATTGAATGTTGTGTAGTCGGACTAAAGATTCAAGGATATGAGGGAAGATGTGGGTATGCAATTTTGCAGAGAAATTTGGAGCATCAAAGTAGCTTAACGGAATTGGAAATTTTGAATGGTTTATTGCCAAGGTTGAATACAAGTTTGCCCAAGTACTCCATGCCTTTATTTGTGAAATTTGTTGATGAAATTGAGCATACCAATAATCATAAAATAAGAAAAGTTGGATACAGAAACGACAAGTTGCCAAATGGAAGTGATGGTAATGCAACAATTTACTTCTTAAAAAATTACAAGGAATATGTAGAATTGACTCAAGAAGAGTATGAAAAGATTTTGAATGGTGAAGTTAAGCTATAATATATATTATTTAAACACCCATTTAATAAAGGCTTGTAATACAAACCATAATGTCAAGCATGGAGCAAATAAGATTTGAAGATATTCTTTAGAACTGCAGCAACAATCGTAAATACCTGAAATAACATTGCTTTTTTCTTCGTCTTTGTAAAAGACGCCGTCATTGTCATAATAGTTTTCCAACAATTGGTCCTTGATTTCCCATCTCTTGAACAACCAATCACTAAACTCGTCAACATTTTCCAATGGGATATCCTCAGTCTTTACTAAGTTAATGTGGATATCAATGCATTGAGGAGATTTACCTTCCAAAAACACTTTCTTCATGGTGTATATGTCTTGTGCATATTCGTGTCTATCAACACCTGAATAGGCTATAGTCACATCGTATAGGTATTTACATGAAGTCAATGATTTTATTATAGTGTACAGACCAGTAACATGTGGCAACAAGACGTTGTTAAAGGGTTGTTTGTTGATCTTCTCTGCATATTTGATACTTTTCTTTCTTGTATTGGCTGAAAGATTAGTGCCTTCTGGAAATAAGATCAATTGATATGGCCATTTGGTTCCTGCCTCATGGATATTGCCAGATTGAAGACTCTTATCGGTCCAAATGAATTTACCTTCAGGTGTTGTCCATTCAGGCATCATTCCATTTAATCTTCCTAAACCTCTACCATTTCTGTCTATTTCGTTCAATTGGTTGTGCAATGTTATTTGGTCTTCTTGCCATTTCCTTGATAAGAAAATAAATTCATAGTTTTTCATGCCGTATCCCAATAGGGGTATGTAGCTTAATGATTTCTTCAATAGGATGTATACACTCCCACCTAAATTTGAAGTATATGATAGCCACCATAGATAAACCCAATCCGTGTATATTTGGTGATTTGCTATCATTATGGACTGTTTGTCCAATACTGTTTTTACTAATACATTGTGATCTTTGCTTTCGGGAATTATAGCCTGTTTTTCGTTCAATTCCTTAGGAACGGTTAGTCTGATCTTGGTATTTCTTGAATTGATTCTAAAAATCGTAATCAATAGCAGAATAAATGATTTCTTAGATGAATCAAGAAGAACTTTCGTATAGTGTGGAGAAAATCTTACTATCGTCTTGATCAAAACTTGTTGAAGAACTATGAATATCGCTCCCAAAATGAAGATAATTACAGACAGAAAGCATAAAAATGCTCTCCAAGTTTGGTACAAAATTCCTGGCAAACTCATTAAAGTGTATGGTTTGAAAAAAGATCAAATCGTTGGTTGACTGATATATGTATATAATGAAGAAGGCAATTGTTATGTCTCGTGATAATATAAGTCCCCCCAATAATCATAGATTACTCATATTTTAAGGGTAAAGAAAGGCGATGATTCTTCAAATTTTTTAAAGAAAAAA